>Ga0315914_1006452_pt1 | contig 16608 bp, 9 predicted proteins | sample MpolenodulesMG_FD_203920 | JGI IMG/M metagenome (GOLD analysis project Ga0315914, IMG submission 203920) | Medicago polymorpha root nodule microbial communities from Los Angeles, California, United States - elongated nodules | ecosystem: Host-associated > Plants > Roots > Nodule | place: USA...
CCAGTGACTAAGCCTCCACCATCCGCCTTGCAACATTTGTGAAATTAAAGTTTTGATTTTTGTGTTTAAAAGAAAAATTTGAGGTGAATATAACATTAATTCACGATATTTGGAGATATATTTTAGTAGATTTTTTTTTATTTAAAGAAGATGATGAAGATTCAAAGGAAGAAGATGACGAACATCTTCATCATATTTCTGAATTTTTTTCATTTTTAATAAAAATATATTTTTAAAAATAAAATTATGTATTTTTTAATAAAAAATGAGAAAAAAGATGTATATGTGCTTTTAAGAGAGATAAAGGACCTAAACAGGAAAAAATAAAGATAAAGGACCAAAGTGTTACAAATAAATAAGATAAAGGACCCCTAATGTAATCTTGCCTTAATTATATTTAGGTGTTCAATCTTAATTAATTTACACTACAAGACTAGCTTAAAACAATTAAAATTTCACATCAAATTTTTTTCATCTAAATGTTCTTAAATTTATCAGTTACATTCATAAAAAATTTTCTTTTTATTTTGATTGTTCAATTTTGTCGTTCCAAACTGCCGCATTTTTTAATTTTCGTGAGAATCGTTGTCGTTCGTTTGATTCCAAATATCATGAGAATTGCCGTTATTTCTAGAATCACGTCAGGTATGGTGACTTAATTTTTCTTTTTGATTTGATTTTTTTTGGTTGTGAGGTAGTTAATTATAACAATTGAGTAAGTCACCCGTTGTACTTTGAAGACTGCTAGCAGGTGTTGCCGTTGTGATTTTGTGGGAGTTTGCTAACATTTTTTTCGGTTGCTGCTAAAATGGTTATGTCATGAGGCTTTTGTTCTTTTGTTTGGATAAAATGGAGAGAATAATAAATGGAGATGATCTTAACTCCAAAAAATCTTACAAATAATTAATGATGAAACTCACAACCATTTAATGTTTTCAATTCTTGAAACATGTGCATTTATATCACATATTTATTTCAAAATTATAGTAATTAACAATCTACATTTATTTAGGAAATGGAGAGGATCTTCACCCCTATTGGATACCCCTATTTTTTGTGATTATCTTTCATAATTGCAATCTCTATTTAATTTTATAAATGGTGGATCTTAACTCATCACATAGGGGACCATAGTCTAAAAATTTGAATCCTTGATATACGAGATGCTTATAATATGCACTCCACAACATCCAATGTCGTTTGTGACTCAGCAAAAAGAAAAAGAAGTTCCACATCTCATTTTTTTTTTTTTTAAAGTTAAAACTTTATTAAAACTTAAAAGGCAACATCACTCGTCCGGATCTAGTTCTTATCCAGTTATCTAAAAGTTTCTTGTAAAAAGAAGGTTATCCAAAACCAAAAGTGATTAATTATTGGATTAACAAATATACAAATGAAAAATGTTTTAGTGATGATGATGTGAGACATACAGTGACTATACCAACCATTGAAAAGGAAACTTTCATTGATTTCGATTTTGGTTGCATTAGAAGTCAAGTCATGTTAACTTGCTACTAGTACCATTTATTTAAGACTGTTTAGATAAGATAGTACACATCGTTAATATTTAACATATTTAATAAAAAAAAAATATCCTACACAATTACTTTATTATTTTTTAAGAGATATCTTACACAAGAGAAATGTCATTTGAACAATCATTTATTTGACCAACAACATATTTATATATTGTATAGATGCAATTTAGTTTTTTTTTTTAATCTTTTCCCAAATCAAATCAATAGTTATAAATAATATATTTGTTTACGGTTGTCAAATAAGTTATCGAGTTTTGGTCTTTGTATGATTACTTAAATTTGAGTTTTGAAAATCTACAAAAACAAAAATGATCATGGACACCAATTTTTTGTATACACCCATAACACCCCGTTAGTCCTACATAAAAATATGATTAATTCGATTAATAACTGACTAATTCAATTTAGGTCGATGTAGTTGCTTAGTTAAATTATTAAGAGAAATGTTAACTAGTGCCCCGATCACTAGTTAATGACTTTATATAGTAACTTTTTTATAAAAATTTGTGTAATAAAGTGCATTGAAAATTAAAAACTTTGACATTTTTAAAGATTAATTACTTAATTTAAAATGTTTAAAGAGTGTCCGGACACTCATGACCCAATTATTAATTCTCTACGAAACACATTTGTTAATCTGATTAATTGTTAGTTAACTTTTTTTTTATGGTGGTCGGAATTTAAACCCTAAATCTAATATATATCATGTATTATCCCTGCTAACGGGGCTAAACATAAACATAAGGAAGACTATCTATTGATTAACTATATGTTATAGAAGTGAACTAAAATCCCCTGAATTAACCACTCAGTTGAAAATTAGTCTCAAAAGATACCTAATTTATAAAAAAGAACAAAATTTACCATCACAAAGTATCTGATAAAAGCACCTGTATTTTCTCTAATTTTTTTTTGTCAAGTAGCTTAGTGACTGAAGTTTATACAATTAAATTATGGAGTGTCCGGAGTTTGAACCTCAGTCCTGCATATGAAATGCAATATCCCTATTAAGTGAGCTGCGGAGATTATTTCCTCTCTACCTTTGAATACACATGGAAGTGATTATGGTGAACTTGTTGCATCATCACTGTGCATGATAACCAAGTGGAAGCACTCTTCTTTCATTCTGCCACATAAATTCACAAAAAGATTCTATTTTTAGCATCTGCAACGTTTTTCCGTTTCTGGGGCGTGAAGATTTCACTCCACTCGTCATTTTTCATCACCCAATGGAGAAAAAATTGATCTTTTTGGTGACCCTTTTGGGTATACTCTTCTATGGAGGAGAATCCAAGTTTATAGAGTATAACACCTCACAGGGTATAGTTTCTGGGAAGCTCAATGTTCATCTGGTTGCTCATACGCATGATGATGTTGGGTGGTTGAAGACTGTTGATCAGTACTATGTTGGTTCCAACAATTCTATTCAGGTCCTTTTTTTTTTGTTCTTGACTAAACTTTATGTGAATAATGTATGTGTTGATTGAAAATTAATGGAGTTGTTATTTTGCAATGTGTAGGGGGCTTGTGTGCAAAATGTGTTGGATTCTATGGTTCATGCTCTATTGGCTGATAAGAACAGGAAATTTATCTATGTGGAGATAGTAAGTTAACTTGTTTTTTGATAGCTGTTTTATGTCTTGCTCTTTTGATAATCTTTATTGGATTGAAGTGTTACTGGTTGTGAGCATAGAGGAAAATATGTTACTGAAAGAGTTGGTTTTTTTTTTTGGGCTAATAATGTAGTAACACAGAGGGGAAGTGTTGATTATAAAGTAATCATAATTAGCTTAATACACTTTCATAGTCACGATAGATAGTTTAGACTAATTGATTTGATCCCAAAATTCAAGGATTTGTGCACTCTTTCTTTTCTATGTACATTTGTACAATTCTTAGTAAATGATAAGCAAAGTTATTCTCGTCGTTCCTTAACTTAATTCCAGATAACGATTTTGTCCTTTATCTTTTTTCACATCATTTTCGTCATTTTGATCAATTTGTATATGGATTTTCAAGATTCAAATCCATGATTTTATTTCGATTTGAACTCTTAGTGTTTAACTATATGGTCCTTCACTCATGTTTTCGTATGAATTTTAGATTTAATGCTTGAAAATTCATATGTAAACGGACCAAAAGGACAAAATTGACGTGAAAAAAAAAAGGATGAAGTCACCGTTACCTGAAATTAAGTTAAAGGATGACGAGTGTAATTTTGCCTAAATAATACAATAAATATTCAAATTTAATTCAAGTGTATGTCTTTCAAGTAGTTATTGTTTTGCATTCCTTTGTGCTACTAGTATCTGAGTATTGCAGAGGTAATCATGTGTCCATTTTACATACGAACCCATTGCAGGCCTTTTTTCAGCGGTGGTGGAATGATCAGAGTGAAGCTGTTCAGAATATAGTTAAGCAGCTTGTTAGCTCGGGTCAACTAGAGTTCATGTAAACCACATTACTGAATAAGATTCATTGTGATTAGAGCACAGTTTGCGAGGGTTGTATTCTTATCTTGTCTAATATTTGGGTATTAATGTTATTTCTTTCATTCTTTTTTCTGTCACAGAAATGGGGGCATGTGCATGCATGATGAGGCAGTAGTTCATTACATAGACATGATTGATCAGACTACACTTGGACACCGATTTCTGAAAGAGGAGTTTGATTTGACTCCAAGAATTGGTTGGCAAATTGACCCGTTTGGACATTCTGCTGTGCAGGCTTACTTATTGGGAGCTGAAGTATGCCATAAACCTTCAACCATAGAATCTTGTGCTTAACATATTTGGAAAAAGAAATAACTGTCAGAAGTATTATGCAGGTTGGCTTTGATTCACTTTTCTTTGGTAGGATCGATTACCAAGATAGGAATAAACGCAAAAAGGAGAAGAGTCTTGAGGTTATCTGGCAAGGTAGCAAGAGCCTCGGCTCATCTGCTCAGGTGACTATCAAGAATTATATTTTCTCTCTCGTATAAGATTTGTATCATTGCCTTATTTTTTCACCATGATTGGTGTCTCTTAAACTATATTCTTCTTTCTAATTTTCTTGTGTGTGCTTGTTGCCGATGTGTTCTTCCAGATCTTTGCTGGTGCATTCCCTGAGAACTATGAACCTCCTTCTGGATTTTACTTTGAAGTGAATGATGATTCACAAATAGTTCAAGTAAATTACAAAAACTCGTTAATTTTGCTATCATGTTTTTTTTTGTATTCTGGCACTAACTTTTGACTACTTCCTGCTTGAAGGATAACATGAATTTGTTTGATTACAATGTGCAAGATAGAGTGAATGACTTTGTTGCTGCTGCATTATCACAAGTAAGTTGATCATATCTTCGAACCGCTGAACAATATATATGGTTTTGGGATACAAGGTGTTTTGAGATAATTGGAATGAATGAGAGAGAGTAAGAGGGACATTAATAAATAATAAATCGTTCATGTCTGGTTTGCTAGATGTTAAATGAACCTTCACCTACTTGCAGTGTGGATGTACTCACGAATATCTAGTGACCTACATTGCACACTACATAGGATTAACTCTGAATGTATTCCAATATTTGTCTACTACAATGTTGGATTATGATTTTACCATGTAATCACATTCATCCCTTAGATTTTCTTTTAATGTGTGCTTTTGAGAATTTTTTATCTATTTTTTTAAAATTTTGTGAGTGATAATCTACCTCAACCACACTGAAATGATTCTAGCTTGGAACTTGAACAATAATTTCAATTCTACTATTTGAGTTTGAAGTGTAAGGAGCTTTAACAACTATGCATGATCTCATCTACGTTGTTGTCTCCTATTGTTTTATTTTCAGGCAAACATAACTCGGACAAATCACATAATGTGGACAATGGGAACTGATTTTAAGTATCAATACGCACATACATGGTACCGACAGTTGGACAAGCTTATTCATTATGTGAACAAGGTATCACCCCCTTTGACTTAGGTTCTAAGTTACATATGAAGTAAAGACAAACAGTAATCCTTAGATAATTTTTTGTTTGTTGACAACTTTAGGATGGACGTGTCAATGCTCTGTACTCTACACCATCCATATATACAGATGCAAAATATGCTGCAAATGAGTCATGGCCAATCAAGACCGACGATTTCTTCCCGTGAGTTTAATATGTAATTATTGCATAATCTGTTTGCGTATTTCTTGATTTTCCTTTTCCCTGTATGACGTTTTCCCATCTTATTTGCATGAAAAACCCAGTTATTCAGATCGTGCAAATGGTTTCTGGACAGGATACTTTACCAGTAGACCAGCTTTGAAACGCTATGTTAGATTAATGAGTGGCTATTATTTGGTATGTCATTTATATTTATAGTTTAAGTTTATATAAGGTAATTGAAGTCTTCAGGTTTTTGGATATTTGTTTTATACTAATAAATTATCAGGCTGCAAGACAGTTAGAATATTTTAGAGGGCGAAAGAACTCAGGGCCAAATTCAGACTCATTAGCTGATGCTTTAGCAATTGCTCAACACCATGATGCAGTCACCGGCACAGAAAAACAGCACGTAGCCAATGATTATGCTAAACGATTGGCAATAGGCTACAAGGAGGTGCAGTCTCGGTTTATCCATATTCAAGTAATTGCCTATATTCAATTGTTAGTTTCTCATGTAATGATATTGTCTCTGTGCAGGCAGAGGAACTGGTTTCGTCATCACTGGCATGCTTGGTTGAATCAACATCGGTTACTGGATGTCATAACCCAGCTACAAAGTTTCAACAAGTAAAATGTCTTGATTCTTGAACTTTTAAGTGATAAAGCTTGAATTACTTGAAAGTGAAAAGGGCTGTTTGGGCCTTTAGAATTTAACTCGCATATTGATTATTTAACAATATGGTTTCTTCCCCCTCTTTCCTTTTTCATTTTCTTTCAGTGTCCACTTTTGAACATAACTTATTGTCCTGCAACAGAAGTTGAACTGGTTCAAGGAAAGAGTTTGGTAAGCAAACATTTCTGTCATGACATATTTTTTTCTCTTTTTCAACCATTCGGTTTGTTTCATATTTAACTTTTGAATCGCATACTCTCATCAGCTCTTTCCATATTCAGGTTATTGTGGTTTATAACTCTCTTGGTTGGAAGAGGAATGAAGTGATTCGTATTCCTGTGAGTGGTGCCATTTTAGTATTTCTTGGTGATCATAAATTCAATAAATATAGATAGCAGTGCTTAGAGCATGTGAAACTCATAACAACAAATTTCATGGTCTTTATTTGACTCTCAGTTGTCTGAATTCATGAGTTGTTAGCCTGTCTTCAATATCGTGTTACAGGATGTTTGGTGTTTTTACTTAGTTACTTCTTAAAATCTACTGAAATAATACGCTTATAAAATATGTAGAATCAATGTATGATATTTTTTTGAAAAGACGTATGATGATTTTTAATTTGTAGTTTTAAGTTGAATCTGGCCATAGATTGTAAAAAGAAATATTTCACATTGTGTCTATCATGTTTGTAGCTTCAAATTAAACATATATATTTATAGTTGTGACGACATGATAATAATTTATGATCTACTTAATTTTAAGTGTTTTACTGCAACTACGAGTGTTTATATAAGTAAGATATGTTTTGAAGCTGCAAACATTTGCAGGTTATTGATGGTGATGTTACAGTTCATGACTCCAACGGTGTAGAAATAAAATCTCAAATTCTACCTCTGGCTGAGGCCTTTGTAGACTTAAGAAACTACTATGTCAAGGCATATTTGGGACAAAATCCATCCAAGACACCCAAGTATTGGCTTGCATTTTCAGTTTCTGTACCACCATTTGGTTTTAGCACTTACACTGTCTCGACTGCCAAAAAAACAGGTTCACATATAAATTGCTTTATTATTCCTCAAATAATTGGTTATCTTCTTCCCATGTTCATAACATGAACATTGTGATAAATGTTTTCTGCTGGTTTTTCAGGTTCCACTAGATCATCGGTATATACACATCAAAGTCATGAAAAGTCTTCAATAGGGCAAGGAAATTTGAAGCTTACATTTTCTACAGATCAACCGAAACGTACCAATTATGTTAATGCAAGAAACACGGTGTGTGATGCTTTACTCTGCATCACATGATTCCATTTTAGTTACTTTGCATTGCATGTGTTTATCATTTTCCTTTCCTCTCAGCATGTTTATAATTTCTGTCTGTTTTTCCTCTTACACGGTTGGATAGAAAATTAAAATTTGATTGACACTCTTACTTTTGACTTGGAAGGTTGAGGAACAAGTTGAACTAAGTTACCTTTACTATTCAGGGTACAACGGAACTGATCAAAAAGATCCACAGGTGGGTTATTCTTACTATAAATATCAGTATATTTGTACTTTTCCATTTCAGGCATCTTACGTTGAATTTAAATTTGTCATTTAATTTCTATAACAGAATGCTGGAGCTTATATCTTCCGTCCAAATGGAACACATCTTATAAACGAAGAAAGTCAGGTTTGAAATGCTTTCTGAAATATAATATCCCTACATAGAAATTCTGATTACAAAGTTCACTTAAAAGTGATTGAATTTTCAGGTTCCAGTGACTGTTCTCCATGGACCAATACTAGATGAAGTGCATCAACGAATCAATCCATGGATATATCAGGTGCTTTGCTTGTTTTAGTTGCAAGATTTTGATCTCTAACAACATCAGAGTATTAATTTCTCATTAACAAACTTCCTTTCGATTTTCCAACAAATTGTCATTGCATGATGAGTTGAAAAATTTGTAATGCAGATTACCAGACAGTACAAAGAAAAGGAACATGTTGAAGTAGAGTTTATTGTAAGCTTTTCAAATAATCCCTTTTATATTTACATTTGTGTCTTCTTTAAAAAAAATATTTAAATTTGTGTCGTCTCTCATAGTTATTTATGAGAGCTGTCTACGACTGTTTGATTTTTCTTCGTCAGCGTTGCTTGTATTCATTGCCATGCAAAAAATATGAGAAACATTTTCTTATATGGATTTTATATACAAGATGCTGAATCATTTCAACTAATGGTAATTGGAATATTAGGTTGGTCCTATACCTATTGAAGATGGAGTTGGTAAAGAAGTTTCCACTCGGATTTCAACTACTATGGAAACCAATAAAACTTTTTACACAGATTCTAATGGGCGTGATTTTATCAAAAGGGTAAGCAGCTTAGACCAAATTCCTTGCAATACTGCATTTAATTAGTTTAGATCATCTATAATTTGCCAACACAAGCTGCTCACTTGCACTTGAGTCACTTTCCATTATTATCTTCACATTTCTTATTGGCGCATAAAAGTATCTGCAACATCCAAGTCAGTCATTTTTCTCCACAGGTACGTGACTACAGAACAGACTGGGACTTGGAAGTGCACCAGCCCGTCGCTGGAAATTATTACCCAGTAAGTGAGCTTTTATAGAACATTTCAGTTAAAGTCATCAGTAGTATTCAAGATCTAATTTCCTTATTTTTTCCTTTCTTGGAGGATTGTTATTGCTGAAACTGTCATGCATGTCTAAAAACTGTTGGCTGCTCCATATGATAAAATATGCAACTATCTAATAGTTGATTATCTTCTTTTCTTATTCTGTTTAATTTTCAACTTGCAGTTATATCACTCCTTTAGGTTCACAATATAATTTAGTTTGTCCTTTCAGATTAATCTCGGGATATACATAGAAGATGACAAGACAGAATTCTCAGTTTTGGTGGATAGAGCTATAGGAGGATCCAGCTTAGAAGATGGACAAATCGAGTTGATGCTCCACAGGTATATCTTATTCTTCATGCGGTGCTCTAAATAGATTGCTAATTAGGTATACCAAAACCAAATATACTTGAATTTATAGTTGATTTAATCTCATATTAGCTTAACACTGTCTTATTTCTTAAAAATGTGGCCCTTTTGGCATATATGGTTAACAGTGTAAAGATTAAAAAACGGTGTAGTTTATATATTTTTAGAGTTTCTTTACTACTGAGTTTTATTTGAAAAGCCGTGCTATTAAATCATTGGTATTATAAAGGAAATATACAGTTAGTTTAAAAGTATTTTGCTTAATTTATATTTATATTAAGCATGCATAAAAAAGGCAACTTGAGGCTTTAGAGCTCTGGAAAGTTTACCAAATTTCGAATTTTCTTTTCACCAATAGGAGATTGCTGCTTGATGATTCTAGAGGTGTTGCAGAGGCCTTAAATGAAACAGACTGTGTTGCTGACAATTGCAAGGGTCTAACTGTAAGAATTACTTACCGACTTTGAAAAACAAATAGTGGTTATCATTGTTTTCTTCTTAGCGATGTCATATGTATATATTGGTTATAAATTGTTGCTTAGCAAACTTCATAATTACCATCCAATTGGTCTTAATACGGATAGCTGAAAAAGGTTTTGACATATCATGTCAATCCATTTTAGTGAAAGCTGACCAAAGTGTCAAGGTCATAATTTGGCATGTATGATTGCTTTTAGTGATCATATACTGAAAAACTAACCAATTTTCAATTACATTGAGGCCTTAAAAAGATGAATTTACTCCCAACCTTGTCAATAGTGACTTATACCTACCTAGCCTTTGTGGCAATGTGCAGTTTTTGTCATTTTTAGTGTATTTGGTTGGAGCAGAATGCATGGTGTTTTGGCCGATTTATGCTGGAAAAATGTCACTGCTGCGTCAATTAATATTGTAAGTTTGGAATCTATAGCTTTCTACTTATTTTGCAGGTCCAAGGGAAATATTATTATAGAATAGACCCCTTGGGTGAGGGAGCTAAATGGCGCCGTACATTTGGCCAGGAAATATATTCTCCGCTTTTGTTAGCCTTTTCCGAAAAGGTGAATTACATGCATGGATGAATTCTGATATAACTTTATAATGATATCATGTTTGCCACTCACTAAAAGATCAACTTTATTTGGTAGGATGATAAAGATGACTGGACGAATACCCATGTAACAACATTTTCAGGATTTGATTCTTCTTACACATTACCAGAAAACATTGTTATTATAACATTACAGGTATTCATGTCACTATCCCTTGCTTAAATATTGGCTTTCCATTTTGCCCTATAGTGTTGTTAGTTCAGTATAGATAAATAAACGATAACTGTTTTAGGCCAACATTTAACCATTATTACATGGACGGCTTAATGATGGCATCAAGCATTGCTTTATTTGTGTGCGGGTGGAAGTGCACTTCTATGCTGTTGAGCAGAAATTATTTAGCTTGTAACTATATTTTCTTGGTCCTTTCAGGAACTTGATCAAGGGACAGTTCTCCTTCGATTAGCGCATTTATATGAGGTCTATATCTTAATTTTTATTTAGAAGTTCAAATGTGTGCTTTGTGTTCATGCGTTGACATAAGATTAGCTCAGGGTGTTGCAACACTGTTATGAGTTGTGTATTTGCTTCTTGTTTTGTTTTCCTCCCTCACTCTCTTGGCCAATCAAATTTATGCACAGATTGAAGAAGACAAGGATCTCTCTGTAGTGACAAGTGTGGAGTTGAAAAAGCTTTTCCCAGGAAAGAAGGTAAACGAAGATAGGTTTCACAAAAAGATGGAAACTTTTTGGCTTAAATGCACTTTTTGATTCCCTATTTTCACTTATAATTGATTTTAGTCCCTCATTTCTAAATCCAAAAATATCGTCCCAAATTTTTAAAATTTCAGAAGAAGTTTCTTCCACTGAATATGAGACTTATTCTTGTTGATGTGTCAAGTGCCAAGTTGAATTATGAGCAATAAAGTCACTGAGTGTTGTGCAATGCTTATTTCTTTAGAAGTCTGACTTTTTAGAGTCTTACTTTTTCTTTATTTCACCTTGTGGCTTGCCAGCATATTATTCAACATACACTTCACTAAAAATAGGTGTCAAATTCGGTGATGGAATTTTTTCCCCGTCAATTTTAAAAACTGATGGACAATATTTTTGAATTTAGAAATAGAGAGACTAGAATCGTGAATAAGTGAAAATATGAGACCGAAAGTGCATTTAAGCCAAACTTTTTCAAGACTTGTTCATCTCATTTTCTGACTTTTCCTTGGTATTAGATCAAAGAAGTGAAAGAACTGAGCTTATCCGCAAATCAAGAAAGGACAGAGATGGAGAAGAAAAGACTTGTTTGGAAAGTAGAAGGATCCTCTGGAAATGAAGGTGTTTCAAGGGGAGGTCCAGTTGATCCAAAAGAGCTAACTGTGGAGCTTGCTCCAATGGAAATCCGCACTTTTACCATTCACTTTGATAGTAGTAGTAACCATCTTTTTGATGCTTTGTAGACTAAAGTCATTTGTTGAATGAAGTCCTTGCCTTTTAAACAAGCTTATGAAATTTTACACGTTCTCTTGACCATGATAATCTGTCATAGCTGTAAAGTCTGAAGCCTTTAATTCTTGGATATTTTGCAGTTGCACAACAACATATCTTTAACTCCTCCAAAACATATCTTAATGCTATATTATGTTTGCGTCGTTAGTTTGTCAAAACAAATGTTTGCATGGTTAGTCACCTGTTTTACTCTCAACAACTCCGAGTACGATTGGAAACATTTGATTATTAGGATTTTTGTCCGCTGCTTCAATAATCTACCCCCAATAATAACCTTTGGAAAAAGCATTCATTAAGTTCTACAAATGGTCTAAATTTCTTGAAGTTCTCTACAGCCAACAAGGCACATATACAACCTCTAAAAACTTGATAACAAAGGTATATTCACATAATCAATGCCATTAACCTCCTATTTCAAGTACCTTGGCCAATCAACCTGAGTATGTTGTTGGGATTTTGTTTTAACCAATTCATGACAGTACTTTAGGAAAAATGTCAAACTTCATGGACGCCAACAGTAATTTAACATAACTTTTTTTTAAAGGAATAATTTAACATAACTTAAGAACAAACAAAGCAAATAAAATGTGTAACATAAATGACCAATTCAAAAAAATGGTCAAACTTAAAAAATTGTTGATTTACTATTAACAACCTAAATCTTTTTCAAAATTTAGTTGTGTAACATTAAAAACACATACAAAGTTAATTATAGACGAATTTTTTTTTTTTACAGGCATGAATTTGACTATTTGAATTATTGTTGAACTTTATTTTTTTTATTAAATTGCTATCGTTAGTTTTTTCTTTTCGTGTTACTTTAATTTACATTTTATTTTATGTAGGTAAGGTTATCGTTATTTTTTTTCTTCTTATAATTTTAAGGATGGTAAAATGGGTTGGATCTGTCGGGTTGGTTCGTTTAACTCGCCATTTTTAGTGGAGTGGGTTGAGATTTTAAACCTGCCATTTGTAGGGTATCTGCTCTGCCTAACCCGCTAAAAAGCGGGGCGGTGACACGGTAGGCGGGTTGGTCCGATATATTAAATAAGAACTCTCTTTTTCACTTCTTTTAATCATAAATCACAGTCAATTTTTCAATTTTCTCCTCTATATAGTGGGGGAAATTTTTTATCACTTTTGTTTCATGATTTTAACCTCATATTTTTAACGGTTAGTCAATTGATAACTCATGAAATTTTTATTTTGAATGTCTTATTGATATATTATTGATTTTTAGATGATGTAATTTATATGTTTGAATGATTATTTTCATATTTTTAGTGGAGTCATTAATTATGTATTTTGATTTTAAATTTATATATTTTTACATTGTTTATTTGAAGTTTTTAATTAATATTTTTTAGAAAAAAAACACTAACCGATCAATTTGCCAACCCTACATTTTGTTTTTGAGGAAAAAAAATCTCTAATTGGTTGCCCCACTTCGCCTTTTTTAGATGGGTTATTGAAGGGGCAGGGTGGGTCGAGGCGGATTGACCCTTTTTACCATCCCTAATTTTTAATATATTAATTTTAAAATATATTTTATTTCATTATATTTGTCCACCTCGTATAAATTTTGCTACCTTCGTCATTGTTTTTACATAATATATAAATAACTTTCTAAGAGTTCTTAAAGTTTGACCTGACTTTGGTGAGTCTCTGAAACTCAATTTATTTATACTTTATTTAATATAAAAAAAACCTAGATAAACAAATTTATCCACGAATGAAAGTTGACTAAATAATTGACCCATTCACAAGGTCATAGTTCAACTTTTGCTATCATTAATCCATGAATAAATAATATGAAAAATAAAAAAGGGCATAATTGTAATTAGATGAAAAGACCGTGGCGGTAGGACAATATTCGGAGAAGATGCGGCAAGAATACCCTTCAGACCCTGGGGTGCCCCACCATGCCGCGAAAATAAAACAAAAATATAAAAACATCTTTCATAATTTTTGGTAAAGTAAAATTAGAAGAAGCTGATAGATAGAATAGAGCAGTGACGAATCCCTAACCCCCCTCTCTTCCAGAAATTTCATGTCCATCTTGCCCTCACAAACCCAATCGTCATCTTCATCTTCTCAAAATTCCTCAATCCCTAACCCTAATTTACAACATGGAATTTCAGATTCTCTTTCCCCTTTACTCAACCACTCTCTCGGATCTCTCCAGATCCACGATCTTCCAGGTTCCGTTTAAGCTTTCATTTTCCCGTTATCTCCATTTTGTATTCCAAATGCTGTCTAGGAGCATGCTTCCTAGTTTTTTGTGTACTAAATCAACGGGGGCTGTTTATTACTATTGTTTTTGTGAATTAATTATTGGTCTGACTTGACTAGGTTCAAAAAGGGGTTTCAATTTTCAATTTTTTGTTTTTGGTTAATGAAATTTGTTAGGTGATTGATCATTATGAGTTTTTTTTTCTTTTTGAGGTATGATCATTGGGAGTTAAAAGAGTGTTCCTTTGAGTTTTTATTGGATGAAGTTCTTTATCTGTTTGATTTGATGTTGTTTGTTCATATGAATAATTTTGTGGTGTATTTGGCAGGTCCATCAACTCCTGCTGCAGAAAATTCTGGTGGGCCCTCCGAAAAGGTATTTTAATTTTCCATGTGGAGGATTGGATTATTTGTTTATTTATCTATTGAATTCTTGTATTTGTCACACCTGAAATGCATGTTATGAAGGAACTTATGTCGTATGTTGATTAATCAACTTGTTTTCTAGAAGCCTAAGATCTGTTAAAATATAGAGTTGATATTGATTGTATGTTTGTGTGTATCTTTGTTGCTTTTAGGTGACGGAATTAGACTCTTCAAGTGGTATGAAGACACCTCAGCGAAACTCTAGAACACAATCTAGGAGTTACTCAGGAAGACGAACAGTTGGATCTTCCCAATATGAAGGGAAGGCAACAGGAACAGTTCCTTCTCATAGAAACCAACAGACTACCGGGTCTGTATATTCTCAAGGAAGCACCCCATTGGTAGGAAGGAAGTCTCAAATGGCGAATGCCAATCACTTGCTAAATTTTCAGTATGATCCAATATCCCGTTCTCAACAAAGGGGTCCTCCTCCTCCCCCTCCAGCAAGGAGGCAGAGAAAGACAAGACCATACAACAAAGATTTGTTTTTGCAGGCAAATTTCAAATTCATGGTGCTAGATTCTGGAAATTATTCACCGGACTCAATGGATCCAGATAAAATGTTGCAGTGGGAAGATATTATATGCGTGACATATTCGACCCCCTTTCCAGTTCAGTGTCCAATTTGTTTGGAGCATCCCCTGTGTCCCCAAATAACCTCATGTGGACACATTTTCTGTTTCCCATGTATACTACAATACTTGATGTTGGGTGAAGAGGATCACAAAGGTGATCGCTGGAAAAGGTGTCCGTTGTGCTTTGTGACGATATCTGTCAAGGATTTATATACACTCCACATAACAAATGTCAAACAGTATCAAGTAGGAGATAATATTGAGTTCACTTTCTTAACGAGGAAGAAGGATTCATTTACTCTTTCACATAAAAATAAACAAGAGGGTGATAATTCATCATGTGGCCGAGGCGATGTATGTGACCCCTTTTCCAAGTTCACACTCACCTCAGATGTAGATCTCTCAGTGAGACATGCAATATCAGATCTAGACGGTTGGCTGGCCAGAGCTGATTCAGGTCTTGTTGACGACCTGGAGAAGCTTCCATATGTTAGTGCTGCAATGCAGCAGTTAAAGCAGAGAAAGAAGTATTGGAATGAGCACAAGGCTTGTTATAGTGAAAAATCTTCTAACCTCATTGATCATGCACCCCAGACACCAACAATATCTACAAATGCTTGGGATAGTGACGACGAAAGCTGTTCTAATGGATCAAGAACTTCCTCTACCGATTTCCCCGATCAAAGTAAGGTTGTAATATTGGATAAATCAACTGCTGGAACCTGTCAGGATGTAACTTTGGATGTGGACAAGGTACTAGCTGAGAAGGAGATAAATCTGTCTTCTTCGTACGAGGAGAAAAATTGTATTCAAGGGCATTCTAATATTGGAGATGCAAAGGAAAATGATTCGTACAATTTCTATCAGGTAACTGATGGCAACTGGTTTTTATTGTGTCCATCTCATGTTTCTTGCTTCATATTTTCCTAATTAGATAGAACAAACGTGTTGTCATATTCATTATGGACTGGTTGTTCATATTAGGCACTATATGGGGTAATTTGACATCATGTAAATTGTAAGATATAGGAAAGACATGTTGTCTGTGACGGGCTTGTCTGGGATGTGTTAGAGGTAGAGAGACCAAGAAAAACTATAGGCTAATTGTTAAGACTTGATAGTAATTTAGAGGTAAATAATCTATCTTTAAACCAAATACATGACAGGATTTATGGCGTTGATTGATCCATGTACCCAGTCCCACCTAGTCGAAAAAAGCTTGGTTGTTAATTATGAAACATGAATAATTAATTGTTCCCTTGCCATCTTCTCCCTTTTCATTCACCTCATCACGACTACTAAAAACTTTTAAAGAAAAGAAAAGGGAGTATATGTTGAAGAAAGCGGGTTGCAGTATGTTATTGGGGTGAAGATCCTCTCCATTTCCTAAATAAATGGAGAATGTCAATTACTATAGTTTTGAAGTAAATATGTGATATAAATGCACATATTTCAAGAATTGAAAACATTAATATCACATATTTA
>Ga0315914_1006453_pt1 | contig 16607 bp, 7 predicted proteins | sample MpolenodulesMG_FD_203920 | JGI IMG/M metagenome (GOLD analysis project Ga0315914, IMG submission 203920) | Medicago polymorpha root nodule microbial communities from Los Angeles, California, United States - elongated nodules | ecosystem: Host-associated > Plants > Roots > Nodule | place: USA...
TGGGACCCACCAAATTTATATGGGACCCACATGATTTGGTGGGACCCATGTGAATTTTAACCAATCAAAGAGAGTGTTGAAAAGTGTGTGTTAGAAGGTGTGTTGCTAGCATTTCTCTATTTTGTATATGAGTGTTCATGTTTTAACGTTTATTTTATACAACTTGCATTGCTTCTCCATAGTATATTGGCTGTATCAATATATATCTAAGGCACATTTGGTACTCTAAGCCTTTTCAAGCTACCTTAATTATAGTTTCTCTTTCGCTAACCCACTTTGAGCCTCCGAGCGATTTCTTTATTTCGATGACGAACCATACTAGAAGTTTTTGGATATAAAATGTTTACATATGTTTGATTATTTGGATTTAGATATAAGTATAAGTTTACCTTGTATTGGTTTCAAAATAAGTTTGAGGTTGCTTTTTAAAATTAAAAACATCTTTATTTTGGGATGGGGTGCTAGTATATCTTGCAATAACTAGAAAAACAAGAGCCAATAATTCAAAAATTTGGTATCTTTAAGAAGAAAAAGATATCTAACTTCTCTTCTTTTTAGTCTAATTTTTCAAAAATATACCACCATTAACGTAAGCCATGTTACAACCATGAAAGACTTCTAAAGTGTGTATGTTTATATTGACTTTGAATGACCATTTAGAATTTCTTCAAGCTTTTTGTAAATTCGCATTAACATGTTGAAAGAGAACAAGGAACTGAGTGTGGTTAAGAGTATTTACTATTTTCTCTAAGTCTTCTATGATTGAATTCCTAGAGAAAGAAAATGGAAAGTTAGTCGGAATTGAGAAAGAAAGAGGATCTGAGTACCATGTCGAAAAGATATGTTACTATATTGATTGCAAATTTTAATGTATGGTTATTTTGTAACTTGAGAATAAGAAACAATTTAAGTTTGGGGTTATGATGAATTCTCATCATGGTGCCCTATTCGAGGATCTAAACCCATATTAGCATGTAGCCACTAGACTTGTCTAATGCACCACGCAGCTACAACTTCCAATCCAAAGTTGCAAACCTTAGCATGAACTTCACCAAAATGCTCAATTTGTCGATTCAACTAAACACTAGCAAGCATAAAATATTCCTATTGCAAAAAAAATCATGAAAAATTAATTAAATCATAAAACAATTAAATAGACATAGCTAAATATGGAATACATCATGCAATCACTCAAAGAATCACTTAAATTAGGGATACAACTAAATGCATCAACCAAGATTTTTGTAGGTTATCAACTATTTAGTTGGCATGCATTTGATCAATTTAGAAACATTAACTATGTGGTGTTTGATAACGATGATTGCTTAAGTCGTACACCTTTGGATATATATTATGGTAAAATTATTTGCATGGTCGTGGATAAAAGCCAAAGCTAATGATTTTTCATATGACTTCTATCAATGGAGCACTCAACCATCTATATTTTTAGGTGTTGTTTTATATGTAATATGATTATTAGTTGTGTGTGTGTGAGCGCGTGTTTGACATACATAAGGGGAGCTTTTATGATAAGCTCGTAAATTAAGGTGTACCGATACATTTGTTTTCTAAATCAATAAATTAATTAACGACCATTTTTATGAAACAAAGAACTATTTCTTGACTTTTATATTTCAGAAAATATAATCTCATAAGATAAAACATCATTTAATTGGTTATAAGAATCATACAATTTTTTTTACATTTTATCGTTAAGAATAATCAAGATTAATTATTATGAGTAATAAATATTTAAAAAGTTAAATTTTGCTTGGTGACACTTTTGATAAAATATGAATTAGTTATTATAATTATAAATGATAAAAAAAATCATTAAACTCAAATTTATTAACCGAATACTAGTACCCTTAAATTTGAGTGTCTATAGAAATTGCGGTAAGAACATGAAGACACATATAAATTTGAGTGTCTATATAACTTTCGCTCGTAAGGTTATATAAACTAGCCTAATTTGTTTCCCTTCCATGATGTTTTTTTTTTTTTTTTTTATCAAAGCAATAAAGTATGAAGTATTTTACAAAGTCATCCTTCATTAACGGTATGAGAAAGATAAATATAGTTGGTGGTATAATTGGAAACCTAGAATGATTTTTTTTCACTGATATTGTAAAACGACTTATTATTTTAGAGAATTTGTTTTTCTTTCAAAAACAACTTATAACTTAAGACGAATAAAGTATGAATGAATTATGGATACATCGACTGTAAGTCTATAATACATTGAAAGAGACACGCCGTTGAAGTGCTACTTCTCCACTCTCCCATCTCTATCTACTAGTACTAAACAAAATTCAAAACCGATGGTGTAAGGCAACTCTTCAACTTTATTAGAATTAACCTAACTTTCATGCATAATAATGTAGCATTCTCATTGCATTAAAATTGTTTCCAGAATTAGCACTGAAGAATTAACTCCAGCTTTGTTTGATCTTGACACTGATATTGACACCGTCTTCCTAGACTCCATTATCAACCTCGGTGGAAGGTTGATTGTATTGTATGGCCTATAATACTGACAGTAGTGGTTTATTGAGCGACAAATACTAAGAAAAAACAAACTTTCATAATTATTTTTGTTAGTATCCTTCAAAAAAAATATATTTTAGTTTCATGTAGTAAAAAAATACATTTAGTAACCTACCCTTAATTATTAAATTCTTACCTCTCTCAAAAGATTAACAAATTAATGTAAGAATAGATTTAGAACAATGACATTAAATATGATTAGGTGACATTTAATTTGATTGTATTTAAATGAAGTGATTGGGCTCAAGTGGTAAATCAATTTCACCAAAGAACGGATGGTTTTGAGGAATCTAAGTTCGATTTGTGAATGCAACAATTCTTGCTAAGCTATACTTACCTCATGGTTGAGCTTCGAAGTCTGGACTACCAAAACCCTTTCCTCTAAAGAAAACGAGAGGATTAACACAAAACAAGTTCACAATTTATGATGACTTTTGCGTATAAAATAAAATCGAAGAGAATGATTTTTTTCTTATTAAAAGTCGTGTAATTTTATCATAGATTCAAAATAATATTAACACAAAAGTGTTCAATTATTTGTTTTTCAAAATAAAAAGGCGAATATTTCGGTAACTTAAAACTTTATTGTGCATGTATGATACATTTTTTTAAGGTATGTGTATGCATGATATTGATAACTGGTAATTAAAGTTACGTATTTTATAATATACTTTTATAACGCTTACTTACTTGTTTTGAAAGAAATCATTTGATTTTTTTCCCAATTATTATATATTCTTAGCCTCTGTTTGGATATCCAGTTGTAATCCACGATTTTTTTCTTCCTAAATCATGACAAAAGACAGCAGTAACGCATAAGCTCTCCTATTATCAGCTTCTTAATCATGGCAGAATTGCATTAGGTACCGTGCAGATGTACTATTGGGCAAACAAACGCCACAAGCAAGGAGAAATTCTATCATGGTCGCATGACCAAATAAAAAGTGTTTGGTCACACACACATAAAGAAATATTTTTTTAATAATAAAAAGGAAATTGATAAAAAAAATAATTGAATATTTTAAGGACCATCTTTTTATGTGTGTATCCAAACACTTTTGATTTGGTCTTGTGACCATGGAAGAATTCCTCACAAGCAAGTGATATTTGCATCTTTCCTTACTTTCTTATAAGCTAAATGCACATCAAACAAGTGAAGAAGAAAGCTCACAAGAATGTTTGAGCTAAGAGTGGAATATCCATGACACAAATTGTTGGAACATTTCTTAAACACTTTAAATTGTTGCTGCATCAGTAGAACACTTAAAATTATTTTTGCAAAAAATCAAACTTGAACGCAAAAAATCAAACTTGCAAAAGCAAAAAATAATTTTGTTAGATAAACAATTTGAGCTGAGTCACGATATAGATCGCTCTTTTTAAGACGTTCTGCGACTCTGTCTCAATGATGCAACAATTTTTCTCAGCCTGGGTCGTCCTCAAGATACAATAGTCATCCACAATTGAGTATGAATGCTCTTTGCACAAGTAGACTCATCAAACCAACACCCCACAGTTGAGCATGAATGCCCTGAGCAATGGAGAATTTCTTCATTTTGGTCAGAAAGATTGAGAAAAAATTGTAGGGAAATTTTGCTAAGTGAATTTAAGGCGTCTTAAAAATGCGGTTTATGCATAGAGCAAACCAGCTAGAGGGGCAGGATAAAGGTACGGTGACGAATATTTGAGGAATCAACTTTAACAATATTTACACATTTTCTCAGTATGTTTTGTAGGGCTATCATCTAGGCAATTCTATCTTCAGTTGGGACTAAATATTATTAATTATACTCTGATGTATATCTTTTTTGTAGTTAAATATATTCTAGAAATAAGTCACTTGAGTTGGTCTAATGATGTTGACTTAAAACCTTAAATTAAATGTGCTCCTTATAACGTTTCAGGTTCGATTTCCTCTGAAATGTGCTCCATATAGTGCTTTTATATGACTTTAAATGTCTCCCCGCAAATGGACGATGACATTCGATCTCTCGGATTCCCTCTAGCTTTTCATGGTAGAGTCTTCATCTTTGTTTCTAATGCTTTCTTTTATGAATAGATCACTCTTAATATGTTTTCAATATTTAATTGGACTTTGAAAAATGCTTTTTAGATTTGGATCTAGGATAATCATATGTTGCATATGAGTTGTTATATTTTTTTATTAGTTGACTTGACAAACGGCACTGGATGTTTCCGTAAAACACTAACAAAGTATATTATTTGTCCAAAAAAAAGACTGGGTTTGTTAATTAATCTCAAAATTAAATACACACAATTATTTTTTATTTTTTTGCACTTGTCAATTTATTTTAAATTAAGATAGTATTGAATTATACATCAACATGGAAAAATAATAGAGCTTGACGTAGAGAACAATCATCAAATTTTTTTTTTGTGGTGGTCGGGGTTCAAACCCCGATCCTTGCATAATTTATGCATTGTTCATACCAACTGAGTCAAGACAAAGACAAAACAATCATCAACTAAATATGTTGATTTCGATTAATATGCTTTTCATGAATATATAAATGTAATTGCTATTTTCTTGGATATTCTTTTTATAAATTACATAGTAAACTAAGACCACCAGAAATACTAGTAGGTTGTCCTTCATATTTCTAAGTAAGTGGATAAAAGAGATTTCTATGCTACACAAATTAAGCAACTTGTTCACCCTAAAAACCACGATATATATTATATATGCAAGACAAAAGATCATGCCTATTTGTGTATATAAGGACAAATAAGGAAAGTGTACATACGAGGAAAGGTGCGTATGGATAATACGAGAGCAGTGAAAAGAGGTGCCTGGACATATGAGGAAGATAAGCTACTCAAGGCTTGCATTAACAAGTATGGTGAAGGAAAATGGCATTTAGTTCCACAGAGAGCAGGTATTAATGAATGTTGCTTATTCTATATATTGTGTATTTGGCTTATAATTAGTTTAGCTGAACAACTAAAAATATTTGACAAATTAAAATTTTCTGTCATTCAACTCTCTTGTAAAGGGGAAAAAATAAGCACATTGTATCTCATCTTTTATGGTTTACTACTTCTGGTGCATTTGGTTGGAAAGAAAATGCAAAATTGGCAAACTCAAAGGAGGTGATTTATAGCATTAAGATATTTTCTATGGTGTGGTTTAGAGGTATTCATATTCGAAATTGATCGAATTAGATTGAATTTTGGATTCTTTTAAAACATCGAACCTCACATCTAATTATTTTTAGAGTTATGCTAACTTCTGTCCTTATGACACATGTTAAGGATTTCATAAATGATAAATATTTATTACAAAATATTAATTTTCAATCTCTAGAAGAATAAATTGGCACAAATTCTTAGATAAAATTTTCAGTTTAGGTTTCTTAACATGTACCATAATGACACAAGTTATCATTTTCCTAACTAGAACACCGACCCGTGCGATACACGGGCCCTACCGACTAAAACAATCACAAATAAGTTATAACGCAATACATAAATGTATTGCTATAGGTGATGCATGTGATGAAAACTCTTAGGAAGAGTTTGCCGCTCATTTGAGTCCCACAATGTTCGAGAGATTAGTCTCTGGAGTTGCGCGCGTGGAGGATACCTGGTTTACACCAAAAAAATAGGTGATGTGATGATAATGTATTACAAATGGCACTCGTGGTAACATTAATTAGTTTCATAACCTTACTTTGAACATTAATTATCATACATTACGAAAGATATCTCTGTACACGACATTTGTAGTGACATTAGTATATTCACAATTGTCATTAGTTAAAAGTATTCTCAACCCATCTCTAGAATTAACATTTGAAATCAACAGAAGTGATTTGATGTCAAAATAAAGTTTGACATGAATCAATAGACAACAACATTAGTTGTGCATGAATCAATAGAAATAAAGAACACATGTTTATCTTTAAAAAAAAATTGTGCACATTACAATGTAGAATTCGAAACACCATTTTCACATCAATTCTCTAAAATGAATCAATTACACCTTTTAGGGTTCTATGCACATTAATTATATAACTCAAATATTGTAAATACATGTTCTTGAGCCACACAATGCTCAACAATCAACATTGAGAGCATTTAATGGATATCATAACTCATTTGTCTCTGAATATTAGCTTCCCTCTAATGTAAATTTGAAAAGTCACTATTGCCTATAGTAAGTTGTTATCGAACAGATTTATCAGCTGTTGTCGAAGGTTAATGGAATGAAAATTTAACTTTCTTACTACTAATGACATATTATTTATATGTCCATTGGTCTTTCTTAAGTAAACATCATTGCTACCATATTAAACTTTTTTATTATTAAGTATTCTTTCAAGATTTGCTCAAACGAAAAAGTATTCTTTCAAGATAGATTTAGCATCCTTTCTTATACATGGTCAGCGTGTAGCATACATAAATTGATAATTTTTTCTTTATACCCCAAACGTCATTGTTTAAAATGTTTTTTTCATTAAAATAATATTTTTTATTTTTTGAATAGATCATAAACTATTATAATGGACCTATCAGATTTAATACATGAACTATAGATAATTAAAATCAATACGAAACTCAATTGAGATTATAATCCAAAATTACAAACCATTGATAACATTATAAAAAATAAAACTGGAACTGAATTGATCCAATTCGACTATTCTGTAAGTAAAACACATCTTTCCATGTTTCTTGTCAACAATAACTTCAAACTGATTGCAAGCTAGATCAAGCAGCGTATCATAGCGATACAATTCATATTCAATCTCCTTGGTAAGACTTAGGCCTAAAAGTAGAGAATTTTGTAGAATATATACAAAACTATCATTAATTCTAATTGTAAATTTTGTTGTATGTAAGCTATAAGGCGCACTAAGAAAAAAAATGGCAATAATTTATAACAATTAAAAAATCACTACATTATAACAAATTATATGCAGATGAATCATGTGCAGTTTAATTGTAATTCTATGTAAGCTATAAGATGCAAAAAGTCAGGGGAAAATAACCATGTCTTATAACCAAGTGTACAACCGTAGTGGATAACAAAATCATGTGCAGTTGAATTGGTGATATTTTCTCAAGCTAACAATTTTATATCCTTACTAATGGAAACAAAATGGACAAAAAACAACGTAAAATCAAACAACTTTTGTCTATTTATGTCTCTTTTAGTTAATCACATTTATGTCTCTTAGTTAACAAAAATTGTTCCCTGCATTATGATGCACAAAAACAGCATGACATTATAGAAAATATTGCGCATAAAAAACAAAAAACAAACATATCGTTGCATACTCACATTATTAAAGTTGCAATTTTTTCACAATCTTGTCAAAATCAGTGATTGAATTCGAACCCAATGGAGCTATGAATATATAAGTAAAAAACTTATTGGAAAAAATTAGCAAGAAGCGATAAGATTTGAATAGAAACACATGAAATTATACCTTTTAAGCAATGCAAGGCAAGTAGAGTTTCAACGTCATTTTCTCTCATGATATGATATGCATGCGTTAGGAAACTATAGAAAGTTGGTATGAGGATTGCAACCAAAAGCTTGATCACACACCACTATATATATAGGGTTAAGAGGGATAACTAAAGATCTTATGGGTAAGTGTACCTTTTATTAATATTGCTTGAGAAGATTTATTGACACAATTTATTTGATATTATTAGGGGTGTTCAAAACCGAGCAAATCCAATAGAAAAACCGCAGACCGAATCAACCCAAATCGAAACCGCAAAAAATCGCATTTGGTTTGGATGTATTCATATCTCTTTTTTATCTAACCACATGGTTTGGTTCGGTTGACGGTTTTCATTTTACCAACCGAACCAAACCGAACAAAACCGCAACATAAGAAAAATGCCAATTGAACCTATGTCACTGTTAGCCCGTGTTTTATCCGGTAAACAGTCACATAAACCAATACTCATAGAAACTTTTAATAATTAATATTTTTTTTTCTTGTTAAGTTTCTTCTTTATTTTTTATTTCAAAAATATATTTATGTACTACTTCAAATTTTATAGAATGATAAAAATCTTATTGTTTTACATCTTCAAAGGAGGAATTACTTTTTGTTCACATTTTAAATTTTGTTTATATTGTTTGGTGAAAATAAAATTGTATTGTTGGAAGAAATTAAAAATATTGTCAGAAACATTGCTAGAAATATGTTGTGTTATAGCTTTTTAACTTGATTTTAATGTTAGAAACAAAAAATTATATTGTCTCAAAAATACCGCACTAACCGATCTAACCCAAACCGCATTGGTTTGATTTGGATTGGTTCGGATTTTGTTTTAAAAGTCAACTGAACCAAACCAAACCGCATGCTTTTTTATCTTACAGTTTAGATGATTTTTAACCTCAAAATTGAATAAAACCGCACGGCGAACACTCCTAGATATTAGTGATGGATTTATTTCATGGAAGGAGGGAAATAGAAATTCAAAATTCAAAATCGCATTTAATGCAGGATGGGTGGGATGTGGCAAGTTAGCAACCGAATTTAATGCTTGAAGTCAGCTCGTTGTATACAATTGGCTATTGTGATTAGAAGGGAAAATAAGCTTGTGATTAGAGTTTAGCAATTGCTAGACCTAATAAGCTTATTCATTTTCTTTAATTAATATTCTGAAATTTTGTGTTAATACATAACATTTGTTTGTTTTTAATTAACGGTATGTGATATCAAATTTATCTACTTTTTTTTTCAAATCAATTATATGAGATACAACATTAATAATTTATAAAATATATTGAAGATAGATAAGGTCTGAACTAGATTTAAAAAGAGTGACATCACTCATTTTATACAAATCAATAATTTTGTTAGGTCCTAAAGAAAATCTAATGATAAATACCAACAAGAAGTGTACTACTTTGGTTAAAAAGTTTAGTTAGTCAATTGAACAACTATATTCTATTGATGTAATCGTAAATTAATCATATGCATAATTTCATTGCTACATATATTGTAAAAGTATTTGTTACACTTGGCAGGATTGAATAGATGTCGAAAAAGTTGTAGATTGAGGTGGTTCAATTATTTATGCCCCAACATCAAAAGGGAAAGCTTTGCTGATGATGAAGTTGATATGATCCTAAGGTTACACAAACTTCTAGGGAATAGGTAAGCTTCCGAGCCAAAATTCAAATTTGTTTGTGTATGCCATAGCTGCTAGCGAGAGTTAGTCATGATATTTATACAAACATATCTAAGTTCGTATATTTGATACACTTCTTGTTTAGATAATTAGCCCGTTCGTTATAGTTTTTTTTTAAATAATTTTTTTTAGTGTAATATGATTTTGTTATAATTATTTTAAGGAAAAAACTTAGGTACAATTTCTTTTGTGTTTTTTGTATGATTCTTAACTAAATTTACCATGATTTTCTTAAATCCATAATTCCTTCAAAATTTGTTATCTCCAAAAAAGTTGTATTTTTAGTTAGGAGCCATACGAAAAGCACACAAGGAATTGTACCTAAGTTTTTTTCTTTTTTTAATAAAGAAATTTTCAAGGAAAACTTTAAATGAAAAATTCGTTTGAACAACATATCTCAAAATGTCATTTTAAGTATTTCATCATTTTGTTATAATTTTTTTTGGATACAAAATTTTTGCAAAAAGCTATTTCAAATAGCATTTCATAAAAATCATTTTTGAAAGATGATGTCATTTTAAAAAAATATGTAATTTTTACTGTGTAAAATCTTGAACAATGAATATTTAAATTAGTGAATGCCAAAATCTCTTTCTTAACTTATACCAAATGAGTTTAAAATAACTTCTACTATTTTTACGTAAATTTTAAAAAAAAATCTATTTTTACAAATACAAATAAAAATCCATTTTTTTTAAATCTAAAACAAACCCCCAATATTTCAGCTATTTAATTACTTATATACACATGTGATATAGATGGTCATTGATTGCCGCAAGGCTTCCTGGTAGAACAGCTAATGATGTGAAAAACTATTGGCACACAAATTTGCGGAAGAAGCTTGCTTTAGAAAAAGAAGAGAAGAAAGAAAAAGAGAAACATAAGGAAACTATGAAAACACATGAAATTGTTAAGCCTCAACCTCGAATTTTCTCAACTCATTCACCATGGTTGAATAAGAAGCAAAATAATTTTGTGACACAACCAGTACTGGCTTCAAATAAAGATGGTAATGTTCCCAGAGATTCTAATGCCTCATTAGGTACTATAGTTTCAAATCAAGTTGGTAGAGATTGTGCTTCTGCTTCACAACCAAGTATAGATAATGTTCCAATACCATGTGCAATGTTGACGGATAATTTGTGGAACTTGGGGGAGCCAGTAGGCAGTGAGAAAATTGGCCCATGCTCTACATTACAAGAGGAGTACTTTAGTATGGAGTTTTCAACCATTGATTACTCCTTTTGGGATTCCAACCTTTATGATTTCATTTCTCTTTAAGATCTTTAAATAGTTGTGTAATATTATTAGTTCTACACAACAAGGTTTTTTATTGTTAATTTTAATTTTTAATCTAAAATTATTTGGATGAGCAGCATGTAATAGAATAAAGGGGAACAAAATCGATTGTGTTTGAGTATCTCTTGTACTTATTTTTATAAATGGAAATGCTAAACATAGAGACTGCTTAATCGTGATTTAATCGTGATTGGGTTCAGGAATGATATGGCACCAATGATAAGGGTCGTTCCGACGAATCTGGAGGCTTGATTCTGTAAATGAAAAGAGACCCGTAAAAAAATAAAAATGTAATGTTCTATTTAAATTTTTTAAAAGATAAATACAAGGTGTCGTATATATGCAATACAACCAAAGGTGAAAATCACTACCGTATAGACGAGGAACCTCAAACCACCCTCCCAAAATGACATCCACCTAACACTTAGTAGTACTATTGGACTATAATTTTTTTTGTAGACCCATACCTTGGGGAGGTCTAGTTCTGTTAAGTGGTTTGCACTCCCCAAAGTCTGGTCCTGCCAATGATACACTATGCTACATAATGTTCATAGGTTTTAGCACTCTTCGAGTGAGCATCAACTCCTCAAGAATTAAGGGAAGGAAGAAAAGAGAATTTGAGAAAGAAAGAGAATATTTTCTTTATTGTTCAGCATGCCATAACAATTCTCCAGTACAACACTGGGACAATAACTGGCCTAATTAACGGAATGCAAATAACAGAAGCATAAATGTAAAATAAAAGAATATTCCAGCTGATACTCTTAATTAGTAGTGAAAATCTATCAACCAGGCAGGTATCTTAATTTGTCTCTTTGCACGTTTTGGGCTGTCCACTTCATCACCATTATTGGGCTCATCTATGATCTGAAAAAGGCAATAACTAACAAGAAATTTTTTTCTTTGGCTAGAAAAGAGGGATTAAGGACAAACAAACACAAAAATTATAGGAGTAAAATATAAACAAATATGTTCAAATACTCAAAACAATAACAATTGTTATGATGCTCAAATACCTTAACCACAAGTCACGGGCAATGACACCATTTGATGAGTTTCTTTTAGCAGAATCAAATTTAAGTATTCAAAGTATCGTATCTACAGAGACTCGTGTGATAGTACTGTCGTTCAAAAATTAGAACAATTTTGAGTACAAACAGTGATTAATTAAAACACGTATTTTGGTATGCGGAGTGTATGTAATGAAACCAGAATGAAGAGATTGTATTGTCGGTATTAGACTTTATTAACTAATCGTCTAATGTACCTTCTTAATCGGTTGTATACTCCTCTTACTTCAGGTATACCTTCATATGTCCATCACTATCGTTTCTATGTCTGGAAAACAACATGAAATCTATTGTATAAATTAACTCCTGATGCTTAGTAAAATACTTGATTCATTATGTTGAGTATTTGTATTGGTTGCATTGTTGCTAAAACAAATATCCTTGTTTGTGTTGTTGGAACCAATGTTCCAACATGTTTCAAGCATCTTTGTATAATGTTGGATACGATGTTCCAACATCCTGGCACGGTTCAGTGTGTTTGGGTTCATGCCTGTATGTACGGACGCCTAATATTATTTAAGGAAACCATATTTCTTTAGCTTATTGAACAACCAACGCGCATATCTGTACAGAATCAGTTGTACTTTTATTCCCAAAGGAACAATTATATTTTAGGGAATATTTGGATGTGATTGGATGTTCCGAAAGATGTTCCTACATTTTAGGACTTTCCTTATTTGCTACTGATTCGTGTTTTGCAGATCAGCTGGACGATCTGTTTTGTTCTGAAGCCCAAACCAGTTATTTGAACCGTATTGCTTAAGTATATATTGAAGACTTCAAGATTCATTCAAGCCGTCATACTAAAAAGTCTAGCTTTAGGGTTTTGAGTCGTTTGTGTGTTCTACTCTTGTATCTTGTTGATGCAAGTTTAGTCCTGTTTTATTGTGAGCCTTTCTTGTATCAGTTTGATACATGTTAAAGACTGTGTATTGAGTTGTAAATTCTTGTGTGCTATGCCAAAGCTTTTAAGAAAGGTTGTAGTTTGTGTTTGAAGATAACTTCACTGTTTGTTTGTTGTTTAAAGTCTGATAATCACAGGTTGTAGGATAGTGAGATGAGATCTCAAATCTAGGAGTTCCTAGGTTGAAATCTAGATGGGTAGGTCCTAGGTCTTTAGTGTAAACGAGGAGTTTGCTGAGAGCTATAGAATAAAGACTACACTAGTGGATTTCCTTCTTGGCTTGGTAGCCCCCAGAGTAGGTGTGTTTGTCACCGAACTGGGTTAACAAACTCACTGTGCCATTTACTTTCTTGTCATTTATTTTTCTTGTTCTTATTCTGTTTATTGTATGATGTTGGAACATTAAACGGAACATCATCTGTCTGTGCATATAACGTTGAAACATTGCATATAGCATCTTAAAACAAGTGCGCTAGAATTTCACATTCAATATCTTAAACGCAGAATGTGTTTGTGATTATAAACCTAGCATGATATCTCACAACTAACATCCACAAATGTTTATACTCATGTCCGTTATAAAAAAAGTCTATGTCTATTACTCCATCCATTTCAAAATGAATGTCATTTTAGCAAAAAAAAATGTTTCAAAATGAATGTCACTTTTCAATTTCCAATGCAATAATAACCTTTTCTTTTCAATTATACCCTTTAATTAATACTATACACGCTACTTCCAAAGTATTATTTTTTCTTTAATGAAAAACAAACCAATAGTTGATTAGGATAATTTGGTAAAATAGCATGTCTCTTTCTTTAAATTAATGCATTTCTTAATATGTGTGTAAAAATCTTAAACGACATTCATTTTGAGACGGATGGAGTACTTCTTATGTCAATAGTTCTTTTTCAAGTTGCGCGTCGAAAAAAGCATTAAGAATGGAAATAGAATCATTGATATAATGAAAACAAAATTATATATAACCATCAAGATTAAGTATCTACCAAAGAGCCATAACAACTATACTTAATCGGAAAGATGGAAAGGATTAGTTATACATAACCTTAAGAAACAAGAAGGGAAGAGATTAGACCCCGAAGATGATTCCCAATTCTCCTTTGTTGTATCTTTCTTCCCTAGATCATTTTGTCTATCCCTTTCTTGGTTTATGATTTCTTCTATGCAACAAACATATGGTCTTTGGTTTATGGTCCTCCTCCTTGAAAAGAAGTGGTGCCATTTATTTATAGAATTCTTATAAGTGGGAATTCAATAGACAAAGTTATGCTCGTGTAGAGAATTTGGGCTTTCTTCAGATGGTGGAAAATGATAGCTCATCCAATCAAGTCACCAAACCACCATGATTCTCTTGGCAAATTGATGCTTGTCTAGCGAATTTGCTCTTGCATTTTCCTTTAAACTCTCTTTTGATTCTCTCCGGGCTTTCCTAGTAAGATTAATTTTCCTCAGAATCCTTGCTCTTTATCATTCTTGGTCATTGATCCAAAAACATACAAAACTTGAAGGTAAATTGGTAATAACAACTTAATTGGCCTAAAAATACAAAATATTAGGTGTTTACATTAAATTGGGTTTTCTTTTACCTAGATTACTTGCAAAATAAGTTAACAAGTGCCATGCGGTTAATTAACATGAATTTGACACTTATCATTTATTGACGTTTGTTGAGATGCAAATTTATTGTATTTTTCTTTTGAAGGATGATAGCAAGGATATATTGGTACAATTTGTACACGACAATACAAGGATTTTTTTTATTTTTTTTTGTATTGCTCATCTTAAACAGGAAATGTTGTAAACACCTTCCAGCTTTTGAGAGGTTGTTGAAATATACGTAGTCAAGGTCATTTAGTTAGTTAGTATATAAGTAGATGACATTTATTTTAAGAATCTATCATTCGTTTGTATCTTTTTCTGTTACCAAATCTATATATATATATATAGGATTTTGCTAGAAGACACCTTTTATGAAAGAGTCTTTTAGCAAGTTATTCTATGAACATTAATTTGTTAAAAGACATCAACTAATTTTTATAAAGGTGTCTTTTAGTAAAGTTATAACTAAAAAGTGAAAATCACACCTTGAGGTGTCGGTTGCTAAAAGACATCTTCATGGATGATATATATATATATATATATATATATATATATATATCAAGCTTTTCTCTAATATCATGATCAGAGAAAAGAGGTGGGTGTTAAGTCGATTGAAATCTTCAACTTGCTTGTATTATGAGTGACGTTGGAATCTAAAAGATTGTCTCATGAGATAATGAGTGTTAATTGGTGGGGGTTTTGCTGTTTAGGGCAGGTAACAAGAAGTATGTATATGTCGGTGGAGTTTTCTTCTTCTTCTTTGTTATGCTGTTTTGGTGTGGTTAGTGGGATGTTTTTTGCTGGACAACTTCCTTGTTAGGATACCTTCTACGGTTTGCGACTTAGTCTGTCATAGTATGTTTTTGATTCGGTACTATTTGGTGTTTATCTTTATAGGCTGAGTTGCGCACCTTTCTTTGGGTGTTAACGTTGTGGTTTTGAGTACAGTAGTGATATGTGTACAACCATTTGAGACAACTTTGATGACAACTTTCATTTTCTCTCTTTTCATTGGTCAAAAACAATAGAGAGAGAAAAAGGAAGAGAAAGAATAAGAATGTAATGTGGCTTTTCTATAAGCCTTCTGGTCTTTAGGTTTCCTACTTGATTTGTTCTAGACTAGTGTCTTCTCTTGCTGAGTAATTTCTTCCTCTTCCTCGGCTTATACCATAAGAGGTTCAAAACAAATATGATCGGAGAAGTTTGATTTATTCCATAGGGAGTTTTAAACATTCCTTGTTGAAAATGGATCACTTGTGGTTTATTGCGCTCAATTCAACTTGTATCAACATATTTTTAATAGAAATAATTAACACGATAGCAAATTTATTTGGTCATCAAAATGTAACTTTCACGCAATGTGTTGTGGATGAAGGAGTGGTAATAGAGTACTCCCCACTGCCACCACTACGTTGCTCAGTTAGTTGTTGCTTGCTCCCTTGTAATGTCTTTGTGACTATCGCACATAAATTTTAAGTGAAAAGCATGACGGCTAACGCTAGCAATATACATGCCAACTAATTCTTTGTAATTATTTCTTATTGGGAAAAACCCAAGTCCCACATCGGATAGATAAGACTTTTGAGAAGAGTTTATATAGAGGAGACACTCCTCACCTTACAAGTCGGTTTTGTAAGAGTGAGTTAGGCCCCAATTTTCAACATGGTATCAGAGCTTGTTGAATTCAAGGGCCACCTACCTATTCACGCACCAAACCCAAAGAGTGTTGGGCATGAGGGGGTGTATTGGGAAAAACCCAAGTCACATATCGGATAGATAAGACTCTTGAGAAGAATTACCACACTAAAATCACGCAATGTAATAGTGAAAATTTTGTGTCAAGAAAATTGCTTTTTTGACATACAAAACTTCATAATGACACATGTAAATGACGTTTTTACCCTCAGCGGTAGTTAACTACCGCTGGATTTATCCGGCAGTAGTTAACTACCGTTCCAAGTATTTAGCACAAATATATATATATATA
>Ga0315914_1006454_pt1 | contig 16605 bp, 7 predicted proteins | sample MpolenodulesMG_FD_203920 | JGI IMG/M metagenome (GOLD analysis project Ga0315914, IMG submission 203920) | Medicago polymorpha root nodule microbial communities from Los Angeles, California, United States - elongated nodules | ecosystem: Host-associated > Plants > Roots > Nodule | place: USA...
AGTTTAATATTCACCAATTTCTATGGTTTTTTTGTGTTCCTTTGCTCTCAATTGTACAATTGATTTTATCTATCAAATTTATTTTCAATTAAAGTTGGAAATTGAAGCTTTTAATTTAATTATGTGTTAGTGAATAGTTATGTTATTTGAATATTGATCTAGAGAAAATTTATGACAACTTTCTTTTTTGGAATATAAAAGTTTAGATGAGTTGATGAGCTCCAAAGGCTCACCAGATTTTTACCCAAGCCTCTAGACTAAAAAAAAAACACTTACAAATGTACTTATATAGATCACCTATCAAAAAATCATTATGCTGACAATGAAAGTTCAACACACATATTTGCGGAATATGAGTCATACTCTTTACCAAGAGAAACAACTTTCATCGATAACTGTGACAACTTTTTACGTTGTTTATTAATGTAGTTTAAATATGCGGTCAATTATATTCAATGAATGATTCGTGGATAGATCATATATCGAAACTTATTAATCATCAATACTTCATTAACCATGTTGGACGTAAATGTAACTGGGGTAATAATCATTTTGATTTTTGAATGTGTCACGAGTAGTCACAATAGTCCCTCAATGTTTCTAAATTCCTAAATAATCTTTAAATGTGCACTCTGTTAGTCAAAATGTTAATCAAAATAATCTCTCAATGTTGACAGTAACTCTTTTCATATATGGATTGATATGAGAATAAATACTTATAGAGACTGATATGAAAATAAGTAAGTATATTGAGAGACTAATATCATAATATTAACGAAACATTTTAACGTAAGAGATTATTTTTACTAACATAATGCACAATCAAAGAATATTTAAAAAAGTTAATACACTTGGTGATTATTGTGCCTACTCTTACACATTTAGGGACCAAAATGACTATTTCTTAAAATGTAATTAACCATAAACTTCATCTGTTCAAATTTATATATAGTTGAACACATGATATATTCTTATGGTCAACCGCATCTAAATTGGTGGTTATTGAAGTTATGTTGTGTTTAACTAGTTTCAACACACTAAAAAAAAAAAAAAACTAGTTTCAATACAGTTCACAAATAAAAGAAGGAAGTAGTTTCAACACTTGATATCAATTACATATGATCTATTAAACGTATTTAATCATTTTTTCAATGGAATGAATCATCTATTTGAATTGCATTAATCACTTAAGAATTTGTCGTAAAAGTTATGTAAAGGAAGGATTAAAATTACACGATTCTAATTATTAGGAGATTAAAATTTAAAAGTGAAACTCATTTTATATAAGATAAGTAAAAGTTAATCTTCTTTTTTGTTTTGTTTTGGTCAAAATAAGTTTCACTGTTTCCAACTTACAATCATACAAATTGCATGCCCTAATGATTAAACTCAAGTTAATATTCTTTTAGCCAACTTGTCTCTTTCTTTTTTTGGCATAAGCCAACTTGTCTCTTTCCCTTGTGTAAGTAAATTACTGATCATGTTAATGTGCTGCAAAATTTATCCATAGCTAGAGAGCTTGGGAGTTGGCTAAGCCGTAGCCGAGACTGTTCGTTTAAAGTACAAAGCAGACAATACAACAAGAAGCATACAAAATTAGGGCACAAACAAAGAACGGGTTCGCAACGTTAAATCATAACCCTAATATACATTAAAATATCAATTGATAAAGTTTATTTATAGCTTCTAGTGACGTATTGGAATTTAGCAGTTGTTGATAGAATGAATTAAGGGCTCCACTTATTTTTGTACCCTTGTTTTTTCTTCTGTTTCCATTTACCCTTAAATGCTTTCACCTTATTTTTATATGATATGATTTAGGATTATTTAATTTATTGCAAATTGTGTTTAGCGGGTGAAATTAAGATGGCTATTTTGTCCGATTGTTGAAGACGTGGTCCATTTGAATGATGACTAATCACCTAAATGTGGTCTTAAGATTAAGATGCCACTAATTTCGTTTTTGTCAACTTGGAAGTAAGAGATTTGTCCTTTAATATTGTGACTTTTGGATAATTATGTATTTAATTAGAATGTCGACGCCTAGCAAGTTTTTTATGTTTGTGTAATTATTGCCACTTACCGATGATGATTAAGGAGAATGCTTGCAAAGTTATTGAAATAGTTAAGTGTACGATTTTTTTCTTTTGAACTAAGTATCTTTGTGTGTAATTATAGCTTATAATTATTCGAATTAAGTAGAAGTCCACAAGTAACAAAATGCTCAAGAGTTAACTTTAACGCATTGGTAGAGTTGATTTTCAACTCGAAGTGACTGGTTTAGGCAGAAGTTCAACATCACTAGTCACTAGTTAAGTGTACTTAATATGCCTCAGGCAAACCAACGTAAACCAATATGGTCTTCAAATAAGTTAGATGTTTGGGTGTCATAAATATTTGGTTCGAAAGTTTGATCATAGGTCAGTGTACTATGCAAAAACATACAGCATTATTGGGTTTTGAAGTTGGTTTTGTTTGCGCTACCGCTCTAGGTGTTGAATATCTTGAGAATTTGACTTTTGGATTCTTGTGGGCTAATCACTTTTGCTTCGAGATCACGAACTAGTGTTTATTTTCTAGTTTTTGGATGGTTATGGTGTTTTCTCCAGCGTGCTAGGAGTTTAGGGTGTCTTGGTGATTTGTTTTGGAGTCTTGTGGGCCGATCGTTTTTTATTCGAGATCGAAAGTTAATTAGTTTCTAGACTCAAGATTTTGGACTTCTGTTTGGTGTATTCTTCGGCGGACCGTGATCAATTGGTGGTGGAAATCGAATGAGTTTGGAATAAGAGATTTACGGGCGTTGATTTGGGTTCAGTTGTGGAAGAGAATGTGGGGTGTTGTTAGAGTTATTGTTCGGTTTGGTGGTTTTTTAGGAGGGGTTTTCGTTCAACTAGCGGGAGTAAGGTGTTTGGGACTTGTTTTTGTGGTCATTCACGATGGAGGTTGAAGATTTGACTCACAATTGGGTTACATTGTTATGTGGTGGTTTAACTTTGATTTTGATGGTAGCATTCGATTGGGTGCTATTTTTATTGGTGTTTTGATATTAAGGGTGTATGAGTTTTCTTTTGGGTGTTCCACCTATATATGACGCCCTTTTGTTGTTGTTATGTCTTATTGGTCCCTGCTCGTCGTGTGCAGAAACCTAATTATTAATAAATTTTGCCGTTCAAAAAACAAGTATTGGGTATTTGATGAATATCACTTGAGCGGGCCGGTGTTACATTGATTTACCGGGAAAAAAAAACTCACGTAAATAGCTCAGTTGTGAACTAAGAGACATCAAATTAATGAATTTTAAAAAGGAGATTCATACCCTAAAAACTAACATAACTATTAATTTACTATCATCTTCTTATAAAAAAATATTTATACTCCCTCCGTCTAAAAATAACTAACATTGTTTGATCATATGCATTATTCATATAACATATTTTAACCATATTTTTCTACTGATATATAAAGATACATGATATCATTTAAAATGTCTAATTTGTCTTGATGAATGTTTTCAAAATATATCAACTTTTTGTAATTTTTACTAATGGATAATTAAAGATATTATTGATCAAAATTGTCAACCAGTCATTTTGAGATAAAGGGAGTAATCGGGAAGTTAAAAAAATAATTTCAAATTGAGACGGGGCTATTTGTTTTAAGGCTGGTGTCACATGCTCCCCAAAAGCCTAACTCATTCAAAAATTCCAAGGTTTTGTCCAATTTTCAGTGTAAGGTAGCAAAATCAATGTTCTTAGTCGATGATATCAACTTATGTGTGGGCTCATCATTCTGATAGAATTGTACTTCTCCGTAATGCAGTTGACTTGTTCTTAATTTCCAAACTCAGAGAGTCGTGCTAACTACTTAAGTTCACTATTTGTTAAATTTGTTCAAGTCACCCATTAATTAAGTTGGCAACTTCTGTATGTAATGGCATCATTTGCAGAATCTGTTAAATTTGTTTGATAAATTTCACTATTTGTATAATTTGCATTAAAAATAATTATCAATACTTTTGACAAAATGACACTGTTCTTTAAATAATTTTATCATACCATATTGGCTTGCTATTTCTTTTCAAGTAAATCATTTAATTTTCATAAAATTAACAACGCGGACATTTTTTTTTTTTAAAGTTTTCTTATCTTAAGTGATAGAGATTACCGATATTAAACAACTTTCGTCACGATTGAAGTATCGGGGGGTATATGCAACAACTTTGACCCTCAAGTTAATTAGAGCAAAAACTGTAAAGTATTAAAATGATAGAAGTTGTGTATTTTGTGTTCGTGGTGAATGATGCATTTTATAGGCATTGGTAAGGAGCCGTTGTGGCATTGGCAAGAGTCTTTCGGAAAATTCACAATTAATATGTGAGAAACTTTGGAAACAAGTAATTCAAATAGTACTTTTCGAATAAGTCATTCATATATTAGATCAAATTCAAATATATATCCTAAATTGAGTACCAAAATATACCGAGTACAAAAATATATTTCAGATCAAGTATCAAAATATATTAATTGCATAGCAAAATATTTTAGATCGCGTTTCAAAATATTTTCGCAAAACTTGGGGACTAAGAAAACACTTTTTAATAATGATTAAATTAATTATTTAATTTAACATTTCTAAATAATAAAGCATATAAATATATTTTATCAAAACTTGGGGACTAAGAAAACACTTTCTTTTTTTATTTATTTTTGGTGAACCGAAGAAAACACTTTCTAATAATGATTAAATTAACTATTTAATTTAACATTTCTAAATAATAAAATATATAAATAAATATTTTCGCCCGTGCTTACTCTATTCACACTAGCGGAAAGATGGGCACTATCGTGTCCGTCTGTCCGCTCTTTCTACTGTGCTAATGCATGTGATTATTTTATTATGTTTGTTTGTATAATTTTGATTAAATTTTTTAAATTTTTAAATATTAATGAAAATTATTGATATATTCCTAGAATTATAAAAGCATTGGAGTTACCATATTTCTGTTCATAATATTCTGTTTCATCATATTCTGATTTGTTATCACGAGTTCCTTGAAAAGTTGATGCATTATTAAGATCTGGCAGTTAAAATAAATATATAAGAATATTTATCACACAAAAAAAAAAGGTATCACAATATAAATAAGTGTAAAAGTATATAATTTTGTTTTCATCACTAACCAAATGTTGGGGTCATTAATATGTATGGTAATTGATTCTGCTTCATTGTCATGGGTTTCTTGAAAGTGTGTATTTGAAAAATTAAGTGAAAATTTGATTGGGCAAGTTTGGCTCAACGATATCATTAGTGCATGATATTTCAACTTCATTTCCTTTTTCTTTTTCTTTCCGTCGTTTATAATTTTCTCGTCTTTGAAGTAGTCGTTTTTGTGTTTGCTCATTGTCCATTCTTTGTTTTCCTTTCCTTTCATATTCGGACCTTACTTTCTGGTGATCCTCCCTCGATAGTTGACTTTTGCTATTTCCCATTTTTCTAATAAGAACCGTCAAAATTAAAAGATTAATTAATAATGAAAGAGATTTTTGTTTTTTGTTTTAAAGGGGTAATAATGAAAGAGTTAGTAAAAGTACAATGCATATATTTAATTTTTTTTAACAAAAGAAGGCATGAATTTTTAATATTTTTTATTAATGTATGACTGTGATATTTGTCCAAATAGCGACATCCATCATTGCTCCATTTAGGTGTGCTCTATTTACCCAATTTCAAACCATAGATGTGTGACATGTCGCCAAAACAAATTTAAGTGTTAAGATTAAATAGTAAAAAATAACGATTTATTTAATAATTAAAAAAAAAACCACAGTTCTCTTTATATAAAAAAAAAGCCACCTATCATAGTTTTCTCATCGGGAGATCTATGGTGAGAGGGAATAAAATTGGATTTAGATTGATTCAGCAATATATGCGTTGATGCAAACGCCGAATTTTTTTCAAATCTTATCGTTCAATTTTTTTTGTCAAATCGTTCTATTTAATTTGTTATTGGTTTTTGGGACTGGTTTTTCAAATTGAAGACACGGTCCTTAATAAAAAAGACTTGTAACAATATATTTCTATCTAATGTAGCAAACCATAACAACGAACCAATATTTTAATGGTGGTGAGACCAAAAAAATGATGTAAGTCTAACCTATGAATTGGTCGATACGATTGAAAAAAATTAATTTCGTAGAGTCGGTATGATTATGTATTTCGGTTATGGTGATCTTATTATTATGTGATCACTTGAATTCAGTGGCGGAGCCAACAATTTTAGATTGTGGAGGAAATATTCATATACTTGAATCTTAAAAATACTATTAAGAAAATATTATTTAACATTCTTCAAGTTAAAAGTATAATAAACCCCTAATAAAAGAGAAATAATAATACTTTTATAAAAAATTTCTTATCAAATAGTAATACATTTTTATGGATACAAAGTTAAAGTTATTAACGTGAGAATAATGTCTTAAAAAAAATAATGCAAATATTAGTGAACAATTAAAAAAAAAAAATTAAAACTGAATTGAGAATTAAAATGATAATTTGATTTGAAACAAAATTTTAGGTCAAATACATATTTTCATTTTTTAAGTTTGACAAAAATATCGGATTAATCCTTTAAATTTTTTACGTTTCAAATAAGTCCTTTAAATTTCTTAAGTTTACAATATGTTTTTTAAGTTGTAAATTTAATACACCTATTAAAACTTAACGACCTTAAAGGACTAACCGATATTTTTGTCAAACATAAATGACTAAAAATATAATATTTTGCCAAAATTTTAGTACAAATAAATCATTAACTGCACAAAAGAAATGCAATGCACATCTTGCAAGTCCATCACATCTAAGGAAGTGAAAGGGTTATAGTGGAGGCTTACAATAACCATAAGATATTCAAGGCTAGTTAATGAGAAGGAAGAAAGTGCATCCATTATATGGATAGTCTTTCTAAAGCTAGCCATCAAACCAAGGCGTTCATCCTATTGGTTGACAATGTTCACCATAACCTCATCTACAAAGACTTGCAATGGGGGCATGCAGCTAGCATATATATACCATTATATACTAAAATGAATTAGTAGTGTAGGCACATGCCCACACAAGACTATAGTTGGCTCCGCCACTGCTTGAATTGTTTCTATAATAATAATTTACGTAATTTTTTCCATAACTTGTAATTCTGTATTTATATTGTTTTGTTGTATTGGTTATGTTTTTTTTGACCGCAATTAAAGATTGTTACAATTAAAGAATAATATTTTGGCGTCTATTTCTTTGTCTGGCTCTTTATCGGAAGGTAACTGTATTCCTTCAGACACCACTTTGTTGGATAATTTTCATGTTCCCCCATCTTTCCGTAACTTTAAGGATATTATTGATGTGGTTTGGAAGCCTCCGACCGTCGGTTGGGTTATGGAAAATACGGATGGTTCAGTCATCAACATCTTGCGGAGGTATTTTTCGTGATCATAGAGGCACGTTCATGGGCTGTTTTGCAAGCAATTTGGGTGCCATTTCCATTTTGGAGGCTGAGCTGACAGCCATTATCATTGCCTTGGAAAATGCTGCAAAGTTTAATTGGCAAAACATTTGGGTGGAAAGCGATTTTTCTATTGCGGTGCTTGCTTTCAAGAACTCCGATTTGATTCCTTTCCGTCTTCGGAATCGTTAGCATAATTGTCGATTGGGTATTGCTGCTGTTTGCTCTCATATTTATCGTGAAGGAAACTGTTGTGCAGATAGACTGGCTGCCCTTGGACATGGTGTATCTGGCATGGCTTGGTTTGACAGGCTACCGCCATCTTTGCTTTTTGATTTCACTAGGGATAGAAATGGCCTCCCTAATTACCGCTTTCCCTAGGTTTTTTGTTGTTTATTTCTTTTTCCGCTTTCCTTTGTTTCGAGGGTTTAGGCCTAGTCCCCCCTCCTGTATATATATTTTTCCTTTTTTATTAATATATATGGAGTAGACGGCATAGGATAGGAGACCTAGTGGGGTGCCAACCTAGTTGGGATGTCTCTGGACTCCTTGCCTTATCCAAAAAAAAAAAAAGCAAACCAATATTTTTCTTTTAAAAAAAAAAATCAAAGCAATATTTTGTTTACCTAGAATTAAGTCAACAAACTTTATCCAAATTGTAATAAAACAAAATAGGGTTCATGGTTCACACAAAAATTAGAGAGAACCTAAAAACTCCAATCGTGGATGATTTCTAAACATTAATTCAACCTATCCCAATAAACCAAATAGAATGGCTTGCTTGCTCTATACCAAGGGTTGATTTTATTTATTTAATAATCGTGGATAAGTTCATAAAAGTTTTTGTGTAAGGGGTTTGATTTATTTTCTTTGTTGTAGCTGTTGTTAGGCCTGTTAACGGTGGCTGATGTGCATGTAGTTGACTGCTCAAAACAAATAACACTATGAAAGAAAGCAATTGAAGAGTGCAGAGCGGATTCATCATTCAAACTCGAAATTACTATCAAATTATTGTTATGTAAACAATTTGAATCATAATCACTTATAAACCAGCAAAATCAAATAATATTCCATGAAATTATTCAACTTTGATAAATTGTAACATGAAAGAAAAAGAAAAAAACTTACAGGTTAATTATGAATTCTGATGCAGAGGGCTGAAAGAGGTTGAGAAAAACTAAACAATGCGGGAACGAAACTAAGGTTAGAAACTTCCTTGTCACGTTTGTTTAAGGAGATATTCAATTTATTTAAGGTTGTGAATCATGAAAGTCCAATCTTTAACATTATTTTTTGCTCACGTTTGTTACTACTTTTTTTTAAGGATTTAAAGTCCAATCTTTAACATTATTCTTTACTCATATTTGTTACATTTTGTTTTAATATTTAAATTTAAATTTATTCTTATCTATTTGTTATATGTGTTATTTGTATTGAAAATTAAGGGTATTTTGGAAAGAAAAATTCAACCCAAAAGTGCTGAAAGAGGTAGTTTTCTTTATATATAGTATATATAATTATGCACCTCCCATAGAGGTATACTCTTACTATACAAACATTACTAATGCGTGTGATCTATCTAATGTGGGACTTCCACTTTTTTCAATTCACACTACACTAGTTATTGCCAATGTGAGAATTTGTGTTTAGTCTTTTAACTCAATTTCCACACATGTTCCAAAGTGACTTGAATTAAATCATGTGTAGATGCTAATGCATAGACATATGCTTAGGTTTACATTTACATACACTATACGATTATAAGCCATTAAATCAATAAGTATTTTGCTTAGCATCAGTAGTCGTTGATACAATTGATTTTGCGACGTTAGCCAAACATGTCAACATATGATGAGGGATAGGTGGAGGTATAATTGAAATAGTAGAAGTATATACTCGATTAATAAATGACATTATATGATTAGTTAACGAAGTTTAGTTCTGACAATATGAGTTATCTACTCTTGTTTTATCACGTACATTATACAAACCAAAATACATGTTTAAAACAACTCATTATGAGTGCTCAAATTTTTTTAATTGTTGAACGACTCTGGTGTCGCACAAGTCTCGGTGGATACAATAACTTGGAATACTTTTTTTATGCTGCTAAAAACAACTCATAACAAATGTAAAGTTCAAACAACCAACTCAGAAAAAGGACAAACTTATTCCAACTTTGCTAATGTTTTGGATCAACTTAAAACGTTTAAAATATAAGAGACCAACTTACAACTTAAAATAAACACAAGGGATCAAACATGCAATTAAAGCCACTGCTACTACTACTATAATAATAATAAGGGTCATACAAAATGATTGAAAAGTGGAATATTGAACTAAATGATTGAATTTAAGTGGTTAACAAATTCCAACTAATTGTTTAAAAGAATTTAAACATCATTTTTCATGAAACAATTCTTAACCAAACTTTACAAAAAAAAATGTATGTTGAATATTTCTTTTGATGAAATCAAACATTGTATTCTTTGAAAACCAAACTGTTAAGGTATTTCCTTTCCTTTCAATGACTTTTCTATTCCTTTCTCTTCATCGCTCTACAATGGTGGATCAATCGTTTCACCAAACCCAACCATTGAAGCAAATCGCCATCGACTACACTCCAGAAGTATGTACCCACTGCCCTATCTCCAACACCATCACCCTCAACTATGACCACCGCAGCGGTGCACGATGGCGATCCACAACCCGTTTCCTTCATAGAATCTTCACCGCCAAAATCCAAACTCCAAAAGATAACACAAATGGCCTCAACTTCAACTTCTACCTTTCCTCCCTCGAAGGTGATAAATCACAAGATGAAATTGATTTTGAGTTTCTCGGAAAAGATACCACCATCGTTCAACAAACTATTACTCTAACAATAATGTTCTATATAGTTAGAGATATGTTAGAATTAACTTAAGGTAGTTAGGCTCTGTTTGGTAAACACTAGTAAATAGCTAATAATAAAACTTATAGTGGACGAACTTATAGTGGATAGTTGATAAGTTAACTTGTTTACACCTCTGATTGTATATTGATTGTAATAACAAACTTGTTTACACGTCTGATTGTAAATGAAGTGTAAGAACAAACTTGTTTATTTGTAAACTTTGGTGTCATCAACATTACATATCAGAGAAATGCATATTCCAGTCATATTTGTAGGCTTATGTACTTTTCTGTTTTATGTTTTTTGCAGAAACTTTTCTGTTTTATGTTATTAATATGAATGATGAATTTATTCGCATATTAATTAATCATTTTTTTAGCGAATTTCATTGTATCGATGTACTCTATCAAATTAAATAAATCAAAATAATTTATTTGTAGTCAACAAAAAAACATGGTCTTTCCTTCTTTTTTGGGAGGGACCATATTGATAAGTCCTAGTTTAGTGTGTTTTTGACATTTGATATCAATGGTAGTACAGACTTGATATCAATATTCATACTAGTATTAAAAAGAAATCAATAGGCCATGAAATTAGCATTGTAGTAGGGCAAAGAATATGTTGCATTATTTCGTGGTTTGTGGTGTAAAATCCTTAATAGATCATGATGGCTCATATCAAATTGACATCTTGGATCATAACAGTTGGCCTGAGTACAAATATTTTAAAAAAAATATAGCAACATCTGCCATTGCCTTTACTAAATCCACACTAAAATTTTACATGAAAAACTGAACTTTATTTTTATACCATGGAAGGGGATTATCCTAGTATCACTTGGACTATGTTCATATTAAATTCAGAATTTCATATGTTTTTATATTTTTTGACATTCTAACGTACTTATTTTAAGATGTTTTATGCAATGTTTTAACGTCAGACACACAGTAAGCAGATGTTCCGTTTAATGTTCCAACATCATGCAAATAAACAAATAAAACGCAAGAAATAAATGACAAGAAAGTAAAAGATACGGTGAGTTTGTTGGCCCAGTTCGGTGACAAACACACCTACTCTGGGGGCTACCAGGCCAGGAAGGAAATCTACTAGTGTAGTCCTTATTCTAAAGTTCTCAGCAAACTCCTCGTTTACAACTTAAGACCTAGGACCTACCCGTCTAGGCTTCAACCTAGGAACTCCTAGATCTGAGATCAAATCTCACTATCCTACAATCAATCACAGCCCCTGTGGTTATCAGATTCAAACACACAAATGGTGAAGTTACCTTCAAACACAAACTACAACCTTGCTAAAAAGTTTTGGTGTAGCACAACGAGTTACAACTCAATAAACAGTCCTTAACATGTATGAAGGTGATACAAGAAAGGCTCACAATAAACAAACAGTGCTAAACTTGCATCAACACAATACAAGAGTAGACACACAAAGAAAACGACTCAAAACACTAAAAACTAATCTTTTTAGAATGACGACTTGAATATATAATTAAGTCTTGAAGTCTTCCTTTTATACTGAAGCAATACGGGCTCAATAACCTTGTTGGGCTTCAGAACAAATTGCAGATCGTTCAGCTGATCTACATCACCAGAATCAGTGACAAGTAAGGAAAGTCCTAAAATGTAGGAACATCTTTAGGAACTTCCAAACATATCCAAATATTCCCTAAAATATTATCACTCTTTTAGGAATAACAAAACGGCTGATTCTGAACAGATATGCGCGTTGTTTGGCCAATAAGATATGAGGATGTAGATTCCTCAATAAGATAAAGCGCATGTACAAATAGACATAAACCAAGGCACACTGAACCGTGCCAGGATGTTGGAACATCATATCCAACATCTTACAGAAATGCCTAAAACATGTTGGAACAAAGTATCCAACAAAACAAACATGGATATTTGTTTTATCAATAATGCAGCCAATACAAATACCCAACAATCTCCCCCTTTGGCAAATTTTTGGCTAAAACAAATTGAGACCATTTTAGATAAGGTAGAGGGATACATAATTTCCATTTCTTCAATCAGTATGAACACACACCAATGAAGAAACATCCAGCACAAAGTCTAATGAGATGCCTTAGATAAACTTCTTCAAAACATCATAAACTCACATCCATGAAGAAGAAGCAGAAAAACAATATCACTAATGGATTTTAAACATGTGCACAAAACAAAGGAATACCTCACAAGATCTTCAGTCATAGCTTGAATCAAACAGACATGAAGAAAGAAACATTATACTCTTAACAGAATCTGAGTTAAGAGATAAAAAGGCATTACTTACATCAGAGACATGCAACAACGGAGTCTGTTTACCAATAAGATAGAAGCATAGTCTCACAAGAATAAAACAAGCACATGAAAAATAAATTCCTATGCTACAATCATCAGGTCAGGGAAAAATAAATTCCCACACAGGTTTGGATGTTCCAACATCCTTCACCACATCAGACAGGAGCACCTATCACACATATCAGCAAGAGAAAAATAAATAAATTTCCCATACCTATAGAGTACTGACATCTAGATGTTTAAAACATCCTACTCGGGCAGCCCTAATCTACGTCTACCTTACTAAGGGTTTCAAGAGAATGATTCTATTACATTATAACTTTAAGTCGGACATCTAGGTCCTTGTTTCCCTAATTACTAACCACTTAATTTCTAGTTTCAGTAAGGCACCACCCGACCTAATGGGTATCATCCACTGGGTACCTACGTCTAGGGTCAACAATTCCTATGGTATCTTTGACTAATTAATAATCACTTACTTCCTAGGTAGATAGTTATCAATAAAAAGATATAAATATCAATATATAAGCATCCATTTAGTGATAGCAGTATAAGGCCCTGTCAGAACCTAAGTACTTAATCTAGGGTTGCACCTCTCGCAGAAATAAAACTACTTCTTAATAAAACTTAATAGCGAACAAAAGAGTAAATAAAATAAAATAAAATAAACGACATATAATATTAAATAAATATCCAACAAAAATATACAAAAGTTCATCTTAGAACTCTAACCTAAAAAGATTTAATTCCACATGGTAACTAAAAACAAATTACTATAGATAAATACATACCCTAGAAAATCAAGGAGAAGATAGAAACTCTCCTGAAGCTACATAGTCGCCTTCCTCTTGAACTGCCACAGTTCTGAACGAGAAATTCAGAATGAGGAAAGTTGGTATTTATAGTGAGAGTTTCAACCTGGGTTTGGGATAAAAGTTAGGGTTTTACCCAAAATAATAACGGGAAAAGACGCTTGCGCCCCGCATTTTCAGATGCACGGGGCACATTGCTAGTGTGCCTAGCGCATGAGACAGAGGGTAAAACCATGCCCTAGGCATATGGATGCCTAATCCATGTGCTAGGCACATGATTCCTGTGCTAGGCGCATGGTGTCTCCTTCTTGGGCCCAAATTCTCCGATTTTCTGTCGTTTTAAGTCTTCATCTTCAAATAACTTGCCTCAGGACTTGGGAATAGAATTCCTCCTATTTGTAAGTCTTCTGAGGCCTCTTGAATCTTCATTCTATGTTTCCTTCAATCTTCACATTTCTTCGAATGTTCTTGATTTGCCGATTTGCATGATTTCTTCGTGAATTACTTCAAACCCCCCTAAAATTGTTATGTTTTGGGAAAACTAGAATTACAGACTCAAATAAAGAAAACATTACAAAAGTCTCGAAATCATAGGTAATTGTTCTAATACTTCTCCTTTTTACTGCTAAAACCTAATTAAAATAACTGATAAACATGCTAAGAATAACGTAAGATGACCTGTCATCACATATACCCAACAACATTCATATCACATAAATCATGAATTCATCATTTAACAACAATAAGATCATCATTTTCACTAAGTTAAGCCAAATTCTCAAAGTAATCATTTCAACACATATCAACAATGAAAATTAAGCGTCAACCACAAGTTTTCAACAATTTTCATATACCCAAATTTACCACATAAATTCAAGCACAAAAATTACACATATAATCGTCAATTTTCACAATTCAATCAAAAACAATTATGACCCATAAGCTAAAAACTAGATTATAGATTATTAGGTACAACAAACCTATCCCCCTTACCTTGTTTCATCTTAAGCTTAGATAAACCACCAAGATCTTCTCTCCCTTTGTGAATCCTAGCTCATCTCTTCAATTATCTTCAATTGGGTCTCCCTCTTTCTCTTTTATTCTTCACTTCTCTCTCAAAATTCTCTATCTCTCTTCTAGCCACATTAGTGTAATGTGTGTAAATGAGCTAACCCTAATTTTCCGTCATAAGTTATCTATATATACTCTTCTTCATTGGTCTAGGTTACTACAATTCATAATGGGCCTCAAAACTCTTACCATTTAATTCTAAAAAGTTACTACTCACTAAACTCTTAAAACATTTCATTATTTTACTATCTTAAAATAATTACTCCAAATTACTACTAACTTAGTAAAGTAACTATTCACCTCAAACACTAAAATAATCTTCCTTCTAAAATTACTAAATTCCCTTGCTCCTCAAATGACAAAAATACCCCTAGGCCTAAAAATGACTAAAACACCCTTCTCCCCTCAAAATCCACTAATCCCAAGTCAAACACACAAACAAGCAATTAAACACATATGAACACATAATAAATAAAAATAATAATCCTAGCGAAAAACGGGTTGTTACATTAGTGATGGATTAGCCTAGCATTCCTTTGTCTGATGTTGCTCAGTTTAAGGGAGGGATTGTTAGGAGTTAGTGCTTATCCTTTAATCATGCTTAATGAGAATTAGGGTTAGTTTTACTTTGTTACTTGTAAATCAAGCTAGCTTAGTTACTAGGATACATTTGCTATATATAGGTATCCAAATTTTGTAAATCTTAATTGAATGAATAACAAATCTTTTTCACCTTACATCAAGTTCTAAGAGGAAAATCTCAATTGCACGCACACCACTCTCTTTTGTACATGCACTCACCGCATTACACAATGTTTCCACAAACGACAATCTGCCGCAACCTTTAATCCGTGGTGAGAACGTGTTCATCCATATTTCTCAGGCAATGTATGAAAAGGGGTTGAGGTATGCAAGAGGAACCTTCGTGGAAGGTTGGTTTTGAACAAGGGGGACAAATCGTACACGGCGAAGGAAATTGAGGTCAAGCTTCAAAAAAAAGGAAAACTACCGGTCCTTGGACATTGCTTTCTTTAGGTAGGGTTTTTTTATAAGTTCTCTTTCGCCTCTAAATTCGATTTACGTACTGTTTGGGCGATGGGAACAATCAATTTGAAACCGGGGGTGTTAAGACTATTTGAATAGGCAAGGGGCTTAAATATGCATAATCAAAGAAACACTCACGCGCAAGTCTGGATATGCTTAATGGCATTACCGCAAGAATATTGGATGGAACGTACGATACGGGAAATTGCAAGCGCGTTTGGCACACCGCTGTTCATTGATAATGCAACAACAAAGAGACTTTTTGGCCACTATGCATGAGTTTTGGTTGACATTGATTTTTCTAAGAAGATATTCCATGAGATTATGGTAGAGAGTGAGGGATTTGCTTTTGGTGTAGAGGTGACCTATGAATGGCTTCCAGACTTTTGTTCTCACTGTTAGACACTTGGGCATGATTTTACTAATTGTCGTTGGTTGATCTTGAGGAAGGAAGGCATAGTCCCTCAGGGGAAGGTCACAAAGGGCAAGGCGCAGGTACCTTTCAAGAATCTTGAGTGGGTACCCGTGCAGGAAAATCTCTCCGGTATTGGCTCTTCAAAAGCATTTGTAGATCATACATACCCTCCTATTTCGGTTACAGACACAGTTACAGATACAGTTGCAGATGTTGACACAATTATGAATCCAACAGAGCCATAGACACACTTAGTTTCTGATGAAGTCCCTCAAGGGACTCTTCCTTTGAGACCGGTGTTGGAATTGAACCATGTAGTGCACGATGACGTGCTTTCGGATGTTGATGAACATGTAAGTTCGGTAATTCAGGAGGAGTTGAAGATTCCCCGGATTCAGGATTCACCTGTGACGAATACATCCTTAGTTGTGCATGTTGGAACAAGGGTGTTTCACAAGTCACCTATTGAGTTTTGACAATAACAAGGTATTAAAAATAATCAATTGGATATGCTAAACAATTTGTTCAAGTGTGCAGGATCCATAATCAAAGTACTA
>Ga0315914_1006455_pt1 | contig 16603 bp, 9 predicted proteins | sample MpolenodulesMG_FD_203920 | JGI IMG/M metagenome (GOLD analysis project Ga0315914, IMG submission 203920) | Medicago polymorpha root nodule microbial communities from Los Angeles, California, United States - elongated nodules | ecosystem: Host-associated > Plants > Roots > Nodule | place: USA...
GGACATATTTTTTTGTGACCTATTAGACATTGACACTATTATTTTTTGGACATTTTGGACAATTAGTAAAAACTAAAATAAAAGTGATTAAAGCAAAAGAAGAAAAATGACTAATTAAAAATAAAAATAAAAATTTAAAAATAAAAGAGAATTAATAAAAGATGGAATTTTAAAAGATAAAAGTAAATTAAAACAAAAAAAGATAAAGAGAGAAGAGGGTCCGAATCGGGATAAAAATGAGGTATTTTAAAATACTTTTCTGCCGAATTTTCTTTGAAAAGTCAGAGAATATTCCGAATCAGAGGATGTATGAATGTAGGATGTTAGGTCAAAAATTGGGGTATGACAGAACACAAGGTATGTCAAAATTTGAGCCAAGAGAATACATTATACACTCCACTTAGACATTGGTTGGACAAAAGAAACAACCCATAAAACTATAACAGGGAACAGAAATACAGAGGCAAAAGGCTAAAAAGAAAGGGATAATAATCCTCCTAGGACAAAGCTGAAAATCCTAAACCTCTCAACTTGTCAATAATGCAAAAAGACAGGCAGCCAAGCCAAGCTAAACCAAGACCCACTAGTAAGGAAAAATAGCAGACCAGCAACAAGAGATAATCCACTGACTCTCCCTGCACAATTATCCTCCTCCGGGACAGATTCGTTCTAGACGTAATCCGATCCAAGAGTAGTTGCCACAAGATTGCACAAACTTTGGACGGTGCAACACTTTTCCAAATAGGATGAATATTAACAACAAAAGGTTCAACTTCAGTTTTGGCCGTGTTACCCAAATTGTGATTAGCAAGTAACCAATATGTGGATTTGACCGTGACAGCTCTTCCGTATTCCACTCCCACCCCACCTATCCTCTTGGTCAGATAAGTACCGCCGTACTTCCACCGTACTGACGACACTCTTTGAACCGCCTCTTGGTGCAAAGATACCTTGCAAGTTATGGGTCGACCATATTTTGCAACTAATACCTCTTTCCACCCTTCCGGATCATGAAATAACAACCTCCACTTCCATTTAACCAACAGATTAATATTCACCTATCGTATATCCGTCACCCCCAAGCCCCCCTCCTCCCTTTTGGACTTACATATACCTCTCTCTTTCTCTTGTTAGTATTTGCAGAAGGTGGGAATTGGTTGCTATTGAACTAGATAGAACTATGGATACAAGATTTATACTGAAAAACAAGGAATTAGCATCATGACCACTTACTAGCATTAGCATGACAAGTGAAACAAGTCATATAAGCACTGGAAAATCCAAGCAACATTTGCGAGAGAATACGAGTGAATGAACCTGACGAATAACCTGTTTGGTCCCAAGTGGTTTCGACTCAAACTCTGCATTGGAGAAAATGGATCAAACACAAATGCAAATAACGGGGGAGAAGAAATTAAGTAGAATATAACAAAAACAACATTATAGCATGAAAAATTCAAATGGATAAGGTTCCAATTGGAATTGGTTTTTTTTTTACACAAACAATACAATTAATCAAATGCAATGCCAAGTATCTGAGTTTATTTGTTATTCTTTAAGATGTCAATTACTTTATTTCAAGCCATACGGTAGTACCTTGTAAGTCAGATATTATCGTAATCGAGTTAAGTCCAACACAATATAATCAATTATCAATACTTTAACATTTACAGTTTCCATCATGAGATAATACACAAAATAAGAGATACCAAAGCCTGCTACCATTATTAAATAGTAAATAACTGCAAAGGGATACCAAAGCCAACATAAAAGAGAACAACAAATAACTCAACTGTAAAATTGGCACATTGATAAGCAAACATTTGAATGAAGCTTAACATTTTGCAATATTCATATTCAAAAAAATATTATTTTCAGATAAATCAAACAAGAACTTGGAATTGGTAATGAATAGAAGACCAAAACCTCTAGGAGAATGAAGCGAACACAATCGAGTGAATGTAGCCACAGCTTGAGTCTGAGATATGTCAAATAGATACCATCAAAAAGAACCGGCGATGAAAAAGTTGAGTATCTGAGGTTGGAAAGGTCAAGATCTTTTTCATCATCGATGTCATTCTGCTGGAGTTTGCAAAGAGATATATAAGAGCAAATTATAATATTAATACTACACAGAGTATGTAAGTATAATACCAAGGCATATAAACTATCTTAAAAATATGGGACCAAAAAAGTATAATTATCTTATGACAACTATTTACGCAAGAAAAGGTTATAATTTGTTTCAATAATCTCTCCCAAATAGTCTTACAATTGCTTATGTCAATAGGTAAGCTCAAACTAATCAATCAAAACAAACCGTTGGTAAGTATCTTATATGTGCATCCATTCGTCACTTGTGGGATTGGAGACAAGAGCTTTTATTGCAGGACTGGCAGCTTCCAAAGCTGCGTGGTAAACATGAGAAAACGTCTTCTACAATCAACATACTTCTATACTATTTTTATTTGACACTTTTTGCTTTCTAGTACCAAAACTTGTAGCCCTTCTACAAATATTTCAAAGCGGCATGCATAACAATGTTGTTTTAAGAGGATTGGTTTCACCATCTAAAAAGGTTTAGCCGTTCAGTTTGTTGTCTGCTTACCTTCGATCCATGTATAATTTTATATATGTGTATAATTTTCATAAAAACCGAAAGGGAAAAAAAAAGAAAAAAAAATCTTCAAAAGAATATATGAAATAAACAAAAAAATTAGATAAATAATTTGAAAGTCTAAACATTAAGAATAAAATGAAATAGCAGGCCTTAAAGGTATTGTTTAGACCAAGCTTATAGTTTGGCCTGTCATCGCCAATAATACTGATCTAGTTTTTAAAGGTATTGCTTAATAGTGTTGTTACAATGTTGAATAATATTCACATATTCCAACAAAACATTGACATTTTTTTTTAATTCCATTTCATCAACTACAATCATCTTATTCGTGACATTATATTGTTGATATCTAATGTCAGCACTTCTCCACTTCTCCTCCTTCATCAAAATTTTGACATTGAGCAGAATGATTATTGAAAAATAATAAATATCTTTGATAGAAACTTTACACCTTCATTAAAATTTCCTCTAACTACTATAAAACATGATTATTCGCTATGTATTATATGCACCAACACTAAAATCACTTCTTAAAATGGCTTCATTTTTCCTATCCTTACTATTGTTGTTCCTTGCTACTCTTATCCTTGTTGTTCAAGGGCTTGATGATTTATTAGTACCTATATATAAACCTCCAATTTACAAGCCACCTATACATGAATTTCCATACGATAATCCCTCACGTTACAAGCCTCCAATCATTAACCTCCCACCAATTAATAACCTCCCTGTTTATAAACCACCTGTTTACAATTACATACTACCACCACCACCTCCTAATTACTTTTTCATACGACGACGTCCACCACCACCTCCTCCTGTTTACTTCTTTGGAAGAAAATCACCATCAATTTATAAGCGACCACATAAGAAACCACCACCTAAACCTAGATCTTCAATCCGCAATCGCCCGGTTGATAAGAAACCACCACCTAAACATAGATCTTTCTTCCGCAATCGCCCAATTTATAAACAACCATTATACAGGGGACAGCCGCCACCAACTGTTCATAAGCCACCATACAAGAGGCCTCCTTCTGGTAGGTAACCTAGCACTACAGCAGAAGATAACATCCATTTATAAAACATGCATGCTTTGCATGCGTATAAATAACTACTATGATGTCCTTGTTACCAATGCTTTTTATATATATAGTGGCACCTTTTGTCACAAGTTAAGAGTATCGTGTATGTCACCACCGAAAAAAAGAGTATCGTGTATGTGGCGTGAATGCAAGGCACAGAAGTGAGATAAAATTGTCCTCCAAATTTACAACTAAATAAAGTCTATGATTTTACAAATATTCTATACTATGATTTGTTTTTATAATTATTAAATAACTAACGACAAACCCGTGTTAAACATGGGTCCGTGCTCTGCACAGACTGGAGGTCGAAGTGCTGGCAATGCGTCAAAGCACATATGCAATGTTATATGCATCGATAAATAAGAAAAAAAATTAATGACAAAGATGAAGTTTATTATTAAAATATTGGCATAGTTGTTATTAAACTAGACTTTGTTACACGGAGAAAAAGAGTTTTACTGTAATGTAATGTTGTAAATGGTGAGTCTCAATCACAATACAAAATACTTAGGCTTAATTAATGATTTAGTCCCTTAAGTTATTTGTTTGTTACATTTTGGTCCCATAAGTTATTAACGTTACAATTAGGTCCCTTAAGTTAGTATCTGTTAGCCAAATAAATCCTCACCGTCAGTCTATTGCCAAAACGTTAAATAGTCACATGTGAACGGTGACGTGACAACTTGCAATGTGTATCCAACTTAGACATTGGCTTAACGGTTTTGACGGTGGAAATTTATTTGGTTGACGGAAGATGACTTAAAGGGACCAAATTGTAACGTTAATAACTTATTGGACTAAAATGTAACCAACAAATAACTTAAGGGACCACTTCATTAATTAAGCTAAATACTTAAGATATAATGTAATTCATACATAATTTAAATACGATTATCTTCTTCCAAATAAAGTCATCGACCAACACATACCATTTAGTCCACTTTAGTTCCATTACACAACATTATAGATAATAATCATCAAATAACCACATTAGATAAAAATCACACAAACAATATTACATAGATAAAAAAGAAACTAATCATAAAAGTTCTTCTCAACTATAGATTAAAAATCTCTTGATGATTCAAATGTCACTACAAAAGAAATGAATGGGACGTATCAATGAATATAAATTTAGATTTTTGATAAATAAAATTGAGCAATGAATAAGTTGAGCATCTGAGGATGGAAAGGTCGAGATCTTGTCCGTCATCGACGTCATTCTTCTGGAGTTTCCAGCGAGATCAATACGGTGATTAAAAGCAACCTACAGAAAAGAAAATTAGAAATATTTATACTACATAGAGTACACAAGTATAATATCAAGGCATATAAACTATCCTATAAATATGGGACTAAAAAATATAATCATCTTATTGACCACTGTACGTTTATGCATCAAAAAGAAGAAAGCAGTTCCTTTATTTGTAAGCTTATGCATCCAATAATAAGATGAACATTCTCTATCTCACCAAGGTAATGAACTGCTATTTTTCAAATAGTTTTCTGTTTGGATAAACAACTTAATTAAGCACTTATAGTATAAGTGCTTATGTCTAAGTTATTTATAATAATAAAAGATATAATAAAGTCAAACTGTTTTAATATAAGATGTTTTCATAAGCTATTTTGGAGACTTTACAGAAATAAGCTAAAATCAACTTACAAACGTGCTATAAGTTGTTTCTATATATAACCTCTACCAAATAATCTTACAAGGGCTTATGTCAATAGATAAGCTCAAATAAATCAATCGAAACAGACCCTTAGTAAGTATCTTATATGTGCATCCATTCATCATTATTATCGTATTATTATACATCCTAAATTGGTAGTGCGACGGGTTGAGATGGCGTTTTGGCAACACTCACAATTCATTTTCAACCAGTTTTTTATTTTCAATAACCAGTAGTTGTCAATTGCTACTTTAAATTCGACATATGGAAATGATGTTAATAAATAAAGTTTGAGAATCCATCTATCTAAACAGATATATGTAATCCAAGTATCAAAACCAAAATGATCAACTGATGTAAAATTTAAATACCAAGACAAATTCAGAACTTCAACACAAAAGATAGGCATCATAAAGGTAAAAAAAAAAATGTTACCTCAATCATGGCAATATGAACCATCATCCCATTGTCGTAAAATATTAATCAATTTAAGAGAGTAGATTCAAAACCACATCCATGACTGAGGAAAGATTTTGACTCAAGTAAAATACTTGAGTAATGATGGTCTCACAGGAAGGATCACAACTTTTCGGATGCGAGAGATTTTATGCCAGTCTTGACCATATGGTTTTGCATATCTTTCCTCTAATAATGAGCAGTTATACATGCAAAGTGTCTGCAAAGATACAAGGTTACACATCGCTTCGGGCAGCGATGTCAAACCATTGCAATTGTGGAACTCAAGAGTCAAGAGCGATGAGAGATTCCATATCCAGTCTGGTAACTTTTTGCCGCAAAACCCATCTATAACTAGTTTTTTAAGCGAGTGGTGTGGCTGCAGGCCTTCTAAAATCTTCTCATCTTCCAACCAGTTTTTGTTTTCTTGTATGACCCTTTTAGGCAATGATGGCCATTGACGAAAATCCTCAATAAATTCTTCATCATATGTCCACCGTAATTCCAATTGTTGAAGGTGTTCCTTCTCAAGAAGTACTTTTACAAATTCAATCTCTGCAGCAGCGTTTCGCAGGAAATCCAACCTTTTTATTTCTAATCTTCCTCTAAGGTTGTTTAACTCACCCAACTCATTTATGTTTGTACTTCTATTGTTCAGTACAAAAAGTGTTAGTGTTTGAAGATTAGTCAACTGTCCTAACCCCTGTGGCATACATCTCAATCTCTCACAACCATTCAACTCAAGATGCCTAAGACTTTTGTTGAGATTTTCTGGTAATATATCGAGCTTGGAACAATCAGAAAGTTTTAGAGTTTGAAGGTTCTGTAGGCTAGTAATCCCCGGCGGAAGATCTTTAAGACCAATACTCTTTGATAGATCAATATACCTCAGATGCTTCATCTCTTCAATACTATTTGGGATTGCTACAATATTCAACCCACAAAGTGTCAACACACGTAAGAACTTTAGGCCTGAAAAGGAAAGAACATTTGACCGACGCAGATAATTGCTTGCATTCGTATTTGGGCATAAGAGAAATGTCCTTAGCTTGTAAGAAGATGATGATGTCAGTGCAAACTGTAATGCATTATGAGATGATAAAAAACGTGTTTTGTTTCCAATGTTTGCTTCTTCTCCTTCAGCCATGACATATTCATTCCCGACCATTAGCTGTGCTAGATCATGCATAAGGTCATGCATTTTACAACTACTAATGTCACCATAATCGTCTACAACGATATCTTGAAAGAAGGACATTGACAGCAAACTCATGAAGTACTCATGGCCAACATCTTCTACACGCCTAACATCATTTGATGATTGAATGAACCCCTCGGCTGCCCATAACTGAATGAGTGTTTTCTTTTCAAACACAAAACCTTTAGGAAACAATGAACAATAAGCAAAACATTTTTTCAGAAACGACGGAAGATGATCATAACTCAGTTTAAGGATTGCAAAGATTTTATCCTTGTGTTGATCTATCTTTGAAAACTCAACATCCTTGAAATATAGCCAATCAATCCGGCCCAAATTTCGAGAAAACAAAAGGCTGCCAATAGTTCTTATGGCAAGGGGAATGCCAGCACATTTCTTAACAATATCCCTTCCTATAGCTAACAACTCCAAATCATTTCGTTCTTTCGACTCGCTGAAAGCCACTCGAGAGAATAGCTCCTGGGATTTTTGTGAATCCAAACCTTTTAAGAAAAGGGGTGGATGTGTGCCTGTTATTTTTGCCACAGTTTGACTACGCGTTGTAATGATTACCATGCTTCCTTTTCCTCCTTCCATGAATAAGCTCTTCAATTTAAGCCACAACTCACGATCCTCATTCCATATGTCATCCAACACGAGCAAAAACTTTTTCCCTTCTATTTTGTTTCGAAGTTGTTGTTGCACTTGCTCCATCTGACTATTCTTTTCATCCCCAACGATCTCCCGAGATATTTTCTTTATATCAAATTCATCCGAGACATACACCCACATTTTTAGCTCAAAATACCTTTGAACATCATTATCATTGTAGACAAGTTGAGCAAGTGCAGTCTTACCTAATCCTCCAATCCCAACTATTGGAATTATAGAAACATTATCTGTTGCATTGACATCTAGTAGATAACTTTTAATACATTTCGTTTCCTCATCTCTTCCAATAACTTCATCTTTACTCACAAATGAGTAAGTTTGTCTCTGCTCCCTATATGCAATTGGATTCTCCATAGGGCGGTCATTCAGCTGCAGTGCATGCTTAGTTTTAGCAATGTCATCTAGCCTCTTTTGGATTTCTTTCATTTTATGGCCCACTTTAAGACCATAGGCTACTTTGTTTGATTTTGAGAAGAAAAATCGTGTCTGTTTTACTATGTTGTTTCCAGCCATCGCTTTACTTCTCAAATTTTCAACGGAAAAATCATCGAGTAAATCATCTGCATCATAAAGTACATCTTTCAGCTCCTCCAACCAATTACTCACTTGATGATTATTGGCCTTGGCCTCTGCATCGAGGAGAACAGCTTTTATCATGGAGACTGTGTTCTTCATTCGTTCGATATCATCTTTGAGATTCCAAATGATTTCAAGCTCTTTGTAAGCTGCAGAACTCAACTTTTCCAAGACTGTAACAGCAAGGGCTTCCATCCTTTGGCAAATGAAGTTGACACAAGTATGAGTAAAACTAATCACGCGGTCACATGTATATAATGGATTTAAATGGTCTCTTCTTTTTAATTAATAGAATACTCAGTGATGGAGAAAGATTATATGAATTTGCTATGGTCTAAAAATCACGCAGTTAGAAAATTGAAACCGTTATATGAAAAACAGATGATTCAAACTCAATGTTTGCGTTTTGAATCCTACTCACTAAAGTCAGAATACAAATTGTTGAATCTCCATCTGATGGTCCTAATTAGCTGACTGCAGTAACTAAATGAGTCCATATATGAAGAAAGGCGCCTTTAAGAAAATATATATAACAAGTGAATCCTTAGAAATCACATCTAAAAAACGGTCTCTCATTCCCCACCAGGATCATATCCTACTTGAATACAAGAAAAGGAACTTAATCCAAATTTAATTGTCGATAAAACTAATGGAGCTAGCTAATTTATGACCAGTAAAAAATGTGTCAAAATGTTTATTACATATACTACCTAAATTCCATTATTAAGAGTCTGTTTTTTTTTTTTTGGTGATTTTCAAAATTAAAAGTGACATTACCTATTATTTGTCAAAAATTGTCTTATTATGTCATAGAGTGAAATAAGTGAAATGAAATAATAAACAAGATATCACATGAAAAAGGTTATATTTTCAAAAACAACAAAATTTATTGATAATATTAAACCTACACATAAAAAGAAAAGGAGTAGTACTTTTTAGAGGATTAAAACAAGATCAATAAAGTAAGCAACCTAATTTAGAATTGAATAAAGAATATTTGATGGCAGTATGTGTGTTGGAAATGAGCAAGTAAAATGGTGGATGGTGGATTGCCATGCCTGGACATCAAGAGCGTGGATATAAATGGTGGATGGCTCAATGGGTCTTGAATGAATGAGGCTCTGATACCGTCAGAGAAATCATGGTTGGGACTTACACAACCGCACAAAACTAGTTTATGAGGCGAGAATTGCCCCTACTTATAAAATCATTGTCAGACCATCTCTTATTCAATGTGGGACTATTTAAAAATTCTAAACAGTAAAATACAGGTTGCAGGTTTAAATTATCATGAAGTTCAATGTTTCTTTCTACAAAGGAAAAATACAAATATAGAGATAGATTTACCTGGTTTCAAATTCTGAATCAAAAAACAGAATCAATAGCTGTATTGGAGTGCTTTGTGTTGAGAAGTGAAAGAATCAGCAGTCACTGCAGTTAGCAACCTGAAACCATTAAATGAAAATCAGACGACTCAAACTCTTAGTTTAGTTCCTCAAATATCACTGTCAAGACCTTATGTATAAGTTTGCATAAGCTATTTTTATATCATAAGATAAAATAACGTTAAATCGTTTTTAGTTGTTTTGATAAGTTATATTGGAGAAGATAAGACCTTCTGATAAGACCTTATGTATAGTTGTTTTGAAAATAAGTTAAAAATAGCTTATATGACATTTTTTAAGCTGTTTTCCAAAATTCTACCAAACAACCCCACAAACACTAGACAAGCTCAAATAAGCCAATTCAAAGAGGCTCTCAATCAATTATGTCATTTAAACGTCAAAATAACAAACATTCAGAGTGACACCATGCATGTTTTATTTCTATCTCTTGTATGTTTAATTTTGTAAAATTGGTTCGGAGTAAAAGTGAGTTGAAAATAATGTAATTTATGTATGGATATATTCATGTAAAAATAAGTTGAACTATAAATTTGTCTGTAAAAATCAAAATTTCAAAATGAAAGCTATAAATCCTAACTTCAGGTACAATCAATTCGAGCCAAAATCAATTATACTCAGAAGCAACCAAACATTTGAGAATCAATTCTACACCTTCATAATCAATTTTGGTCCCTATAAATATTGAACCAAACATGCATGTTTTTATCTTACAAAGTTTTTCAAAAATACACAAAAATTATTTTCTCATAATTAAGTAAGCAACCGAAATGTAAAAGGAATAAAGAAAATTTGAAGTCACTACATGTATTGGAAGTGTTAAAATTCACAAATTTCAGAGAGAGAGAGATTACCTTGTTTAGAAATAGGAATCAAGAAACAGAATCAAGAGTTGTATTGTATTGTAGCGTGGCCAGGGAGATAATAAATCATTACCAGAAAAAAGCAAAATGAAGTCAACTCCGGTCAAATATGGGAAAATAAAGAGCAATAAATTTCCATGCATTCTCCTTTCAAGCAATAAATTTCTACACCTAACTAACGCGTAATTGAACTGATGACATTTGGTGCACTAAATCAACATGCGATGAGTGGGTCGTATTGTCAAACCAAACCAAACCAACGTATAAATATAAATATTAAACTAACAACTAATTATTATATCATTCGATCCAAAATTAAAAGAGTGACACTCATATACAGAATCAATTCCTAAAAAGAAAATCATATACATAATCAAATGTATGAGAGTTTTAGACCAATAGATTATCTATTTTATAATCTATTTTGTTATTTGTTTTGAAGTTTTTAGCTCGTAATTATTTTGTTACGTTGTACTTCACTTTATAGAAATTATCTTGATGGTTTCACTCTGTAAGTTGTGATATGTAAAAAATACTCTATAATTTTGCATGAATATCTATGACTATGTGATATATATATTTTTATGGATATTGATTTAATGACGTCTATGCAATAGATATTGAGGAATGATGTTCACACTTCACTCAATGTTAGGAAGCCACATCGAAAGTTAACTGTCAATAGATTTTAACTGGCGACAGTCTATGAAGCCCAGATACATGATACGATACGGCACCGATATGTTGATACGGGAAAATTTTAAAATTCAAGATGCGATACGGCTGGGATACTTCAATAAAAAAATTAAATTTAAACTACATATTAAAGCTGAAAATACAAAATATAGACTAAAACTCAAAAGCAAGAAAAATTGGCGCAAAACCTAGACCAAATAGACAGAAAAATGATAAGGCACAACAATGAAATTACCTTCACACAACAATCAACAATAACAACATTCTCAAACAAACAAAGAGACACAAAACAGACGGCGGCAACAATAGAAATATAAATGTAAGTAATATTGATAATAAAGAAAACGACAATTAGTAAATTAGATATATGATATATCCTAAATAGAAAACATTATTACTTAATCAATTACATATATACCAAATATAATAGAAACATCAGGTAGCCTGCACATATCAGTTTTCCACCACCTATCGCTCGTATCCCAGGTGTATCTGAAAAGTATCGGATAATTGTTTAAAAAAAAAAAAAATTAATCTTCGGATACTCTCTTGATACGTATTGGGAAGGATTGGGCAGGTATCAGTGCAAGATACGCAGGAGATACGGTACGTCATCCATTTTGAAGTATCTGGACTTCATAGTCGACAGTTAATTGACGATGATCATTTACGTCTTTTTCTGATGTGTTTCAGCCTTTTTTGAAGTGTAAATTAAATAACAATTTTCATAGATATATTGTATGGATGTTTATTGATGGACGTCTTGTTCAGTTATGCAGTAGACATTTTACGCATTATGTCATTTATATTTTTTGGTGTTTATCAAAAAAGATTATAGTTTTATTGTACCATTCAAAACTTTTTTTTAATAACAATTACTTTTCACATCCTATTCATTTCTCGCACACCCTTTTTTTTCTTTCGAAAATGCCTTTGAAATTTTTGAATTTTAGAATCCGAACTGAGTTTTTCCTTTGTTATGGGGTGAAAAAAAAAGAGTTTTTCACCAATTCGGATTCTATAATCCGAAAACCTAAAATATAGGGCGCGTTCCTAGTTTTTTTTTCGACTTATAGAATCCAAACACCCCCTAAACATCATCTTTCATGGGAAAAACAATTCGGATTATATAATCTGAACTGCATCAGCATAAATTATGAGTTTGTTTTTAACATGGATAATCAGTTTAAGGACCATATTAATCTTCCAAACTCTCATCCTTCTGTTTTAGGTCATTGTTAATTGTTCTTAGTTAAAAATTCGGTTTTTGGGCTACTTGATCAAATTCCTCCAAAACATCCTCAGAAAATCAGATAAAAATCAAGGATCAAGACTCTCGTAGAAGAGACTTCTCACGGGTCAAAATCCAAAATTTCATTGCTTAGACCCATTTTTCATTTTTTTTCTTCGTATTCTCAGAAAAACTGGAAAAATTTGTATTAGTTTTATTTGATTTTAAAAATTTGTTTGTGGTATTTTTATGATTTTATTTGACAGGTTTTATCTTTTTCTTTTTACTTTGTTTTTTGGTTGCTTTTAAAAGCAAAATTCAAAACTGCTAAAATGGAAGATATTCTGATTGCTGATTATACATAAGCATATTTCGGATTATATAATCTGAACTCAGTTTGGATATTTTCGGATTTTATCATCCTAAAACCCATGGACATTTTTGAAAATTTTACAAGGCGTGCGAAAATAGTATAGGGTGGGAAAAGTAATAGTCATTTTTAAATGATAGTATTAAAATATGGGCTCGGTTGACCCACTAATATTTGGGTCATGCCCAATTTTTATGTTCAGCTTAAGGCATCATCACAAGCATGTTGTCTCCATAGCGAGCAAGTGGGAGGAATAGGACAACCATTCTTCAAATGTATAATCATGAAATGGTTGTCATTGACATGTGTCATACACATCAATCGCTCAACAAATGGCGGTTCACCCCAAAGAGGAAAAAAGTTTCAGATCGTCCTTTCTGAGTGGACAGTAGAACAACTATGTGGTTGTATTTCTGAGCAATGAGAAAGCTCATATCTGGCATGGTCATCCATTTATCCGGTGGTGCAGGATCAATACCTAAAAAGGTTAGAGCGCCCAAGACCTCTTTATTCCGCTATCATCATTAATCATACGCCGATAACGACCATTTCCTTTACCGATTAGCTCTTTGTGCAGCTGGTAACAGATCATTTGGTGATCGTCAAGACTCAAGTTACGTAGACCCGCAACTGCAATAAACCCACAATGACCATCACCAGCTACATCCACCACCTTTTCAATAAAGTCATGCATCCAAATTGGGATTTGGTCATTGTGTGGTATATGGACTTTAACCGGAATTGGCTTAGGATTTTTGGGAGTTGGCTTAGGATTTTTGGGAATTGGCTTAGGAAGATTATGAGACATATTGCTTTTCCGTGCACTCTTTCTACTTGCCCCTGTTGAATTTTTTTGTGAAGCCTATGTCTGTTGTTCTTAAGAATCAACAATCTCGCAAAGCGAAGGCGATCGCTTCGTTGACTAAATTAAATGTTTATTTTTCTTTGGAGCACCTTTAGTGGTGGATTTTTTTGGCGGTGCACGCATTGAGGTAGTCTCCAGCAAAACAAACAGTAGGAATTGTTCTTTAATATGCAACTTCATGTTGTAATCTACGTTCTTGAACCGGGCCTACAATGCGTTTTAAAAACTGTCAGATTAAGAACTAGTGGAAAAAACATGCATTCTGAAAAAAAATGTGCATTATGCCTCTGTACTGAGTAATTTCAGATTACATAATCCGAAAAGATTTAGCACATTCCGGATTATGTAATCCGAATTAATATGATACACCACATGCGCACGTCCTAGTTTACGTTGCATGGGGCGTAAATGCTATATTTCCGGATTACGTAATCCGGAATGTGCTAAATCTTTCCGGATTATATAATCCAAAATTACTCAGTACAGACAGAATGCATAAAATCTGGGAAGAACAGAGGCAAAAAGTCAAGTAATAAATATGGGCAGAACGTAACACAGTTTTTATAGAAAATACCTGAAGCAAATCCCATTCTGGTAGCAGAGAGATGTCTTCCTTCCTATCATTCATGTCACCCTCATACTCGAACCTCAACCTCTTCTAGTGAGTGTGAATTTCATCCAAACAGATGGGGGTGTTGTTCTTGATCTTCAATGCAATCACCCACGCACATGGCAATCCGAAAGTGATCAAACTCAAACAACAACATTTGGATTTATCCGTTCCGATATCAAGTGCTCGATCAGCCTCGTCTATGAGATAATGCAAACCTTTCCTTGATATGTTTCGAATCAAGCTAGACCACAAACGATTTCCTTTTAATCTATGTTCAAGCATGATAATGCTCATCTTGAAGGAAGCGTGTATCAGAGTATGTTGTGACTCTAGCATGTTGTGAACGGGTTTCCAGTTTGTACTTAAATCACCCATGCTACTAGTGAGGTACTTTTTCAACCGGTTGTGTGCAGATTCAACTCTGTTTGTTGTAGTATTCCCCATATGCATGACTTGATTCACCCAAACTTCACAATCTTCTCCTTCACCGGACCCAAAATAGTACTTTCAACATATTCCACAAACTTGGATCATTTTTCGCAAACAACTTTGAACCGGTTGCAATTATCAACATACGATTTTTCCGTATCGGAATCCACAATATCCTCCCATGCACGCATGATCGTCTTCACCATTGAATTTGGCTTTATATCTTTTCCATCCTTGCCTTTGAGGTCCTTCACTTTGCAATCTATCTTACACTTTGGTCTTACATTCCTTTCAATATGATACTCACACAGCAGAGCAGTAGCCTCAGGGAAAACGGTATCCACATCATTCATCAAAGCATTGTCCTGATATGTGACAACTACTCTGGGGTAAAGATATTTGGGATGCAACAGTTAATGACACCTCTCAAGAGCCCAAGTAACGTTATTTTCCTTCTCAGATATCATATAAGCAAATCTAATGGAGAACGTCAGTTGGGTAGAAGTGTTACCGACAAACTCAAGCAACGGAATACGGTACTTGTTGGTTTTATATGTGGAATCCAACACAAGCACCGTTGAGAATGTGTTAAACAACTTGATACCATTTGGATGCGCCCAAAATATATCACTAACATCATTAGAATCATGATATTTCCTACAATTGTACACATACTCATTCTCAACCAACGACTTCAAGAGATGTTGCATGTCATTTCTCGAACCCCTAATGGATTGCCTATACCTGTGAGTAGCAGTATAAACATGCTTGATTGTAGTTGAAGTTTTTTTGTTCCTCTTCCTTAAGTTGGTAAGCATTTGCCTCGAAGGAACCTTTGACTCAGCCATCTCATAAAGGTGCACACGTTCATTTGGGTTTAGACGTCCGGTGGTTTTATGACCTTTCAACATATTTTCCATGCCATGGTTGTGTTTAACGTCACCAACTTTGAGGCTCCAATTGTAACAGCCCGATTTTCACTAGATTTAATTTTAATTGTTTTTATGTGTGTTTAATTATGCTCGTATGTGATTAATTACCTATGTGTGTATTTTAATGGGTTTTCGTGTTAGAAGGGTATTTTGGTCTTTTACGAGTAAGGTTAAATTAGTAATTTCATGGTGAGAGTTATTTTTAGTATTGCAAGTGAGAACCATTATTTTTACTAAGTTACTATTCGGTGGTGATAATTAGTTTTGGACCGGTAATTATTTGATAACTTTTAACCGTGAGTGAATAGAAATTTTGGGTGGTTTTTGAAATTTTTACAAAAATGGGTCAAATGGTGATTTGTGATAGAATGATGTTTTGATTCAATTTTTATATGGATTTGAGTGCCTTTTTATGTACATAAACGTATAGATAATCTTTGGGGACGAATTTTAGGTTAAACGGATCAAAATTAGGGTTTTGGGGTGAAAAATATTGGATTCTCGAGAGGAAAACACAAGAATAGGGTTTCTGTTCTAACACATCCCGCCATGGCGACAAATGGCGTGCCAGGCGATATGTCCAGAAACAGGAAACCCCGTTTTTGTTGTTTCAGGTGTTTGGGGGCCGATCTGAGTTTTCTAAAAGGCTTCTTTCAACATGTTTAACTACTATTTTCACTCTTTAATCTACTGGAACGTCTTATGGATTGGATTGAGCTCGATTTTATGAGATTGAACTAAACTTTTGAAGAATGTCCAAGAACGTCGATTTTTCCGAAACTTGTTTTTCTTAAGGAAAAGGGGTGGGGTTAAGGTTGTATACTGATTATATGATTTCTAAAAATGGTTGTGATTGGTTTCATTGAGTTTTAACTTACTTTTCTTTGAAAATGGAATTCTTTTAGAAAAAATGAT
>Ga0315914_1006457_pt1 | contig 16602 bp, 15 predicted proteins | sample MpolenodulesMG_FD_203920 | JGI IMG/M metagenome (GOLD analysis project Ga0315914, IMG submission 203920) | Medicago polymorpha root nodule microbial communities from Los Angeles, California, United States - elongated nodules | ecosystem: Host-associated > Plants > Roots > Nodule | place: USA...
TATATATATATATATATATATATATATATATATTTGAAAGTTGTTGTTATAATATTTATTATTAGAATGAATGTAATATGATTAGAAGAATATTTGTGTATTAGATATTATAGAATTTTAACATTCTTTAGAGCCTAGAAAAACATTCTTTAGAATAACATAAATTAAAGTAGATAACCGTAAAATATTCTTTTCTTATTAAATCAGTAAATTAAAAATAATTTTGTTTTATTATTGGATTGGGACTGCACCACATGCAATTTCTTAAAAATACCGTGATCGTCGTCAAACAAATCAAGCTTCGTTGACGATGAAAAGGAGTGTTTAATTTTAATTCCATCGTGTAAAGAGCATAATAATATTAAGGGTGCATGAATGGTGTCAGTCATGCAGCAAAATTGTTTGCTAACTTTCCCATTTGTGGGAAGAGTCAGCACTCTTTTCAGTTGTCACAATCTTTAGTCCACAATTTGTACATTGTGCACACGAAATATTTAACTTTATAATATTGTTCATTTGTGTGCCAAAAGGTTGTAGATAACAATGCTAACAGTAGAAACCCCTTTAGCTGCGTCGTTATCCAAAATCTTCACTCAAAGAAGTCTTGCTTCTTCACAAATTTTGGATAATTATCTTTTATTAAAAATAAACTATATTCATCATTGAAATTGATAGAATATATCGATACAATACAAATTCGATTAAAACAAAAAACATGAATGCATGATCAAACTCACAAGATTAATGTTAACAACATAGAAAGACATTGCTGGTACGAGGGCATTTGTTGATATATATATATATATATATAATCTTTGGACACTGAAAACAATTATGCGATGTTTTTGTTTGGCATCAGGTCTCAAGGTTAATTTTGCTAAAGTAGTATAATGGGGGTGAATATTGATTCTGACTTCTTAAGCCTCGTCGAGGGTTTCCTCCATTGTTGGATTGGTTCAATCCCGTTCATCTATTTGGGCCTCCCGGTAGGATGCCAACCCGAGGAAAGAGAGAACTTGGGAGCCGTTAATTCAACATATTTCAAATAGGCTTGGATCTTGGCGTAATAGGTTTGTTAGTTTGGGAGGGAGAGTGGTGTTAATTGATTCGATTTTGAATTCAATTCTCATTTTCTATCTTTGTTTTATGAAGTCACCCTCAAGTGTATGGAAGAGGATTGTGAGGATCCAGAGGCAATTCTTTTGGGTGGGGGGTCGGGGTTTGAAGGGTGCTAAGAAAATCCCTTAGGCCAGTTGGGTAGAGGTGTGTAGGCCAATAAAGAATGGTGGGTTAGGGATCAGGGACTTGAGGTGGGAGAATCAAACTATGTTAGGTAAGTGGCGATGGAGGCTTCTTGTGGGAGGAGCTGGGTTGTGAAAGGATATTCTTAGTGCATGCTATGGTGCGGATTTGGTTAGGTCTACTAGGGGCAGGATAGTGATGGGTCTCAAGTCTCCTCTGCCTGGTGGAAAGGTGTTTCGTTGCTGGAGCCTGAGGCGGTGCCTAATAGTGATTGGCTCTCGGATGGAATTATTTGGGTAACTAGAGATGAGGCTCAAACCGTATTTTGGGATGATGTGTGTGTGGGGCATGTCTCACTGAGGGAGAGATTTCCAAGACTTTTCCAGATCTATACCTACCAATATTCTTTTGTAAGGTATTTGTGCTCTTGGGTGGGGTGATAGGTGGGTGTGGGATCTGACATGGAGGAGGAGCTATTTGTTTGGGAGGACAACCTTTTGGAGGAGTTGCTAGAGGTGTTGTAGGGGCATCCCCATTCTGAGGGTCCTGACTCTTGGTCTTGGAAGTATAGCGTTGATAGGATATACTCGATTAAAACTGTGTATGGACATCTCTCAGATGTTCATATAGGATCGGGTAGCATAACAATTGGTCTATCACATATTCTGTTTTTGGCCTGAAATAGTTAGGCTTCGTGCAAGGTTCGGATTTTTTCTTGACAAATTCTCCTTGATAGGATTCATACAAGAATGAACCTTTTGAGTCGGAGTGTGTTGAGAGATCAAGAGGCTTCATTTTGTGCGTTTTGTGGTGTGGAGGTGAAGACTATTAGTCACCTTTTTGTTACTTGTGGGGTTGCGTTGAGGGTTTGGGACAAGATTTTAGATGGTTTGGTTGGGAGTAGGTCTTTCCTAGTGATTTGTTGGGTCTTTTCAAGGAGTGTTGTGTATTTCCTAGGAGAGAGAGTATTAGGTGTGATTTTTTGTTGATCTGGCACAATGTGGTCTGGTCCATCTATTTTGCTCGTAATGATCTGGTGTTCTCTGGTAGGATGTTGGATGTAGATCAATTGGTTGATAAAATCCAGCTTACCTTTTGGCATTGGTTTTTTGGGAGTCACTTTGGTCATCCTTGTTCCCATTATGAGTGGGTGGTGAAAACATTGATATGTTGGGACCCATATGTTTATGGGGAGGAGTTTTTCTTAGGTGCCTTTGAGAAAGGTTTCCGGGTTGGTTTGTTTTCTTTGTATTTTTGGGGGGTTTGGTTTTGGATGGTGGGTTCCTTGCTCATCTTTTAGCAGGGGCAGAGTGCTTTTCCTATCTCGTCTTTTGGTGTGGGTGTTTTCTCTTTCCATTGATGTTGGTTGGGTGTTGTCTTTTCTATTTTCGATTTTGATCTCCTGTTTTTCTGCGAATCCTAATTGTTTGTATTATTGACTTGATTTAGCTTTTATAAAACCCTTTTTTCCATTGAAAAATATACATATATATATTCCAATTTCAAAGAAAAAAAGAATAGAACAACATAGTACATAAGCCTACAAATATAACTATATTCAAGTAACTAGTATACCCATGTCTACGAATCTGCATCATTGACAACACCAAAGTCATTGATTAGATCTGCACTGGATCAAATATGATCTGACAACTTGAACTAAACAAGAACCTGAACAAGACATGAAAGAAAAATAACAGTGCACGAAGACGACGAACAAAAGAATGGCACACTAATACGACGAAGTCATGAAAGAAAAAACTAAATAGATGTTTGAAATTCTGGCACTCACTGGACAAATGTCCTACTTGATGTCTTGGACAACATGTTCGGCAATATTGATGTTCTAGACAAGAGGTACGACAATATAGCACAATAAACATAAATAAAGTAAAGTGCAGTAAAGAAGGACACAAGAGGTTTGGTAACCCAGCTCTGAGCAACATCACCTACATCTGGAGGCATTCATTTCAATAAAGGAAATCCACTCTCAATAGTATTAGTTCATAGTCTTATGTGAACACACCTTGTTCACTGCCTTTCTATCTAAGACTCGCCCTAGATATGGGATCCCCTCTCACTGTCTCTCAATCATAATCTTAGTGATTGACTCAATCATAAATATAATCAAATAAGGAGAACAACTCCAATACAAAAACCAACTCTTGCAAGATTGATTTGAGTGGTATGTAAATGACAATCGTCGACTCAACTAAACAAACCAGCTCTACGCATCAAGATGGTACATATAGAGGTATATAAGTAACAACGAACAAGACACGAAACCCTAAAAGACACTTCTTCAAAATGACGGCTTCGATAATCTTCATAAGGGTTTGAGTCTTCCTTATATAGCCAGAGAATGCATGGGCTTTTTCTTCAATCGGGTTAAACATACCAGCTGACCAAAATGAATATATGATCACAATCCTCTAGGAGCGAAATATATTATTATCAAATATGTTTAGCACATTTACTTCAAAAACACGGTACGGCAAAACCGACATGAGAAAGCTTGTAGAAATACACGTCTCTTAGAGCACAAGCTACGTGAATCAAATCTTCAAACAAAGCTTCTATGATATCACACAAAAATACAATCTTGAAAGAATGCGAAACAAAGTACTTCATCTTAAGCTAAGATGTTATACTTACAAGTCTATGATATTTGGTACAACATCTTGCTAAAAATTCTTGTTTTAACAAAATGAAGCCAACACATAATCAAAACCCAACACTCTCCCTCTTTGGAAAATTTTGGCTAAAACAATATTTACTAAAAACCAAGGTGTGTAGGAGGAAAAAAAAATCTTCTTTCAAAAAGAAACTTCTTCAGAACGGGATAAGACTTCATGAAAGAATAAACACTTCTTCAACGCTACTACAAACAAATACTTCAAAAAGAAATAACGCACAAACAAAAAATTCACCATGTCACCAGAGACACTCAACAGTAGAATTAAACTCCATAGAAAACACTTCAAATGCATATGAGAAATAAACTCCACATAATACTTCAAACACATGGAGAAATAAACTCCACACAATACTTCAAACACACGGAGAAATAAACTCCACACAATACTGACATAGGATGTCCAGAACATCATGCATAGCATCAGTAGAAAAAACATATAACAGGCATAACATCAGGCCTTCAGAATATACACATACTAACACATATATCTACTCCCCCTTTTTAGCATAAGTTGGCATCGTAGGTTGTTGGCGTGGGAGGATGATCTAGTAGAGGAATACATGATTTTACTTCAAAGCGTGTCTTTGCAACTGAATATTGAGCATGATTGGCGTTGGACTTTAGACCTGACATTTGAATACCTAGAGTGTGGGGTGTTGTCAGCCTATATTTTGGAAGAGTTCTTTGGTTCGATTGAGAGAAATTCATATCATATTTCAAGAGGCAAGATCAAAGGTCCAGACACGTGAAAATAGGCTTAAATTGTCGAAGACATGCAGTTTAAGACTGTTGGTCATTTTTGGTTATTTTTCTTATGTATGTATACTAGTTTTTCATAGGAAAAAAGGGTCACAAATTATTTATCAAAAGTTCTAAAAACTCAAAGTATTAGGGTAGAGAGAAACGAGTGCAGAATGTATGTAACAATGATTTGCTGAACCATTTATTCATTAATGCAATGCAATTACTTTCTTTTAATTTTCTTCACTTTTACTTCTAAAGTCTTTTACTTTAAATTCTAAAACAAACAACTTGTTGATTTCTGTCGAAAAGGACGATTATCTTCATCTTTTTTCATATCAAAGTTCATAAACACTATAACGTTCAAAGTTTTCTGGAAATTACTTTGCACACATGTCCTAGAATTTCTAGTTTGATCCTGCAAGCAACCTTTTAAAACTAGCAATCTTGTTTACTAAAAACACCAATAAATAGGTGAATTGTTTCCTAACTAGCCACGAACCTGATCATTTTACAATTGTGTCAGAATTTACTTGGCATAAAGATGTTCTCTTGAAAGTGCGTTTGTTTGCATGGCGGATTTTTTGAAATACATTACCCACTAAGGATAATCTATTTAGATGTCGCAAAATTTCGTTAGATTCTCATCTTTGTTTGAGTTTTCTTTTTGAAGAAACTAAGCGAAATAGATTAAAGAAACAAGCAGTCCCTCAAGCACAAGACGTGCCTAAGGGACTCTTGAGTTGTTAAGGGACTCTTGAATCAGAAAATAATTTATTTTTGACTTGTAATGTTATTAGTTCTCTCTGACATCTTGTTTGCAATTGGCTTGGTATTTCATTAGTTAATCCTTTTGGAATGGTTGATCATTTTGCTCAATTTGGTAGCTTGGCAGGTTTTTCAAAATCATCGCTCTCAATTATGCACTTACTTTGGTTCTCTTGTGCATGAGTTATTTGAAAAGAAAGATATGACAATTTTTTTTATAATAAAGAACGGAGATTTTCACCTTTTGGAAAATATTAAGATGGTGTTTTATTGGTGGTTGAAGGTAAAATTTGCTCATATTACTTTTAATATCATAGTTGGTGGCTTAACCATTTTGTTTGTTTGGGCACTGGTTAATATTTGTTACATTGTCTTGCTCAGATTGTTGCTTTCGTAAGACTTTAGTGTTTTATTCTAGTACGCACTGTGTTCGATATTATATTTTTTCAGTGTTAATTAATATATTTCATTTTTGTTTGTTAAAGAAATAAAATAAATGATAAATAAATAAGTTAAATTATTGACATGTCACAACCACATCAGCGATTTGGAACAAAAAATATAAAAAAAAGAACTTTGTGCATTTTTAAATGATAAAGCCTAAAGGGTCTAAATGAGAAAAAAATAAGATAAAGGAATTAAGTGTTACAAGTAAATAAGATGAGAAAACACTTAAGTCCTTCACCAGTGTATCACCAATAATATACCATTTGAATTTTGATCTAATAAAAGCAATCTAAAGGTTCAAATTTAATGGTAAGAAATAGTAGCACATATGTCTTCCCTCACCAGTCCTGGGTCCTTTTTTTTTGGGGGTAATACTTAGGTAGAGTGCTTTAGGCACAGTTCAAACTGTTCTTAACGTAAACTTTCTAACTGCCTTCATTGGTTCACGGTTTTAGGCAATGTTGAATTTAATTAGTTGCTAAGGCGTGACGAGATCTTTAATTACCTTTATTAGATCCATTGATATATTATTAGTGGTACACCAATGAAGGATTTAAGTGCTCCCTTACCTCACAAGCCACCTTAATACCAGTAATAGGAAAAAGGTAAAGAAAGTAGAAAACCTTGTGACACAAAAAATTGATGCCCTCTTTTCAAAGGTGCAATGCATTGTTGGGAATTGTATATACGTAATTCATATCCATGAACTGTGTATAACACGTTTAGCATTACTTCACACATTCAATGTTGATACAAGATCATACTCATGGGTCACTAAAGAAAAACTATAGAGCAAAAAATAAGTTACCAAACCAAGATTTTTAACCCTTTCCTTCTCTTTGAGCCTTTTATTATTGACCTAGTAGGTTTGGATTTTCCCATAGAAAAATTTGTCTACATAGTAGGGAGCCACTACCTATGTTGTTGCCACTAACCCCGTAATGGGTCACTTTATCAACAGTTTAATAGTGAAATCATTACGAAATCGTTGACAATGATAGATGATAATTTTATCTAACTTTAGTGATAACTGTGAGGACAATAGTGATATTATTCTTTTTGATAATTTTATACTATAATCTTTGTTTAGTTGATGAGGTACGTATAGGAATCTACATGTAGTCTAGGAGTAACACTTCCTCTCCAACAAGTTGGTCTTAGTTTTTTTTTCTTCTATAAATTTTGTCTTCCATTTTCTTTGTTAATAGAGTGATTTAAGGTCAATTTTGACTCAAAATCACCATTTCATCTTTTTCGATCTATTTCAATATAAATAAGTGATTTTGACATATATTTGAGTTTTTTCATGGTGATTCCAATGTCAGAGTGCAGCGTTGTATTCATCGTCGTATTGTGCGGCGTTGTTTCATTTTCCATCTTGGTGCAATGTTCATTTGATTCTTATTGAAATAACAATAATTCAATCAATTATTTGTGTCAATGTTGCAAATCCTGAGGCATTGGTATTCGGGTCAGTTTAATTTAAGGGTTAATTGAGTAAATGGTCCCTAACTCCCTATAAATATTCAGAATTTCATTTGTAGTCCCTACAAAATAAAATTGCACTTTTTAGTCCCTGTGAAAAGTTTACGTCAGCATTTTTAGTCCCTGTAAAAATTTTACGTCAACATTCTTGGTCCCTAAAATGTTAAAGGAAAATGTCACAGAGACTACAAAAATTGTGGTTTTATTTTGTAGGGACTAAAAACAAAATTTTGAATATTTATAGGCACCATTTACTTAATTAAACCCTTAATTTTATCATATTATGTGTAGACATTTTGTCATTGTATGCTATTAAATTGGATGTTGTTAGTTTGTTGGTAGATTTATCTTCTATGTTTTCCGGATGGTGAATGATGTACTGTATCAATTTGAATGAATGAATATCGTTTTGTTTCTGTCAACAAAAAAATGTAGTCTACGAGTAATTTTTTTAGGGTCAAATAGTCTAATGACCATAAATTCACCATTAAGGTGAATAAGTGGTAAGTCCGGGGTTCGTACTCGGCCTCTACATATATGGTGTGATGTTCCTATCAACTGAGTTGTGCTCACGAGGACATGTAGAAGTTCTCTATATAGAAGAATTAATGTAGAATGATGTGTACAAAATTAATTAACTTTTATATTATAATACTTAGTTTAACTAGTTTAAGTTAAACGATTAGAAGTTTGACGTTTGAGTTCAAATCCAAACAGAAGAGAAAACTAATTTGATCATGAAAACATATTGCATATATTAAGAATTCCACAAATATTAAGTATTTATTGAGATAAGTTAATTTTTTAAATTTTCAGAAGTAAATTGACACAATTTCTAATAGATAATTTTTAGCTTTTGTACCTAAATATGCCATAAAGGCATATGTTATTATTTCCCAAAGTAAAAGGAGCATTCTAAGGAAACAATAATTTTACTAATTTGTCTTCTAACCCATGAATATGATTTTAATAATTTAGAGTAAAATTACACTTTGGTCCCTTAATTTTGAAAACAAATTTTCGGTCCAATAATTTAAGTGTTTTTCTTCCAAAACATAGTCTCTCATCTCATTTTGTCATTTTTTGATGTCATGACTTATTTATTTATGAGTCATAAATAAATAAGTCACATCATAAAACACTGTTACGTCATAAATTATGACATAGCAGTGTTTATTAGACATATTGTTGCTGACATTGGTATTCAGTGTGTCCTAATAAGTGTTGCCACTTCATAAATGAATATACCACATCATAAAAATTGGCAAAAAAATGAGATGAAGGTAGAAAATTCAAAAGGAAAAAACGGTTAAATTGGGGACCAAATACTATTAAAATGAGGAACCAAAACTTCATATATTTTATTAAAATAAGGGAATCAAAAATACATTTAAGCGAAAAGAAATTATAATAAAAAGATGGGGTATGTCACTTGTGAACTTAGATTCATCTCACCACCCAACATTCCCCTAGAGACAGTTGCTCTTTCCACTTTTGAAATTGCTCTTTTCCCTTACTTGTGCTGGCCTAGTGATAGTTAACTGCTGCCATACACTTTTTAAAACGGTTTTGTAACGCCCTCAAACTCCAATACAATATTTAAATAATAAATTAATAGATAATCACAAAGGTTCAAGGTGCTACTTCATCGTTAATCCAAATAGTCATAATATCATCATAATCATAAAACAGGCGCAACAGATTCATAAAGTCATCATCTCAACATCTCATAATACATCATATAAAGAGAACTCATGGGTTCCTCAAAACATAAATCCATGACAAGATAAAATATAAACAGACTCCTAGAACACCCTAATCAGAGCTCAGTCACTAAGTCTCAAAAAACACAGAAGTAAAGAAGGAGGATAGGCCTCAAGTCATCCTCGGGTAGTCACGCCGATCAAGTGTCATCAACCTACACGTCTACACCACATAGTGATGCATGTCATAAAACAATCACTGGAGGGTAGGATTACATTCAACATAAATATTAAATGAACTTAAGCATGGCATTTAGAAATTAAAACATCACACATGGATATACATAATCATTTCCTCCCATACTATCATTCATGCATACATATTCAATCAACAAACATATAATTCTCCAATCATCAACAATAAATATAACAAGTACTCATATTATCGCTTAAAGGCCAAGTCAAACATGTATCATTCACATTTCATTCACCATCACCAATTATCACATGATACACATAGTCATATAATTCACATAATCAATCATGACTCTCACGTAGACTCATGTATATGTTATGTTCTACATAAGACTCTATATGCATGTTGTACCAAGTTTTGGATGTCAGAGTTATGTTACCGATTGATTCCTCTACATATTTGGATACTACGAATTATGTTACCGAATTAATTCATATCTCTTCATCTTTAAGACTTATTAATGCATGGACTTCAAGTATAGACTCGACGATACACATCACCAAAACTCATCATTATATAATTCACACCATTATATAATATATCACCACACCAACATATCATTTCATCGTTGAATCAATACATCCATAGATCAACAATTCACCATCATCAAGTAATCAATATAACATTCATCATGTTTATCATAGCAACATCATCATCATTTTCATCATTCAATTCACAATTCACTACGCAATCAAGTACAAGTCCATTACTAGATTTACTAACCTTTATGTTACCTTTACCCTAGAGTTTAATGAATATATTTCCTCAACACCAAATTAATCTCAAGTTAATCTAAATTCAATCCACTTTGATTGTTGCTAAAGATTAAACAAAGTGATTTCAATTTATGTCAAGTTAAACGAATTTATGAGGCAAAATACCGATCAAAAACGGGGACCGAACACACGAATAGGAACTTGAGGGACTGCCTCAGGTGCCCTGTGCCTGGGAACAACTATAACATATTGCCTCAGGCGCCCTGCGCTGAGGGGGGTGCGCTATGCGCCTGGAAGCAAGTTTCGACACCATTTTTGGACCATTTTCATGACTAACTCGACCCTAAACCGCCATCCTATGTTAATCCATCTAATTACAACCTAATTCCACTCTAAACCACTCCATTATCATCAATCATAAGCTTACAAGTTTCAATCATCTTAAGTTGGTTTCTTTCAAATTTTAGCATGTTCATTTCACTCTTAAGCATGAAACAACAACAACAACAACAACAACTTCCTCACATTTTCAATTCATCAACAACAATATCGTAATTCTATTCATTTCATTACAACAACACTTTATCAATTCAAATCATTAAACTCAATCCATAATTAAACAACAACTTATAGGAATATCATCAATCTCTCGTAAAACCCACATCAACATAACAATTCAATCGAAACATGATATCAACATAATAACTTCATGAATTTCTTATCTAATTTCATATTCAATGTGATAGAAAGAAAATAGAACATGAATTTGACATAATTCAACAACAACCTCATGAATTTCACTCAAATAAGCTAAAAACACTTAAACATCAACTTATCACAACCAAACATAGATTTTCATGCAATAACAACATGATTATATCATTTTTCACATATTCAAAATATCCATAATTAATTAAGCACGAAATTAACTTAAATCCACATCAAACTCATGAAAATATTAATAACACGATTAATCTAAACCCCTAAAATTGTTCATAAACCAATATGAAGAAAATAACTTTTTTCCCCCTTACCTCTAACTCCACAAGATAAGTCTCCAAGCTCCAATCTTCCCTTCTACTTTGGTTCTCCCAAGCTTCTCCTTCTTTTTTTTTCTCTCCCCTTTAGCTATTCTTTCTTCTCTTTCTTTCTCTTCTCTCTCTCTAGCATATATTGTGTAAACTTGACAAATGATTTCACAACCATAATTTGTGACTACTACTAGTCTTATACACTCTCGCTAATTGGGCTTAGTTCACTTACTCCTATTGGGTTAAGTCTTATTATTACCAACAGTTAACACTACTTATTCTAATTTACTTAATTCTCCATTTTACCATTTACCTTTATTCTAGTAATTCCACAAAGTTACTACCAACCTCAATAAATATTTCTCCACTTCTAAATTACAAAAATGCTCTTCACTCAAAATTTACCAAAATACCCTTCATTACTCTATCCCTAATAAAATCCAAGCATTCAAACAATTAAATAAATAATAAAACAATTAAATAATAATATCCTAAAAATCGGGTCGTTACAGGTTTCACCGGCAGTAGGGAAAAGAACAATTTCAAAAGTGAAATCTACCCAAGATGTATATTGAATTGAAAATGGGCAAGATCTAAAACACCACCTTCACGTTCCAAAAGGTTGTCGAGGTTGTGCTACGACACAAGACCTAATTCAAACATTTCATATGTTTTCAGTTACAAAATTTGAAATTGTTTTGGTCTCAAAAAGTTTTTCTTACCACCAAGGTAAATGGCTATCTAAATTTCGAAGTTCAATAGCTTTATGATTAATGGGAATGTTGTGCAAGAGACATTCATCATGACCTCCTTCTATATTCTCTATAACATAACCATTGAGTTTTGAGCCAAATATTTTCCACTTTATACTATATTTCTTTCAGATTTGAGTGTCCATGTTTGAATATTATTTTTCTCGAGATTGCATTGCTTTTATATAGACTATTGGTTGTATTTTTATACACATGAGCCACATTGTTTTGTACTTTGAGCCTTTTTAAGCCACATTTATTATATTTTATTCTATGTTAATCCACTTTAAGCATCCATGCAATATTCTTTGTTTCAGTGACGAACAATGTCACATGTTTTGAACCTAAAATGTTATATTTGTTTAATTTCATTGGAGTTAGATTGAATCACAAGTTTATTTGGTAATGATTTGATACTAAGTTTAGGGTTGGTAACAAAAAATTCACACTTGAAATATTTCTTAACAATCAATTAACAATACACAACATAATCCACAAAACCAATAACTACTTCAAACCAAACCTAACCTTAAACAAGGAATCACTAACACAAGAAACCACATAACTTTGATATATGTGATGAATCAATCAACAAGTTAATCTCTAGTATGAAAGGTGATTGAATTGATGAATCAAGAAGTTCTTGAAAATAGGATTTATAATTTATTCAATCACAAAGCATATAACAAATAACCTAATTCATCATTATCATATATCAAAAGAAATTTGTAAAAATTAAAGAGTAAGGGAAAGAATAACGCCTGATTTATAGAGGATCCTCATTTTTATCCTTGCTAAGGGTACATCCTCTCTTCATAGAAGAAAACGCCTATTCTACAGACTTCCACTATAATGTTGAAAATATATACAAAAGTCAATTGCAAAGGTTCCTTCAGTTTATGAATCACAAAGATCCTAAATCTTTTACACTGTGCAATCACTCCAATGCCTCCAATCATCAAGCTCCTAGAAATTGGATGAATCCCAAGGTCTTCCAATCAAGATAGTATGCAATCCTTCGATGTTCTTACCCATGAAATTTTCTTTACTATGACTCCACTTTAATCCCCTTTAACCTTGATTGTTTGAGAAAAAAACCCCTGCAATTACCTTTGGAGGTGAAAAGTACCTCAATTAGCTTTAGATTCTTCATGCTCCACCTAGATCTATGAATGAAACCTAACTTACAATTATCCAATAGCACCCTAAAAGTCTAGATCTCAAATCCTACAAGTGTTCTTAGAAAAAGTATTTAATCTGAATAAGTTTGTAGAAACAGAAAGAGAAAAGACTTTAAAATGATTTTGCAAATTGATTAAATAATTGAGAAAATGAGTGGTAAGAAGTATATATAGGCGTGAGGGATTACATAAAGTTAAAACACAAAATATACTCAAAACCCTCGAATGATTCGAATCATACATTTAATGATTTAGATAATATGCGAAAAATGAGTTTTGGGTGTGTTTGAAGAATGATTCGAATCACAGAATTTTTGATTCTAACCATTTTTTTTATCTTGATGAAGTTTAATTTGAATCAGAGAATTATTGATTCAAATTATTGATCCTAGATGAAGATTGGTTAGAATCACAAATTTTATGATTCGAATCAATTGATCTTCTATTTTGATGATTCGAATCAAAGATGACAAAAACATGTGAAAAACACTTTCCAAACCATATTGTGTTCTAAACCAACTTACACCTAAATATTTTATATATAAAAAAAAATATATTCAAAAACATCATAGGGCATATGACCTAGGGAGCAACTACAACAATCAAAACTAAGCTAATTCAAAAGACATTAATCAAAACTATCTAAAACAACTTATAAACCTAGGGAGCAACTACAACAACTATCTCTAAATGGAATTGAGACTTTGGAGGGGAATTTAAAGTGAATGCCAAAAGAGTCAAGCGCTATTAAAGGGATTCTAAATTGTTCAATTATATATATCCAACCACCTCAAAAGACTCCTAAGGAGTCGAGACAATCGGGGTTAGTGTTGAAGCAAAAATCCCTTTAAAATTGTTTTTAAATGATAAACAAACTCTTGTATTAAAATTAAGATTGTAATTTTATTTGATTATTTAATGTGTGCTCTTGAGTGGATTTTATTAAGGATAGGAAAATCCAATTCTAACACATTGTTAAAGCCATGTATCCTTGATGAGTATGCTCAAACTTTCAAGAAGATTATGATGGTATTTCATTATTAATCAAGAAAGGTTAATTATTGATTTAATCCATAAAGCATCACAAAGGAATTTCTATGCGCAAATGCAAGGGAAAATTGTCTTTCAATCATGTGCTAATCATTTACTAAAAGATAAGGATGATGACAAAGCCCTAATTTGAATCTTGATGAGCAAGCAAGCAAAAAGGCATAAAGTAACAAGACTTGGTGACCAAGTATGCAAATATGATTAATTAATGGTGTCTTGGAGACAAAGAAATGCAAGGACAATTACAGCAATGCATCTTGGAGAACAAGTAAGAAATAAGTGGTAAAGAGAAAAGACTTTTTACTGTTCATGTACTTTTCACTGTTCATACACGCTCCTGTACAAAGACAAGCTCAAGCTCTTAGTGTAAAAGTTGAGATCGAGGCTGACAAGCTCAAGCTTAGCGTACAAAAGAATGGGACAGTGGCAATTTTACAATTCCTATTAACAACAAAGGTGTCTATACAAGAATGAACATATGCAAGATATTGAAGGATGAAGGCTGGCTATAAATATAAGTTTTCTCTCAACAAAGAAAACATGAATTTTACAAACAATCACAAGCCTACATACAAGCGAAAAATTCATCAATCAATCTCAATATCAGAAATACTCTTACGGTACTCAATCATATTTTCGGATCATCTTTTTAAGAGTATTACAAACTACAATCTCTCATTCTCTTAGTAGCTTGAAAGTTGTAATTAGATCCAAACATCAAATCTCATTTTGATTGAATATCCTCAAGCCTGAAAAATCTTGAGTGATAAGTGTAAGCTTGCTGAAGCTAATAATATCAGTGGTGTAAGCCTGGTGAGGCTAAGGGAATACATAGTTGTATAGCCTCAAGCTCTGCAAGAGCTCGAGTGTTAGTGTAAGCCTAGTGAGGCTTAGAGAATACATATTGTTTTACACATTGCAAAGAGGAGGAAGAAACTCCCAAGAACTAGTGGATAATCTCACAAAAGCTGTGGGGACTGGACTAACCCATATTGGGTGAACCAGGATAACTTCTCTGTGTGATCTCTCTTAAAATCTACTCTTTACTTTCCGCAATATTTATTATTTGTTTATTGTGTTACTAATCATCTTACTCCAAATAAAACATTAAGAGTCTAAACTTTAAAAAGAACAGAGAAAATTTTAAGAGGTCACTATTCAACCCCCCTTCAAGTGACATTTCCTTCAACTTCAATTAGGACGTTAAACTAAGTGTTCTGAATGGAGGCAACTCAAAAGGGGATGTTTTCATCCATTCTCTTTGAACTTTTGTTTGTATAATTTTGTAAGTTTGACTAAAGCAGGTGAAAGATACAACAATCATGATGGCGCTGTAGTGTGGTTTGTGAAGTTATAGTGGGCTATATTACAAGTATTTGGGGAGAAAATGAAAAGTGTAACAATTAGTGGAATTGGATAGTTGTTTAGTTGGAGGAAAGCCATTACTGCAAGTGAACAAGGTTCGAGCTCGTTGACAGGAGATGTACAACAATCAGATACGTAGTGAAAAAGCATTACAACACAATATCTTTTGATTTCATACCCCCATTACCCAAGAGCCATAACTTCTCTTATCATTCCCTATACTCGACTATTACCATACTTCTAAAAAACCTCCAAATCCTCAAAACTCTGAAAATTTTGAATTTTCAAATTCCCTCTGAAATTCTGGCACGCAGAAAAGACGTTGAGCACGATGTCAAGACAAGTGAAATGGAAAGTAAGATGTCAAGACAAGTGAAATGGAAAGTAAGATGTCAAGACATCGTGACGACTCAAACAAATAACAACTTGAATGGAAAAGGCAAAAAGTAAAAAACAAAAGTTATTTGTTAACCTAGTTCGGTGCAACGTCACATACATCTGGGGGCTACCAATCCAGGAAGAAAATTCACTATAATAGTATTAATTTGAAGCATGCATAAAAACTTTCTCCAGTCTACTAGCTTCGTACCTAATCACTACCCGTGCAATTTCTATCTAAGACTCTCCTAGACACGAGATACCCCTCTTACTTCCTCTCAACCACAGTCCCAGTGCTTGACTCAACAGTAAAACAATAATCGGGACACACTCCTAGACAGAGCATGAACTCTTGCTTACAAGCTTTTGAGTAATTCAAAGTTTACAACTCTACTACAGTCCAGCTCTATGCATCAACGTCATACAATAGTGGCTCACAAATAACAAGGACATACTAAAACCCTAAAAGACACTTTTGTGAATGACGACTTCAGTGATGAATTAGGTCTTGAGTCTTCCTTTATATAGCCTGAATGCATAATGGACTTGATTCATAACTCGGGCCAAATGTAACGCCCTATTTATTTATTTGATTATTTTGGTTGAGTTTAGAGTCTTTTATATGACTTATATGATTTATATTGATAAGTGTCATGTTGTTTTGTATTAATATTTTATTAAGTGGCTTTATATTATTATTTAGTAGGATATGTTGGAAATTAGAATAATTAGACTTTAAGGGGCTGAATTAGAATTAATTAGAAATAAGTGGATTAAGTAGAATTAAGA
>Ga0315914_1006459_pt1 | contig 16598 bp, 6 predicted proteins | sample MpolenodulesMG_FD_203920 | JGI IMG/M metagenome (GOLD analysis project Ga0315914, IMG submission 203920) | Medicago polymorpha root nodule microbial communities from Los Angeles, California, United States - elongated nodules | ecosystem: Host-associated > Plants > Roots > Nodule | place: USA...
TTCAATTAATAATGTATATGATCTTTATTATAGACCACACACATAATTTAATGAATGAATCTAAAATATTATTTTTTTGTTTATAATAGTGACCGGAGGGTATATATATATATATATATATATATATAGGGTATTTGGTATGGAGATCAATTGACAAAAAATATAGAATGTTGCTTTCATTTTTTTAACGGAAAAGTTTACTAAGTTTCTGTAAGCTTTACTTAATTGATAGAGATATAATTTATTGTACATGCGTGGTTGATCAGTTCGAGAACCCAACCCCCCAATTATAGGAAGAACGCAAAAAAAAAAAAATCATATCTCCATAATCAATTTTGCTTTGTTTTTGGATAAATCTATTTATTATCGATATCCATATTAAAAATATCAGCTTGATTTTATTTATCCGCGTGAGATCTTCCCGCGTTAAAGATTATTATTTTAGTGTTACATGTGTTAGTATTAATGTACGATGTTTAATTAATAACATAATAACAATACGTGCTATTAATATATTATGTATAAAACCAATGAATTTGTCATTTAATTAATGTTTATATAATAAAAGTAAATAATCGACAATCTAGCCCGTGCTTGGCATGGGTGTCCAAACTAGTTATAAACATTTCCCCTATTTTATTTTGATAGTACACGTGGCAACCTAATATTAAAAGGTTCCTTTAATGTTTTACACACCAAATATGAAAAAGTATAATAGAAAAAAAAAAACCAGAATTTGGTGAGCTGATAGAAAATGTTATGTGCAAAAAAATGGGAGGAGTATTTAGTGTACCAGGATTGCAATCAAAAATTTACATATGAAATTACTCTGATGAGATAACCGAAATTTTGTTCACCCGCTGATCCACTAAATAAATACTTATTTCAAGCGGTTCATAATATTTGAAATTCAAAATCATCATTTATCATTCTTAATTATTTTTTGATAATACACAAAAGCAACGTATGCGAAAAGAAAATAATTAATTGCAACAAATCATATATTAAATGCAAATATTGATCACATTAACCTTTTGTATGAATCGTGTGCTAAATGTTTTTTTAGCAACATGCTAATGTATTCCTATCTTTGTTGTTTTTATATATTTAGCCAATCCAATTCTATCATGTGTCATCATTTAATTTGTAAGCCAATGAGATTATTACATGTGTCACATATTAAATTGTAGGCCAATCATATTCTTACATGCGTCAATTTTCATCATTGTATCATTAATGTAATTTGATTGATTTTTTGCTATAAATATATCTTCCAACTTTCAATATTTTCACACCATTCTGAGATTCATTCTAAAATTTCAAAATTCTTTTGAAAGTTTCTCTTTTCGTTTATTCAAATATTGTTCATTTATTTGTTGTTTCGTATTTCTTGCTTCGCTTTTGTTACTTATCCGTTGTTTCGTATCTTTTGCTTCATTTTTTATACTTATTTGATTTGATGACATTATATCATAGTTGGTGCAACCTGATATGTCATTTTTGAAGGAAAAAAAAAGTAGATCTTGACTCTAGAATGAGAAGGATAGATCTTGACTCTAACAATGTTGTAATAGAAAAACAAAGTTAGGCATCGCATCAATCTAAAAAATTTCATTCTCACCTTTGATTGATACTTTTTCAGGGTTCTATAGAAGAGCATGAGTCTACATTCTTATTAGTCACGTCGAAGTTTTGTATTTGATATAGAATCAAGATGTTAGAGTTTACATATCTTATGTTGATTGAGTATTACTTAATGAATTGTTATGTGGAAGCACAAATTCCAGTAAATAAATTTAGCCTTCATTAAACAAATTAAATAAGATTAGTACACTATTGTTTAAATCAGGGAAAGAAAAAAAAAACACATGAACATGACTTCCAAAATGGGTAGAACCAAACACATTAATTGTAGACAATTTTTTCGGGTTAAAATGGATTTAAATTGAAATATATAAACAATTTATCCCTTTTATAATAAAAAATATATATATCAATTTTGTTCAAACAAAATATCTATTTCATTCTTATCACACTTTCTTTTTGCCTAAAATACAAATATGTTTTAAGTGTGTGTCTAATATATGCCTCTGAAACATGGTATAAAGGATTCTTTAAAAAAATGGAGGCACACATTTGCCATTTTAGTAAAAAAAAAACAAATTTATGATAATAAAAATTGAGAACAAAAATAGTAAGGTCCACTTGTGGACTAGATTCATATTAGACGCCCCATATTTTTATAAATTTTTTGATATAAATGTATGTGAAAAATAAAATCCACACATTTTTAATTGGGTCTGCTAACTGATTAGGGCACGGATAAGAAACCAAATGTATAAATTTTGTCTTGGAAATTGTGCATTTTCAACATTCGAAGCTTAAAAACTTATCTTTTCAATGTAATATTTATTTTTTTATTTTATTTTAAGATCATTATCTCGCCCTCTTAGAACACAAGTTAATATTTCCATTTTCAATTTGATAAAATCAAAAGCATATTTAATGATCATCAAGGCACACATTTTAAATAAGGGATAAAAAAAGTCTTTTTTACAATAAAAATAACTTAAAAGTTGTTTTTTTTTTTAATAAATTGAACTGTATTCTTTTTCTTTTTTAAAAATTTTCTTATAATGAGAACCGGAAAGAGTATACAGTAAGAGAGAGGATAAAAAAAAATGCTCATTTATAATATTTAAGTTTGAAATAAATCAAAAAGAGGAAGTGAGACATAACTCATAGACATATATCTTCATGCACTTGATCTTATCTGGATAATTAATTTAATAAAAAAAATTAGACTTAATTAAAAAAAAATGTCTAATATCCCTAAAAAAAAAAGTCTAATAAACATGCAATATTGCAATTTGTCACTCATCATAAAAAATTAACATTTTTTTATAGTTAAATTCCACCAAAGACCAAAAGTAAAGGAATTTAAAATAATAGAAGTTCAATAAACAAATGGTATGAAAGCAAAAACTAAGAAAATAATTCCTAATAATATCCGAACTTTCGAGAAAGCCTAGAATGTCTTAGTTTCATTATATTAGACTAAGAGAATTCACACAAGTGAAGATTGACATCACATATTCAATCAAAATTAACCTTAAGGCATCTTTCAAAAAAAAAGTTATATCGGTCTTCTCACTTACTCCTTCCGGTTACTATTATAAGCTATAAAAATTTTCTTTCAGATTCATTGCATTACGAATGTATTTTGTATATATTATAGGTCAGATACATTAGTTAATTAATGAATTTAATAAGTGAATTTTTGTTTATAATAGTCATGGGAGGGAGTATATGTTTCTCAACATCTACTTTTGCATCCAATGTGGAACTTTAACTGACACTTGAAATAATAACATCTCTGCCTTAATTATAAGACTTTCTGCATGTCCGATACAAAGGCATAGCTAAATAAGCTCAGACGAAGTCACAATGCTAAAAAAGGTGGGTTCATGGTGAGTTCATGCAAGGAGATTTTTGTTCCTTTCTTTATGAAAAGAGTTAAAGGAAATCAGAAAATGATGAAAAAAGAATTTGAACATGATAGAAATGATAAGGAATAAAATAAGTAGTATATGAAATATAATGGGTTGCCGATAATTTTATGGGTTTTTTATGAAGTTGTAAATTTTTGGATAAATTATTTTTTTTTGAAAAAGACTAAATTAAAAATGCCACATTATTTTAAAATGTCTAATAAAATTATATTTCGTCAGATTTGAAGATAAAAAAAAAATGAACCAAATGACATGCTTTAGTTTATGTATATCACTTTTTTGTAATAAGTAAGAATACTTTAGTTTTTTTTTTTGAAGGAAGCATACTTTAGTTTATGTATATCACTTTGGTTTTTATATTTTGTATGACATGCTCAAGATGGTTAGTGAAACTTTTGGATTTTGGTCTGGTGAGTTATAACTAAGGAAATCACTTTTGCATCCAATGTGAAACTAGTGAAGCATACTTTAGTCTATGTATATCACTTTTTTTGATCAAGGAAATCATGAGCTATAACTAAGTTGTAGCCATGAATTTGTGTTACAAATGTTACTAATTTGCACATTAATCGTGAATTGAGCCTTTGTAATTTTTCATCAAATGTGTATTAGTTTTCCTTAGAGTTTTTTTTTCTACTAATTAGAGTTATAAATTAGTAATTTGGTATAGAATAATTTTTTCAACTATAAATTGGATCAACCAAAAACCAGTCATATTTAAACCGCGTGAAAGTGAATCAGGTCAAATTTTCTTAAATGAATCATCTTAATCAAACCAACTGTTAGTATTTCAAATTTTGGATCAAATAATTTTTTCCTTATGATCAAATGAAATCACAGGACCCATAAATACAAGTAAACTTCTCATCAGTATGAATGTATGATCAATGTAATAATTTACCTGATGAACATTGATTTTGGGCTCAACTAGGCTAATGCACTTCAACTAATAACAACAAAATTACATTTAACTAATTCTGCAAGGCAAAATTTAAGTGGGAGCCAAATTATCATAATGTTGGGAATTCAAGTGGAGCCTACATTGGGTTGTATCATTTCATTAGGTTAAAAGAAACCATACAAATGATTTTGACATCACGTTTTCTTCCAAATTCTTTAGGCATATGTATATGACTCATCTCACTTATATCTTATTCAATATCTACTCTTTCATTCATTTTAGAACTTTAATTTTTTGACACAAAATTCTCTCTCTCTCTCTCTCTCTCTCTCTCTCTCTCTCACACACACACACACACACACACACATTTGGAAGAATTTAATGAAGGGATGAATAAGATCAAACTGAGTAGATGACATAGCTTAATGAAGGGATGAATAAGATCAAACTGAATAACATTTACTCTATGCGTCCGTAATTATGTGACAACTAACTGAGGTACAACATTATTAAAAATGTGAATTAGTGGTAATTTAATGAAGAGATGTTATGTTACTTTATTTTATGAGAAAATATAAAGTAAATTAGAAAAGTAAAGAAGATGGAAAATAAATTTGAGATTGTGAGAAATGATACTAGTAAAATAACTAAGAATTGTGTGTTTTGTCCACGAAGTTATAAAGAATGGAGTGAGTTGTAGGTGATTTTATGGAATTGTTGAAGGAATTAGAGATTTTTGTGTAATTAATTTACGAAAATATTAGACTCAATTAAAAAATGCAACAATATTTAAAGTTGCCTACTACACACGTATTTTGTCAACTCAGCATAACGCATAGCGTTTTTCTATGGTTAAATCCCACCAAATATCAAAGGTGAAGGAATTTGATATATTGAAGATCGATTAAAAAATATTGCATGAAAGCGAACAACACCCAAAAACCTAAATTTAATATAAAAATTAAACAATTTACATCCCAAAACTAATGAAACAGTTCATCGTAATATTCAGAGTTCAAAGGGGGTCTACAATTGGTTGAATCATGACATTAGGTTAAGAGCAACCACACAATTGTGACTGACATCACATTATCATCCAAAACCTTAAGGCATTAGATGTAATGGTCATCTTACTTATATGTTTGTCAACATCTACTTTGGCATCCAAATGTGAAACTTTATGTCATAATTGACACATTAACATATGTCTCTTAAGTGTGAGACTCTATGCATTTATGATATGTTGACAGTCAAATAAGGTTAGAAAATATGGATTGATGGTGTTTTCGTGGAGAAAAATTTATGTTCCTATCTTTCATGAAGTGAGAGAAATAAATTTAGAAGGAAAAAAAAGAATATGAATCTTTCAATAATAATAATAATGACAACAATAATCATATGAAAAATAAATTTGAACATGAAAGAAATTATAGGAGAAAATAAGTATCGTGTGTTTCACCAAAAAAATAACTTGGTTAAAAAAATGTCGCATCATATTAAAATGTCTAATCAACATGTACGTTTTCAATTAAGTATAACACATTTGTATTTTGTCATTTACAAATTCAGCCAAAGACCAAATGTGAAGGTATTTGATATAATATTGGTTGAATAATAAAAATGCATGAAATCAAACGATGTCCAAAAACTTATATTTGATATAAAACATTAAGCAAATAACTTATAAAACTAAAAAAAAAACATTTGACTAAGAGAAACCCCACAAGCAAGATTGACATCACATCTTCACCAAAAATCTTAAGGCATAAGGTATATTATTCATCTTGCTTAAATGTTGCTCAATATATACTATTTGCATCCAATGCAAAAGTTTAGCTCACACATTATACATAATCATCCCTCCCTTAAGTGTGAGACTATTTATGTTTGTGATCTGGTGAGATAGCCATATTAGGTCAGATGCACTACCAGTGGCAGAGCCACATTGAGATCAGGGGATTCACATGAACCCCCTCAAAATATGAAAATCCCACCTACCATATTATACTTTTGAGTTATTGAATCCCCTGAAAATTAAGTGTTGCACCCTTTGTTTGCTTTTGTGAAGTGAAGTCTACTGCTACTTTTGAACTAATTATACATGCGGACCAATAAAATCAAACTTGTGTACCAACTATCTAAGTTTCTATGGGATTGGTTCAGAGTATGAGAATTATAATATATAAAATAGAACTTTTGTGTTTCTTTTCTTGCTAAAAAAAAGTGATTTTATTTATTATTTTTTTACATGATTTTGGTTATTAATTAAGATGTTGGTTATTTATATTAATTATTATTTGATAATTCATCATGTTTTATAAACCCACTTAAATTGATTTGGTAGTGTTGACTTGGGACGTTGAAGTGTGTTTCTCTTTAAGATTTCGGGTTCAATTCTCCTTAATGTCAATTTAAATCGACTAGTTTAACTTCTTCAAAAATAATCATAATGTTTTAATGTAATAATATAATTATATTTTCAATAAACCATTTAATCAATATTGTATATTACATTGAATTATCTTATATTGTACAAACATGCATCTTTAAGAACTTCAATATCGTTTTAACGATACAAATTGTTAGTTGTTCATTTGTATGGTTTGTTTTCAAACCAACTTGTTATTTGCTTTTGACAATGCATACCTTACATCATTGATATGTGTACGTATGAGTGTTGAATTAGCATATTTGACAAGAATAAGTGATCTTTAAAAAGAATTTAGTTGAAACTTAAAGGCGTATTGTTTATACGTTATTAGTCCATCAACTTTTGAAATTAGCAATGATATTATTTGTTGCCACAACAATTGTTGAACAATCATTTTTGCTATCAAGATTGTGAAAACTAAATTGCATAATCAAATGGGAAGATTGTGAAGACTAAATTGCATAATAAAATCAGAGATGAATGATTGCCTTGTGCTTTACATTGTAAGAGATGTATTCACCAATATTAATGATAAATTGATTATTCAATGATGTCAAAACATAAAACCGCGTAAAGCATGACTGTAGAGTATGCATGTAATTTTTTTAGTACAATATAATTTTTTGAATATATATTGTTTATATATAAATTATTATTACAATTATTATTTAAGGATCAAAAGTTTGAACCCCTGATCCAGGGTCCTGACAACGCCGCTGTGCACAACATGGAAAAAAAAAAGGATTGACGGCGGTTTCAAAGAGGGATGTGTGTTTCTTTCTTCCATGAGAAGAGATAAAGTAAATTAGAAAAGGAAAGAAGATGAAAAATGAATTTGACATGAGAGAAATGATAAGAGAAAATAAAATACAGAGTGGGTGTTTTATCCTTAATAATATAGAAGATTTAATAAATTTTCTTAATAAAAAAATGGAAAATATAATCAATTGCTGTAATTTTATGGATATGTTGAAGGATTTGAAAATTACTAGGTATTATGCGGCCAAAATATTAGACTTATTAAAAAATATCACATTAATTTAAAATGTCTAATAAAAAATGTCACATCAATTTAAAATATCGAATAAGCATGTATTTTGTCAACTAATCAAAACACATGTGCATTTTTTCATTGAAAGATCCCACAAAATATCAAAAGTGAATGAGTTTTAAATAATAGAGGTTGAACAAAAAAATTGCATGAAAGTGAATGACATTCAAAAACTAAAATTTAAGATAAAAAAATTAAACAAATGACAACCAAACATTAACAAAAGAAATCATCATGATGTTCGGACTTTCGTGAGAGCCTACATCGGGTTGTATTGTCACATTAGACTAAGAGCAATCACACAATTGAGATTCACGACACATCTTCTTTCAAAGTCTTAAGACATCGTATATGATCATCTCACTTATATGTTGTTCACATCAACTCTTTCATACAATGTAGTATTTTAATCACACTTGACACATTTACATCTCTCCATTAAGTATCAAGATCTCTGTGTCCATTATCCATCACCAAGAACCACTCCAGCTCCCCCACAATATTGAACTGGGATGTGATACCACCGTTGGAATTTCTGAGAGAGCCTACAATGGTGTAAATCGACAATTTGGAAAAAGAGCAACCAAAAAAGTGAGAATGATGCCACCACATCTTCATCCAAAATTTCAAGACTTAAGTATATGCTTTTTGTTAACTTTTTTTTTTTTGAATCGCAAAATATATTATATATATAGGGGATTAAATCCCAAGTATTACACCAACAAGAGAAAATAAAAACACCAAACCCCCCCCCCAAAGAACAACCACCAGCACCCTCAAAATGCCGACTCCCCTAACAAGAGCTCCCCAAAGAACCAACACCGCCAATAGTGATCAATTAGGCATCAGATAGTGATATTTCTTCAAGCATTCAACTTCGACCACCACTCAAGTTCCGGTCTATCGGAGGAGACATCACAATAGCCTAAACGGACCTGAGGCACAAACTTGCTCTCGACCTCGAATCAAAAGCGACCGGCCCACAAGACTCCCGACACAAGTCAAAAAAGGCACCCCTCAACTCACGAACCACCAGAGCAGACACTTTAACCTGTCCAAAAACTCGACCCACCAAAAACCCGATGCCAAAGTCCAAAGACAGAGAAAAGACGGAACAGTAACGCAAAGCGAACCAACTCGAACACAAACAAAACCAAACAAGCCACCCAAACAACCTGCATCACCACCACTTGAATAGACCGGCTCACACCCCAACCCTCAGCTAGACAACCACAAACCACCACGATCCTTACAACGACGAACAATCCGGGAGTTGCGAAGAAGGATGATTAATCGTGAAGGACCTGCGCCCACCGACAACTGAGCACTCAAGAAGGCTTAAGGTGCAACAAACGACTACTCCATCAACACGAAGCATCTTCACACCTAGCTCTTTCGAGCAACAACAACCAAGCAACCAAGTCCTAATCCAAGAGCAGGAGGCCTCCAGCGGCAAGGCTTCAAAGGAATAAAACGGCAACACCGACAAAAAGTGAACCACCAAAAGGCTGAGGGAGATCTAGATAGTCTCGACCCTATACCCTTAACAGAACACAACAGCTAACACACAAACACAACAAAACAAACACAGACGGAACATACCAAAAGGCATAGCAGTGAACCACCAAAGGACTGAGGGAGACCTTAAACAGACTCGACCCTAGTCCCTTGATAGAACACGACACCTAAAACACAAACGCAACAAAACAAATACAAACACGAACACAAAACAGAAAAGCCACAAATGTGAACACAAAGCAGCCGTCGAACCCCACAAACACGAACAGAACAAAAAACGAAAATTTGTTCAAACACCAAGAAAGAGGAAGAGCAACCCAAAGGAAGCAGCAACAACCACAAACCTAAGTGAAGGACAGACCTGCGTCGGATCTGCGCCACAACAACGCCGGAGCAGACCACACCAAACCCAACGACCACCGGAGCAGCAGAAACCTAAGAAAATTGCAGAAGAGAGGTGCAAAACAAGAGTCTCCGACGAAAACACCGCCGAGAGGACCGCCGTCGCACCACCACGAACACAAGATCTGACCTCCTGTTCCGACGCGATCTTACCCCCTGTTCCGACGCTGAGTAAACAAGACTCGGCCTCCTGCACTGACGCGAGGTGATGCGGATGGTTGAACCTCCGTCGCACCACCACCACCACTTTCTACATCTTGAGGGACGGTGAAAGAAGGATTTGGATTGGAAGGGAAAAAGCTAACGGTGGAGAAATAAAGTTAGAGAGAAGGCAAAGATATTTTTTTGGAGAGAGAAGTAGGAAAGATTCTTTACATTCTATGTTTTTTGTTAACTGACGCTTGCTACATCACAGCATTCCATACTAGTATTTTACATGTTTCTTGAATGTAGTTACAATCTAATTTGGCTATAAATAGCCTTACACCATTCTTCATTTTCATTGAAATTCACATCTTGTTTCCTTTTTCTCATTTTTTTTTCTTACTTCTGTTTTGAGAAACAGTTATGATGTCATGGTTACCGTTGATGATTCATATCATCTACAAAAACTGTTGTGGTTTTTGTGGGGATGATATTTATCATCTAGTAGGTGTTTCTGATTATTTTTATAGGATTCTAATTATATAATTCGAAATAATACACATACGTTACAAATTATATAATCCAAATGCGGAAAAATGAGAAATTTAGAAAGTGCACGAGAAATGAGGAAGAATCAAATTTAATATGAAGCCCAATCCAATTTTTTTGAAGGGCCCATCATTCACCAAGCCCAAAAGCAACAAACACACACAGCAAAAGAATAAAAAAACTCAGCAGCTTCACAAAAAAAAAATCGAGTTTCGCGCTAAATTTCGCGAGAGCAGGAATCGCACTGAAGACTGAATTCAACTGCTCGGAAAACAGCGCCGGAGTTCGCCGTCGGCCGCCAGAAACAGTTATAAAGTCGTTCAGGTTTTCTTTCTTTTTATTTTTTCTTTTTAAATATTCTTCGCTAAGTTAAGATTGCAATTAGGATTTTGGATCTCAAGTGATTAGGATTTATTTTCAATCAATCTTCGATAGCATTTCATCTTTATAACCTTTAATTGAATACCTGAGATTTCTTATCTGAGGTAGGTAGGTACTTTTAATTATAATACTAATTTCCTCTCTAGCACCGAAACTTTTGATCGAATGTGTGTGTGGTGTCTGACACATGTAATTACATACTATTATGTCATTTTCTCAAATTACTACTGGTGTACGTGTATGTGTCGTGTCTGGTCTTCTTGTTCTTAATTGAATTTCGATGTTGCTTGGTTGAATGTGATAGCTACTACCTAGAACTTGTCGGTTATAGTACAGTTGAAGAGTAGCTCAAAAACATTTGATTCCTCTTTTTGTAAACTGTGATATGAAGCACGGATATGGACACCGGACACTGACACGCTGACACCGCTAATAATTTGAGAAAATCACATAATTCAGTGTAATTATATGTGTTGGTGTCATGTCAGTGTCAGACACGACTTGTCCCACACCGAGACACATATAATCCGAGGAGCGTCCGTGCTTCATGTGAAAAATGTAGGTTCATTTCAGGCAAATGGAGACCTGCTTTTGTGCTTCATTGTATATTGTACTTATCATATAAGAAAAGCTAATTGTTTCTTCCATGTATAACTTTTTGTATGTAAAACATTGTCTGCTACAATATGAGAATTCAATCAGTAGTGATGGGCGTTCCACAAAGTTATTTTTCTCTCATTTAACTAGAAGCCTATTTTATACATTACACTGATTCTACCTGTTAAGAAATTGGATAGTGTTGGAGTATTTTCACTTGAGTATGCATCTACATTCTCATGCTTATATGCAATAATACTTTGTTTTAATTGTTATTAAAGTCATTTTCTTTTCTTCTTAATGAGTGTATATGAGGAAATATTTTCATTTAATTGTTACCAAACAATTAATATTAAAAATAGTATTTCACCTTACAACAATGACTGATTTTCAGAAGAAAAAAATCACACGGAGTTGCTTTTCTATGTCGGCCAACCAGCCTGTTATAATGGTTAGTATATGCATGCACCATTATGTGAAGAATGCAATTGGTAGGAACCTTAGAATTGAAATTCACAATGTTCCATTTTTTTCTGTGTTCCTTGACAAATTTTCAGTCATAATAAGTTTTAACCCAGTTCTTTTATGGTACAATATCCTTTTAATCTTCTTATGTGATTATCAAAATGAGGTTTTTGATTTAATTGACTCATCTTTTATATTGTTCATTGACCGATACGCCACTTAACAAAATGTTGTATTGCAGATGCAGTTAAAGATCAGCAATTTTTTCAAATGTCCCTCCAATTCCACTCCCGCATCCACATCCCTCGCCTCCGAGGACGACCACGACGATGACTTGTCCGAATGGCAGAACAAACAACACCATATTTTCAACACTTACCACCGAACCCGGAAGAACCCTAAACCAGTTGTTTCACCTTCCACCATAATCAGAAAACCGGTGGTGAAGAACAAGAAGAGGAGCTACGCCCAGTTCCATTTGGAATTCGGCCAATCCGATTTCTTGTTGCGCGCGTGTTCCACTTGTGGTGTTGAGTTCACTCCCGGCAATGTAGATGACGAGAAAAACCACACACAATTTCACAAACGTTACATGCAAGGAATCCAATTCAGAGTAAGTTCCCAATTCTAATCTCTATTATTTGATTCCTATGCCCATTTCTTCTTATTCCTATTATTGATTCTCTTTTCTGCAGGGCTGGACCAGTGAAAGGGTTATCTCTTCTCACAAGGATGGTCGAATTATTATGGTGTTGGGGACCGACCCATCTTCTCACAAAAACAAGGTTATTTATTCCTTTTAACCCTCTTTCTTATGATTTTCCGGGTTTTTTTAGTGTTGAACAAGTTCTTATGAAGTTGTTGTTTAAACAGGCAGAAGAAGTTGTGAAGATGATGGAAATTGAGTTGGGAAGTGGATGGATAGGTCATCAACACTGTAAGGTGCATACTGTTCTTCTTCACCTCAAAAACCTTACTTGCAATTTAGATTTTGATTATTGGTATTAGATTAGCTTTTATATTTTATAAGTTTCTTGAGTAAAAGTAATAACAAGTTTATGATTGTTCATATATTTAAAAACACTTTAAACTTGTAGATATTCATTGAAATATCAATTGCAAGAGCTTGGTAAATAAATAAATAAAATTAGGATGCATATGTAAATTTCTACTTAAGTAATAAATATTTGTTATCACTTCTTTCCTGAAAGTACTTTTCATAATTATACTCTACCTATGCTGTTTTTATTATATGAAAATATTGTGTTAGATATTATTGTTTGACATCGTAGTATATATGCGCAGGTCTATTTGTTTGTTTCTCTCCAGAGGATTATTGGGTGCGTGGTTGCAGAACCAATCAAAGAAGCATTCAGAGTCGTGTCTTGCTCGGTTGATGAGCAGTCTGATAGTAAGAGGAAACGGGAAAAGAAGCCCTGTCCAACCACTCTCCAGTTTGGGAATATTGTTTTTCAAAGGGAAGTTGAAAAAAAAGCTGTGAATGTGAGTGAGTCTGAGGTGATGGATGGTAGAGCAATCTTCTGCGAAAGCAACCCTGTTGCTTCTGTTTGTGGCATTAGAGCCATTTGGGTCACTCCATCCAACAGAAGAAAACACATTGCTAGCCAGTTGCTGGATACTGTGAGGTAACTTTACTTCCTTTAATTGTGTTATTCGTGGAAAACTAAATCATGCAACCAGAGGATTCTACAATATCTGAATAGTGCATAGATTCAAATGAGAGTCAATAGCAACAAATAGATTCAAATAGTACACAGATAATGGAGGATGGTGTTATGTAATACCACATCTTTGAAGCATTTAATACAAGCTATGTTGAATTCGTGTTAGTTGGTTAATTATTCTTCAATCAACTTTCCGGCTTGTTGATTCATTTTCTTCTCTGCACTAAATTTGTGGCAGGAAAAGTTTCTGCACCGACTTGGAGCTTCAACGTGCTGAGCTAGCATTCTCTGCACCAACCTCATTTGGAAAGGCATTAGCATGTAGTTACACTGGTACTGGATCATTCTTGGTGTATAAATCAGTACAACCGGGGAGTAGAAATGGCTGTGGAATTGAGGAGTCTCGTGTCATTGAAGCTGGAAATCAAGTGTAGAAATGTAGATAGCATGTTCTTCTCTCTCTGTCAGAAAATATTAGGCAACCCATTTAGTTCCGGTGGTGTGATGGCGGTTGAGTAACAGATGTCATTAGGCGGCCTACCACCGCTAACTTAAAGGCAATGAACACCACAGAGATGCAGGGATGATTTTTCTTTTGAAGAATACATACAAAGCCTTCTTTTAGTAGCTTGTATACAGTATGAATCACAAGTTTAGTATCTGAAATAGTAGTGGTCTGACAATTTTGTTAAAGTTGATAAAAATTTAAAGTAACATCTGAAATTAAAAATGTTTGACCACATTCGAGACAATTTCAGAGATGATACAAACATAATACATTTGAGTTTAATGGAGGCTTTTTCTAATTCTAATATGCCGATGTTGTCCCTATCTGGTTTAACCTTTGTCAAGATAATTGATATGCTGATGTTGTCCCTATCTAGTTTTTCCTAATACCTTTTGCACATGTTTCTATCATTCTTTGAAATTGTGGGGTGGGATTAGAAATTTAGAATCATCTCTTTGGTTTTAAGGGGCTGCATTGCCGAATTTATGCTACTGCTGATGCTAAAACAACGTGGATAAGGTTGGATTTGGTGCATCACATTGCCTTAAGGAAGCTCTTTGATTGATTGGATTTGATATGTCTTAATTAAGCATGTTGTAATATTCATCTGTCATATTTGTTCTGTTATTTTCTTTGGTTCCGTTGTATATGCTGCTGTATGATCCATCTTTGGTGCTTATACTCTTACTCTTGATAATTTTTGCACAACTTGTGCATGCTTCATCTTTGCTCCAAGAAAGCTTCGGAGACTAACGTATTCCTGTCCAAATTTAGCCTCCTTTTTGGTTTAAGTATTGATAGTAGTATTACTGTTGTGGAGATGAAGAGGCAAAACTTGGGGTGCTGATGGGCAAGAATGGCGGTGGAGAAGACGGTTGTTTTCCTGGGAGGAGGAACGGTTGGCTGACTATGTTTTCGTTAGCTAACATTTTTTTTTGCAGGACAATGTTGTGGATAAATGGGTTTGGTTTCATTATTCTGATGAAGGTCATACCGTGAAAAGGTGTTTATCAAATTATTGCTCAAGTTGAGCAGCCCCGTACTGAAATTTTCTCAAATTTAATTTGGAACAAAGTTGTCCCTCTAAAAGTATATTTATTTGCATGGAGAATTTTTAAGAAGAGGATTTCAACAAAGGATAATTTAAATCGACGCTTGAGTGATGCTTTAAGTACATTATTATGTTTCGGTGGTTGCGGAAAGGAGGAAACAATTAATCATCTTTTTCATGATTGTGATTTTGTTGGCGGTATTTAGTAGCTTGTTTATCGGTGGCTGGGAAGGTAGTTCACTTTTACATTTAAGTTATTTCACTGGTTAGCATCTGGATGATTTGGAAGGAGTGTAATGCTCGAATTTTCTATAACCGTGGATTCAAACTCACGCTTCCCCACTTTTATGGGTTTAGTTTTATAAGTTTTTCTACTAGGCTCTTTGAAACAAAGTGAGATGGGTTTAGTTTTGTAAGTTTTTCTACTAGGCTCTTTAAAACAAAGTGAAAACCCTTAATGAAAGTATTCTATACTTTTCTCTCGTATTTAATAAAATTTTTGCTGTTCAAAAAATAAAGACAAAGTAAAACTATTATAATACTCTTCTTATAACACCAACATAAAAGGTATTTATTTTTATTTTTTTTTGAAGAGGCTAAAATGAAATATATTACCACATGAGAGTGTGCTTCCTAGTACAAGGCGTACCAAGGAAGAAACACAAGGTCTGAACAATATTTACAAGGAAAGTGAAAAAATATACAGCAAGGAAAAAACTATTAACCTATGCCCAACATGGTGAACGGACTAATCCACCAGCCATGTAAATTGAGGGGAAGAGTTACATACTTCGCCTTCAACCACATATAGGAGATGGACTTAATCCTATCAACCACATGAAAGACGGGGCATTCTTTGCCATTGAATAATCTATTGTTTCTTTCCTTCCAAATTTCCCACACCGTTGCAAACCAAATAACCTGTAAGATTGAGCGTCTCCTCCTCGCAATGCCTCCACAAAAGCCAAACTGATGAAAATGATCGGACACAGAGAAAGGGTTGGCCACTGAGATGCCAATCCACCTGTAAAGTGAGTGCCAAACAGTACCAAAAAAATTACAATGAAGAAATAAGTGGTAAGACGTTTCGTTAGTGCCGCATCCTGCCACACACAACCTGGAATCAAAGTGGATCACTCCTCGCCGGAGTAGATTGTCCTTGGTAGGCAATCTATCCCGAATCAAGCGCCAAGCAAACAACACCACCTTTAGAGGAACATCCTTATGCCAGATAGAAGAAGCGTCGTCTGGTTGCTCCGCAGGCGGTTGAAGTGTTAGAAAATTGTACAAGCTACGAACACTGAAAGCATGTGAGGTCTCCAGAGTCCAGAGCCATCTGTCCTCCCTAGAAACCTGCAATGAAACAGTACCAAGCAGTAAAATAAGCTCCCCCACCATCTCCT
>Ga0315914_1006460_pt1 | contig 16598 bp, 11 predicted proteins | sample MpolenodulesMG_FD_203920 | JGI IMG/M metagenome (GOLD analysis project Ga0315914, IMG submission 203920) | Medicago polymorpha root nodule microbial communities from Los Angeles, California, United States - elongated nodules | ecosystem: Host-associated > Plants > Roots > Nodule | place: USA...
TTCGTTCCTGAAATATAATAATTTGCAATTGAAGTAAAATAGCTCAAAAAGGAAATAATATTTAAATAAAACTAAATCAAATCTAAATATAATAAACTCAAATAACATATTAAAAATACTAATTTATTGACTCATCACTTAACATCAGAAGTTTCATGAATAGAAGCATTGACAGAAGGCTTGGGCTTAATGAATGGAGGAAATCCATGTTTTTGGTAACAGGTTTCCACAATGTGATTGGTACGGTTACAGAAGGAGCAGTACGTAGAACCTTTACCACCAAAATTATTCTTTCCACACCCATAGCTTCTGGTAGTGTCAGCAGCATTCACCAAGATATTTGAATCATCAATAGGAGCAGGAAAAGTAATCTGAGCATTATTGCTTTCTTCCTGAACAACCAGAGAATACACTTTGTTGATAGAGGGAAGAGGATCCATCAGTAACACTTGAGTTTTCACAACTGAAAACTGCTCATTCAAGCAAGTTAAAAAACTGACTAACTTGATCCTCCAAACGAAAGTAGCGTGCAGAACGCATGGCTTCACACCTACATTGGTGAATGCAAGTAAAAAGAGGCATAGGTCTATGAGAGTTTAGTTCTTCCCATAAAGTTTTCATCTCTGTGAAGTAATCAAGTATAGATTTGGAACCTTGCTTGAGATTGTTGATAGAAGAACGCAACATAGAGACACGAATTCTATCTACTTTGGAGAATCTGTCCTTGAGCTCTTCCCAAACATCAATAGCACGCACATGAAATATAATAGTTTGCACAATTTGTGGAGAAACTGAATTGAGGATCCAAGAATGGATCAAATGATTGCATCTTTCTCACGCGATTATGTTCAAATCATCTTCATCAGGTTCTGGAGTAGATCCATTGATGAAAGCAAGCTTGTTTTTGGCGCCAAGTGTTCGTTCCATGGATCTGCTCCAAGCTAGATAGTTGGAACTGGTGAAAAGAGGCGTAACCGTCGCAGTGTTGGGACCTTCACTAGGATGAACATAGAAAATGGAATCAGTATCAACATGACGTTGTTGATGAACCATATCGAATCAACAAAGATGAATGAGGATTAAGAAAAACAGAGAGATGAGGAAATCTGGAAAAATGCCAGAAAACTTGAACAAATCGAACATGAAACAATGAATTCACAACGAATTCAAAGAGATAACGATGAGTTCACAACGAATTCAAAGAAAAACGATGAATTCAACGTGAAATCAGAGAAAATTGAGAAAGAAAACGCGAGAAAATGCAGCGGAAAAGTTGAACCAAGGATCGTAACAAACTCTCTCTTCAAAGAGAGCTCTTAATACCATAATATGAAACTGAGAAACAAACTTATTTTCATTAGATTGGAACAATGGAGTACATCACTATATCTATATATATATATATATATATATATATATATATATATATATATACACATACAAATGCACTTTACTATCAAGTAACTAAGATTGTACTACATTACAGTTACTTGTACTACAAGTACAATTACTTGTACTACAAGTAACTGGGAACTGTACTATACTTTAGTTGCTTCTATTGTAAGTAACAGTTGTCTCCTTCTTATTGGTTGGAGAAATCTCATGGTGTAATAACACCAATTATAAAAAGTTATAATGAAAAATGGTAAATTTTGCTTTAATCCACCTGAAAGAAAAAAAGTTTAATAAGTCATCTTGTTATTATACATTAATATGACTTAATAATTACATCGACATCCTTATCACACTATTTTCTTAACTCTTCCACCCAAACTACTAAAACATGATTGAATGTTAGGCCTAAACAGATTTTTTTGGCTAGTTTGATGTATGACTTTTTTTAGCGAAATAAACTTCAATAAATATTTAAATCTAAACCCTATACCTTAAACCCTATAAATCACGAATCATTTAAGATGGCATGAGATAATCCAACCCATAGACATTAAGTGGAATTAAATAATTTTTTTATGAATAAGACATATGGTTTTCTTGATTGTTAAGCATTGAAAAGCGTTTGACTTTTGTTTTGTTTGTTGGTAATATAAATAAAACTTTTCATTCCCTCCATCCACAATTTTTTAGAAAGCTAATTGTGAAATAACACTTATTGGACCAATATATCAAAAAGAAAAACTTTGCACGAACAACTTGTTCAACTATTCCAAGAAGAGTGTTGAATATTTTGAAGGGAATACATGGATGAACTTTCCAACAAATGGACAATTCAATGCGTTAGCAACTTTTGATTTGAATGACAAATGCACTTCCATTCTCGTTTTTTAAATTAAAAAAATGTATTGTTATTGAACATAAGAAAAATGGTCTTTGAATGATTTTTTGGAAAAGAGAAGAAAGATTGAGCATAGTAAAGAAGAGATCTTTCTCCATTAATTATTGGTGGGTCTAAACTGCCATGCATCACCAACAAAAAGAACAATCGTTGTCGTAAAAGCATTCCTTCATCCTTTGGAGTTTAGAGGCTTTAGACCCTACCACTCACATCCACCCCACTCAAAGGGGACAAAATTGGAGAAGTCAACCAATTCAGTCGTTAATTGGCTATGGATATAGCTAGCACTTCATACGTAATTCAAGAATTTATATTTTAGTATATTGTTTATCTTTTGCCTTATCAAAAAAATATGTTTCACTCATTGGAAAGTTGAAAGTGAAAACTCATATAGGACATAACGTGGTGTGTTCATGACCATATTAATTTAAAATACAAATGAAAATAAGTAAAATGTCATAAATTGATTATATTTTGAAACGACTAGTGTTAATATTGTTTTTTTTGTGTGTTAATATAGTTAATAATTGTTAGTTAATTAGTATTATATTGAGAGTGAAAATCAATCGAACTCTAGTTAAGTTTACTTATCACGCAAGTACATGCTCATCTCTTTCTTTCTTTGTTTTTTTTGTCTAATAGCCTAGTGGCTAAAACTCACACAATTAAATGTGGAGAAGTGGGGTGCCCAGGGTTCGAACCCTAGCCCCTGTATAAATTATGCAATGTCCTTACCAACTGAGCTAAGCTCACGGGGACATGCTCATCTCTTTCTTTCCATTCATCAAATGAACTTTATATCCCCTATCATTTTTATATTTCATCCATCACTAAAATACTTGAGATTCAAGTTGATTCTGAAATAAATTATTGGATTAAATAAGTTTTTATTCTCTATAAATATAATGAATTTAGTTTTTAATCATCATAAAAAAAATGACAGGTTTTGGTCTCTATAAAAAAAATCTCAACATGTAGTTTTAGTCTTTATTAATTTTTTTTTTAATTATGCTTAAAATTTTAAATTTTTGAATGATTTTTTATAGACATGTTAGGAACGTTATAATAAAATCTTTTATAAAAAAACTAGAATTTTTTAACATATAATGAATTAAATATGAATATTTTTCAACTAAAAAATTTCAAGTCAGAAATTAAATTTTAAGCTGATTTTTTATGGAGAAACTTTTTATAATTTTTTAAACAAGTCTTTAAAAAACCATTTAAAAATTTAAAAGTTTCATTTAACTAGACTAAAATTACATACTGAATTTTTTTTTATAAAGATCAAAACTTGTCAATTTTTTTACGAAGACTAAAAACAAAATTGAATATATTCATAGAGACAAAAAAACTTAATTAACCATGGATTATTTTTAACAAAACTGAATATATTCATAGAGACCAAAAAGTTAATTAAGCATGGATTATTCTATGTCGACATACCCATCTTGTATCATCTCGGCAAATTTTATTATATTGAGTTGCACATTTTTAATGCTTGTTTGCTTGACATTTAACGATCAAAAGGGATAAATTGGTCCTTTTCTTTTTAAGAAGCTAAATTAACCCACCTAAATTGGTACTAGAGGGAATCAAACATGATACCTTAAGGAGGAGCACACTCCCAGATCTCAAGCACCAACCCAAATGGGTTAGGGATAACTTGGTCTTTATCTCATGCCACTATTTCAAATGGAAAAAGCTGAAAAGAGCAAAAATTTCCTTCGTGGGTGAATGTTTTATAATCATTGGATCCTGTTTTGTTTTCATCTTCTAAGATTTGTAATCAACAACCTGACATCTTTCTTTTTTTTTTTTTTTTTCCGAATGTGAAAAGGTAAGTTGTTTGTCATTTTTTGAGATACTATGCAATCTCATTCTAGGGTTCATTTACTTTCGTGATTTCTTCATTTTCATGATCTCTACCGAACGTCTCCAATTTGTCGGTGGAAAAAGAAGCATGAAAGAAGAATGATAGAGATTTTAAATCTTATGGACTAATTTGTCCGTTTATGTATTAGACAAAACAACTTGTTCTAAAAATCTAAAATAATTCTCAATGCGATTTTAATGACTTGGAATCGTCAATAATTAACTCAAAACCAATAGTTGTACTAATTCTCCTTTCAATAATGGATCGTCGGTCGAAGTTGGATGGATGAGGATGGCTAGACAGGTGAATGGATTGAGAAGCAAAGAGTGAGAAGAAGGAAGTATACAAGGACATACATGAACATAGGACATGAAGATAATGAGTTGAGTTTGCTCAAAAAACGCAAAGAGGAGTTGAGTTTGCTCAAAAAACGCAAAGAGAGAAATGGGATGGGTGAGCCAGCTTGAAGTTTACTTTAAAGTTAGTGATATTTTTTTGTCATTTTACCTATAAAAAAATCTTTTTTAAAGGTGTGGGTCGTGGCCCGCGTATGCTCTTGTAATGCTCCGCGACTGGCCGGGGAGAAAGGAGATGGAGAATAATTTGTGTGGCATGGTGAGGTGCGGGAAAGTATTCCAAGTCCCCGCTCATCCCTAAATTAAGCAAATGCACAAACCAACTAAAAAAAGTGGTTTTTTTTTATTGGCACCATATTCAAACCAAGAACCTCAGTTGAAACATAAGTTTTCAATCAAGAAAGCCGAAAGGAAATAGTAAACAAACAAAAAAAGAGTTTACTATAGAAAAAATAATTAGTTTTGCAATAGAAGTTAACGTTGAAACTAGCATATCATGCTTAAATTTCTCATAAACTAAAAGTAGAGTTTACTTACTTTTCTTAAAAATTAATCACCTTAACAATTTTTGTTTCCTCGGACAGAAATTAGATTTCCACTCTCATTTCAAAGAGTAGAGATGCTCTTATTTTTTTAAAGAGATATACACCTTTATTACTATAATTTAGACGTATAAATGTTTAACTGTGCAGTGATTACCATTTTTAAAAAATTTGTGTTTTTAACTTATTATAAACAGAATTGTCTGTATTTCTTTTCAGAAAAGAAAAAGAAAGAAAGAGAATTCTTACGCTATTTAAAGAACCAAAATGAGAAAAGAGGTTTTTTATAAACATCGTTTTTAAATTACTATGTACTATATGTGGCATATAATTCACCACCGAAGTGGATAAGCATGCAGCTATCTGAGTGTGATGTTGTAGTATTTAACCACATTCTCTTATTTAACAAAAATTATAGACACATTGCTGTTTCCCACACCATACGGATATCACCATCATTAGAAAGCAGTACTACTACCAATTCCAATACAATTTCTTTCTATTCATTATGAATTGATAACGAATTTTTTTTGGGTTTAAGATAATGAGAAAGCTTTTAACAGAAAAACTCATTAAAATGTTAACGAGTATTCTTAGAACATCGATGTAAGAAACAATTTCTGCATCTCACAATTGTTTAATGATATTTTTTGTAATTAAGCTATACATCTCATACTTGTCTAATTTATTTTTTGGACAAATGCACTTGTTTAATGATTAAAAAATAAATAAGAAAGTTTGTCCAATTTAAATATAGTCTTAATTGATCATTTGTTTCCGTTCATACAAGGACTAATCATTAGAGATATGGATAACCTAGGCCCTGAAATTAAAAAGAGAACCATAACTAGCACAAAGAGCTAGGTCCCTTTCTATGTTTGTGGTTGTCTTAAGAGAATTAAGATGTATTTAACATGTGTAGAGTAAAATGATTGAGAATTTCTTTTTCCACATTCTACTCTCCCGTTAAAAAAATAACAATTTTGTGCTATTGAGAATAAGTTTCATCAATGCTCATATCTTCTCTATATAAATATATGTTCTATTAGTTCGGTTTACATACCGTAATAATTGTTGGATCTTAACAGAGAGTGCAGATCCAATTATTCGTATACTAGAGCAAGAATGACACAACAATGGTGTATTAAAAAATTAAAATTATGTGTACATTTGGACAAAGAAACAATCCATACACCTCTAGTTAATAATTTAAGATGGGGGACATGGAAACTTTCTGCTTTTGATTTTTCAGTTCTCTCCTATCACTTCAAAAATTTTGGTTATTATTGGCAGATTTAATCCTTCAGTGGTGTATCAAATCCCTCAGTATTACACATTACTGGCGGATTTGTTGAGGAAAAACATCCCTCAGTAGACATTACTGAGGAATTATTCCCTCAGTAATTACTGACAAAAGTCCGTCAGTAATTACTGGTGGAATCATCCCTCAGTAATGTCCTTATCAGATTCATCACATTATTACTGGCAGAATAATCCCTAAGTAATGTTTAGACAGATCTACATTATTGACGGAAATTCCTACGAGTAATGCACATCATACTTTTTTTTTTTGTGATTCCTTCCTACTTTTTAATTTTAATTAATGAAATAAAATGAATTTAACACAAATAAATTAAATAAATTAAAGAAATAAAATTTTAATTTAATAACACACAAATTAATTAAACAATATATCATCATAATATTTGTACAATCCATAAATTGTTTTCGTACAAAACCATAAATATTTTAATAATATTCGTACAATCTAGAAAACTAACAAAATAAACTAATTATCATAATATTCCGGCAAATTTGATCTTGGTCTCCCTCTTAATGATTTTCCGCTCACATTTCCTCCTCTCCCCGTATTTTGAGGATTTTCTCGTGTCTTGTATCTTAATAAAACTAAAATTTCTACATTCTAATTCTGAACCTGAACAAAGCCAATCACAATTGAGCCAAACACAACAAACTACAATTATCTTCCTTAATTATTACTTAAAATATTTATCCAAACAGAGCCAAACTGCAATTGAGCCAAACACAAAACAAACAACTTGTGAGTAAATAATTAATTTCCATTCTCATATCTGTTAAAGTGGACAATGTATTACAACAAAAAAGTATGGTTGAAACAAGATTGGTAACAAACAACAAGGAAAATCCACACATGTAACAATACAATAACAAAAAGGGAAAATCAACTAGGGTTTCAATCCTCATTCTATTGCATGTCAATTTCCCTAATCTTAATTGCTAATTCTAGTCCCCTTTTGCTATAATTAGAACCTAATTTAAGAAATTCACCTCAATTAGTAGAGAACCTTCGAGATTTTGATCATGTGTGTGGGTTCACCAAGTTCTGCCCTTTACTCTTTCTTCAACACCAGCCCTTTTCTCCTTTTGAACGATTGGATGGCAAACCAGATGAAGGAAAACGATTGTGATGAAGCAGAGGGAAAACTAAATACATATGTTTTTCTGGATATGTGATTTTCTAAAACGAGATGAAGGGAAAACCAACCTAGATGTGTGTTTTTCTAGAATGAAACCCAAATGCGTGTTTTTGATTGTTCTAATTTTCTTATTTTGTTTCTTTAAATTGAATTAATAAGTTCGTCATTATCAGCAGATTTTTTGAATACTGACGGATTTTCCTTTGAGATTACCAACAGATATTTTGAGTTTTTTTAAATTTTTTTTGGCACACATCAAATACTTTCTTCCAACATCTTAATGCCCCTACTTAGGTCACAAGCCTGCATTACCAAGCTCGGCCGGATATTTTGAGTTATTGACATATTTTTAATGCACAATATTATTGGCGGATTATTTAATCTGTCATAACATTACTGACAGATTTATGTTCCTCATCCTGAGTAATACAGAGGCATGTGCAACTGTCCTTTATTATCATTACTGACCGAAAATTTCCGCCAGTAATTAGAGACAAGTTCGTCATTAACATTACTGGCAGAGTTATCCATCAGTAAAGTAAATGTCTGAATTATTGAGGGTTTTTTCCGTCAGCAACGTTATTGAAGGTTTTTTTGTTGTTACTGAGGGGTTATTCCGCTAGTAATTACAGATGCTCTGTTTGGATTGATGGAACATAACGGAGCAGAGTGGGATGAAACGGAACAGAATAGAGCAGAACAGAATGGAATGGAGTAGACAGTCCATTCCATTGTTTGGGTATTATATGATGGAGCGGAATAAATTTACCTTTCCATTGTTTGGAAAATCAACGGAATGGAATAAGTTATAACTTTTTATTCCAACTTTACCCTTATATTAAGATGATTACAAAATATATAATTATAATAAATATTTGAAATCTTACATTTTCTAAACTGTATTGGAGTATAATAGGATGTAATGAAAAAAGCTTACTAATTATAACATGGGGAGAACTATATGTATGCAGACACGATCAATTTGAAAACTTTTCATCAATACGGAACAACCACTTATCATCAATATTCAAGATCTAATGAGTTTTTCTTTTAAAAAAAAGATCTAATGAGTTTTGTTTTTAATTTGCAAATTTTTCAATATCGAACAATAATTTTTCATCAATGTTTAAGACCTAAATTAAAACATGGGTACTGTGTGCAGACAATTTTCTCAGTCCAACCTAACAACTATAAACATCACGTTAATTTGGAATTTTTTAAATTGATAACCTTTCCCATATTAATAACAATAGTTAAAGCCAGGCAAATTAACACCCGGATAATGAATAGTTGTACAAGATGAGAGCAAGAAGGAACGCGAAATGGAGAAAACACTCGGAAATGAGAAGCTAAGTACCAGTGAAATAGAAGAAGCAAGGACAAAATTGTAATTATAATTTTAATGTGTTATGTAACGCCCTACTTCTATTAAAGCGATAAAACACACGAATAAAGCATATATTCAAGAAATAGACGTCACGTCTTCAAAAGTTCTCCAAAAATATAACATGCATAAAAATTCAAACAACTACGCAGCGGATATATAGCATACATCTCCAAGTATACATGTCAAAAACTCCAAATACATCAATACACAAAATCTCCAAATCCCGACAAATGAGTAAAATCTCAACAACATAAACCTATCCAAAATGAATATAACGACTGACATCCTAGATCAGAGCCTAGTCTAAGACATCGAAACAGATAAATAGAGGAAGCTCCCGCTATTCTCGCAACTCACCGAACAAGCAAAACTACTCCTGCACTCCGTCTATCCATTCATACAAACAGGTAAGCGATCAAAACCACTGGGGGTTAGCTTCACATCAATCATAATCAACATAAACAATTTGAAAAGGGAAGCATTTCAATCAATTACATAATGGATAATTCAACTTCAAATTATTCAAGTAATTATCATTAAATAGATTCACCAAGTGTATAAGCACAAACAAGTAAGACATGCAATTAGAACATAGTTCAATCATTCACAACCATCAACAAAGTCCACCAATGTACATATACACCAATCCATATAATCACAACATTAGACAAATTTCATCAATGCACAAATTCACCAAGTCACATATTCAATTATGACACAACTCATCAACCTTTCAAATGCATGCAATGTTCTAGACTCTTCTAGATGCATGCGGTACCGTCAACAACAACAAAGGTCGTCACCTCATGATGCAACAAAAACATCATATGTAAGATACACCTCCTCTTACAATTCAACAATGTAAAATTACACCTCCCTTATACATTACACATATGACTCAATATGACTATGATGCATGAACATACAATTAAAGACTCGATAATGCTAAATCACCTTACATATACATCCAACAACAACAATGTAAAAGTTCACCTCTATTTACATTGATTAGCTGAACAACAATTGCATTATCAAGTATTTACGTCCACACATTCAACAAGCCACAATTCAAATAAGAGTCATCACCACATTATCATTAATATAATCATTATCGCAACTATCAACCAACATCATAACAACTTCATACAATTTCTCACAATTCAAGTAAAGGAGAAAATACAACGCATTATGATAAACATCATATTCAACACCTAACAAACTTTCAAATATCTTCATATAATCATATCAAACTATCCACAAAAGATTTGCGAAGTATTTGGTCTTAAAGATTATTTTCGACAAAGTTTGTCTCTCATTTTACAACTTTAAAATAATTGAGACAAATAAATCAAAACCAATCAAGCAAGGTCCAATGCCTCAACTATGTATACACTTACATCTCATATGAGTGCAGTAGAGTATACATGTGCGTTTCTCCGGCTAATTACAAGAGAATCATGGAAAAATACAAAGTCCGTCTCTCTTTATCACTTTTCCAAAGAATTCCATTTTCAAAGCAAAACAAGTTAGAACTCAATGAAATCAATCACAACCATTTTTAGAAATCATAAAATCAGTATACAATCTTATCCCTACCCCTTTTCCTTGAGAAAAACAAGTTTCAAAAAAATCGACGCGTTTGGACATTTTTCAAAAGTTTAGTTCAAAATCACGAAATCAAGTCCAATCCATTCCATAAGATGTTTCAGTAGGTTTAAGAGTATAAACAGTGATTAAACAAGTTGAAAGAATTTTTTTAGAAAGCTCGGATTGGTCCCCGAATGTCCGGAACGAAAAACAAAAGGTGCTGAAACTGGGCCCGTTCGCTTAAGCGAAGGCCTACTCGCTTAAGCGACCAAGGTCTAGAAACTATCAGTGGCTATTCGCTTACAGCTCGCTTAAGCGAACAGTCATGAGTTCTGCACACTTGCTCTCGGGTTCCAACCCTTTTTCACCAAAAAACCCAAAATTTGATCTCCAAAATGTCCAAACTCGTCCCAAAGGTTGTTTACAGGTATATGTACATAAAAGACACTCAAAACCATACAAAACTTGAAATCAAAACATCATTTCAACACAATTCAACAATTCCATAAAGTTTCACCAAAAACTCTCAACAACAACTCAATTCACACTACAATTCTAGAATTATGAAAACTCATTGCATCAATTCATCAACAACACATCTCATAACAACAACAACAACAATTAACCATGAATTCATCAACAATCCAACAACAATAACATCATTCTTCATCAAATTTGAGAAAAACACAAAGTATACCCATATACACATTCCAAGCATGCAAATTCAACATCAACAACACAATTATCATCAAATTCACATACTTAAACATTGCATCAAAACATAAGCATGAATTTCACCAATTAAAATTACAATAATCACTTTTCACAAATAAGCACTTTTGAACTTGAGAAGGAAAAGAGATTATACAAAGGATTATGAATGAAAACTAGTCACCTTACCTTAAATCTTCACAAATCTAAGCTAGTGCTTCACTTTAACTCCAATCCCTTGAGTTTCTACCCTCTTCTTGCTCCCCAAGATCTTCTCTCTTCAAAACCCTCTCTCCAGCTCTTTCTCTCTCTACCTCTCTCAAAATGTTTTGTGAGAATGAACAAATGATACTAGGTGACCTAATTTCCTCAAAGACTAAGGTTTAAATAGGCTCACCACTATTGGGCTTAACCCTTTATGTCTTAATGGGCTCAACACACTCGTTAACTAATTTATAAAGTTTCTACCCACTTACGGTGAAAAGTTATCGAATAGTTACTAATTTAACTAATTACCACCACCGACTATTAACTTGGTAAAAATATAATTCCCACTTAACACACTAAAAATAATTCTCACAGTAAAATCACTAAATTACCCTTGCTCACAAAATGATCAAAATACCATTCTAACACGAAAACCCATCAAAATGCACCCAAAGACAATTAATCACATACGAGCATATATAAACACACATAAATAAATAATAAAATAAATCTAACGAAAAACGGGCTGTTACATGTTCCATTCCATTGGATACACCCCAAATTAAGGGAAATGAAAAAATTGATAAATGAGTGGTATTGGATGGAATGAGTTCCATCACACTCCATTTCATTCCATTCCTTTTTTACAAAACCAAACAATGGAATATGGTTTTATCCCACTCCATTCCATTTCATTCCACCACTTGCCACCAATCCAAACATAACCTGAGGTTCTAAATCCCTTAGTAATGTAATTTTGAATTGGTTAGTAAATATGAGAATTCTTGTAGTGAATGTGGGATTTATTCTCATAAGGACAAAGTTGTTATTTCCCCCTCTTGAATTATTAACTAGAACCAAGAAAAGATACAACAATTGACGTGGGATGTAAATTTACTAACATTTTCATAATTTTTGTCAAAATAAAAATAAAAATTCATAATTATAGATGTTTAGCAGTGAAGCCCCGATACTTTAAAATGGATGACGTATCGTATCCCCTGCGTATTATGCACCGATACCTGCTTGATACTTCTCGATACGTATCAGGAGAGTATTCGAAGATTAAATTTTATTTTTTAAAAAATATAATTATCCGATACTTCCCGATACATATCAGGAGAGTATCCGATAATTATCCTGCACCAATACCTGCCCCGATACTTCCCAATTAATGCTAACTAAAATAACTTAACTCTTGAGTATTGATGTGTTCTTTTTTAGATATAGTGCTTCTTTTTTGGATCGATATAGTATAGCACTATCAATGTTCCTTTTAGATATTGTATAGCACTGACGGTGCTCCTTTTGGGATATATTGTGTATGTAATTGACTAATCATCACTCTCTTAATCGTTATTTAAAAAAAAAATCATTCTCTTAATCGTCAATATTATTTATATTTATGTTGATGTGCTACGAGCCTATGACTGGTTTCTTTTGTTTGTTAATAATTTGCATATTAAAAAAATGGTTATAATTATATTGTACATTTAATTATATAATTTTTTTATTAACGTATCTCAGTCATATCGTATCTTAATTTTTGAAAATTTTCCATATCGATGCAATATCGTATCTCGTATCCGGACTTCACAGATGTTAAGCATAGATGAATATTCATTTCTCTCGTATGTGAGACTTATTTATTTTCGACGTAAATTCAAATTTTTGTTGTTTCTTCTCTTGAATTGTTAGCAGATTTTTCTTTTGCAAGTAAAGTTTCTATAACTTTTGCATGAATCCTTGCTTCATTTTGTTTGGCAAGAAAATACTTCCTTTTATTATCGTATGTGATAAATTCTATAGAATCTCTCATTTTAGAGACAATTGTTACCGACATCAAAACAATTGAGAAGTGGGGTTAACATTTTACAATATGTTGCCTTTTTTTTTTGGATCTAGGTGCCAATCCTTCCTTCATATATATATATATATATATGTGACAATTTTTTTATGATCCTGTGTAAAAAGTATGAGTGGTTATACGGTTCATCATAAATGACACACATCTCTTTTATCGTCACACGAATGTGACATCTGGTCTTAACCACCCCACTTTACACTCTCTTTTACATGAGATGAAATTACTAAAATGTTTTTTTTTACATGGAGTGTATAATAAGGGTAAGGAAAAAAGGGTGTCATCGTAACCAACGTTTTAAAATCCGAACCGACCCGACCGGCCGAACCGGTTAGACCGTGAACTGGAGGGTGCAGCGGTTCAGGCAAGCTATAGAACTAGATATGCAATTAGCCCGCTGAAACCCGGTGTGACCCGGTCGGGTCAGTGGGCGGACCGCTGACCCAGTTTAACCCACCTGACCCGTTTACTTTTTTAAAAAAAAGAAATAAATAAATAAAAGGCAAGGCTATATAAAGACAAAAACTCTAGTAACACATACCCCAACTCAAATACTATTTGTGAGGTTTTTTATGCAGTACTATTGTTTAATATATGAGTTAATTTGAATTTGGATTGAAATTAGCTTGAAATTGAATTGTGCTGCAGTTAAGAAATTAACTTGCAAACTTGCAGTTGTGAAAACACATTTTTTAATGTACAAACTTTAAATAGAAAAAAATGACAAGATTTTTTTATCAAAATTTCAAAATAATGTAATTTTTGGTCATAAATATTTTTATATATACCAGGTCAATCGTCATGCGGTCTGACCATTGACCCATTGGTTCGACCAATAATCCAGTACCTTGACCGAATCGATCGCCGGTCCAGGGTTTAAAACATTGATTGTATCATTGTTGAAAATGTATAGTCTTTCATTTGGATTTTTCTCACCTCGCCGTATCTACCAGATGATATTTTTCATGCATCTTTTTCCACATATATCACGTTGATATGGCCAGAATATTGATTGGTCTCTTTATCATTAACTTTGGACCTTATAATAATTCAAAATTCAGCCCCTTTTGTTTTTTCAATTTTTTTTTTCTTTTCAACATGTCATCTCACTGTTAAGGGTCCTGCTGACAACTTTGTTCAACACTGTGTGACTAAAAATATATCATGAAAAAAGCGTGCAACTTTTGTGATTTTTTTTGACCAAAACACTAATTTGAAAATTGAGGGAATATCCCAATAGATCGCCTTGATTAATTCCAGGGAACAAAAAGATTTAATGTGGATTTTTAATGATCTTTGTTCAAGGAAATTTAAGGCAATCAGGGTCCAATAATCCAAATTATGCTTAATTTTGGAAGCATAGAGGGTAACCACCCGTAGGTAACTTGTGGCAATTGATGCAGTTCCTTGCCCCTTCATTTCCCACATAATTCATCCGTTTTCTTATATAGTAAGTACATCTTTTGACAAATATTTTTTTATAATATTGTGTGGTATTTTTTGACGTCACAAAATACTCCACTTTTCAACATAAATGAACAGGCTATTCTCATTTCAGTAATAAGCATGAAAACAACTGGTATCTGAAAGGGTCGATAAATAACCAATTTCCATGATTTATGTTTGAAACAGTTTTGGTTTCCATTAATAATTCACATGATTTCCGGAAATATGATCTTCACAATTTACGTTCATATAATGCCGCTAATGGGACCTTAACGATTTGATTCAAAGTCTAAATTTGAATTTAAAGATAAGTGTTAAAAAATTTGGGTGCCGGTTGGGGTTTGAACCCTTTGCATATATTATGCATTGTCCATGTTAATTTTTTGTTGTTGTGGTGTCCGGTGTTCGAACCTCGGACCTTGCATATCTTATGCATTGTACTTTACCAACTAAGTTAAGTTCACAGGGACCTAAGTGTTAAGTTTAAACTAACTAATGTGATCCTGTGCTTATTTATACAATTTTAGTAAAAAAGAATAATATTATTTTATATTAAATTGAAAATGAAATGATATATCTATTGGAAACTCACCCACACAAGTAGAGAAGTAATAGTTTGAACCTCAGTCACAACATTCGGTCTAGCAATTTCAACATTTTTTTAAGGTTGAGTTAAGACTTGTGGACATTGTAGACATGAGTATAAATTAAAAGTGAATTTAGTATAAATTATAAAGTTAATAGTAACATTATATAGTTTTTGAAGAAAAAAACTACTATATAGTTATATTAAGATATTTGATTCAACAATATTTGACAAAAACTCAAAAATAGCTCTCTCATCATAATTTGCTCTCCCTTTTCTCAAAGACGAGCTACAAGCCACCACCTCTTCGCCCCAAATTCAAATCCGACTACAGAGATGTAGCCCGTTTCCATGGTGGTGCGATCGAGTAAGTTAGATTCGTGACACCACCTTAAAATCCAGATGGGTCTTGTACTTGATGGGCAGTTTTACAAACGACGTCGTGTTCTGTCACTAACCGCCGTTGTTGGGATAATTCATTGGTTTAGATATGGTTCCAGTCGCTTGTTTTGTGTTTGTAATCACATTGTTTCTAAACCGGAGGTGATGGCAGAGATGGTGTCTGATGTAGTATTTTTACGTATATCAAAAGTAAGTATTTATATATCGTCTCCTCAGAGACTAGTATGATATCATGGACCGTTCGACATCAATTATCATTCTAAGTTGAAAGAGTAATTTGTTTGTTTGTTTAAAATCTAAGTAGCTATGTTATAAGATTAAAACTTGAGATTAATAGGGCGTGAAACTTGTTAGGATTAGAGTTCTTTAATCAAGCATCACACGTAATCTAAAGATCATGCATGGATTCTAACTTTTCTTTGATATTACCACGTATCCCTCGTCAATATCATTCGTGTCCAAATAATATTGCGACTTTAATTGTATCGTTTAATCGTCGATGTCTCGCACTATTAAACGATCCAAGAGTCGTTCCTATCATTCAATCGATGATTTCTCAATCTCTTAAATGATAGGAAAACATTAAGTTCGGATACAAAGAGTGGTTATCTAAACATCAATTCCATGTCTAGAATTTATGTTTGGATAGAGGATTATTCTAAACCTAGATCCAAAAGTATTTTTCAATCACAATTAAATCAAACATGAACAATAAAGTGCAAGAATAATCTTCATATCAAATCAAATACTAGAATCATACATTTATAGATCAAAGGATTACATGTTTAGCTAAGATCAAGTACCTCTAATCCCAACAATGGAGATTTAGCTACTCATTGTCATGGAAGCTTTGCAAGAATGAATTGAAATGGAAAGATTCAT
>Ga0315914_1006461_pt1 | contig 16597 bp, 8 predicted proteins | sample MpolenodulesMG_FD_203920 | JGI IMG/M metagenome (GOLD analysis project Ga0315914, IMG submission 203920) | Medicago polymorpha root nodule microbial communities from Los Angeles, California, United States - elongated nodules | ecosystem: Host-associated > Plants > Roots > Nodule | place: USA...
TTTGCCTACGTACCCGTGAGGGATCAAAACCTCGTAGTTCGGGGTAGAAATTGACGTTTGATTTGTTTTGTGTTTTTTATTAGTTTTGAAAAAAGGTTTTAAAATGAAAAGCCAAGTGGCAAAATAAATTTGTTTGTGTTTTTTATGTTAAAAGAAAAATGACTTAAGATATGATTAATGTAGATTGCAATGTTTGCTTTATGAAAGAATGAAAAATAAAAGGATCACTTGACTTTGGGAGTCAAGGTTTATTGAGAAAAAAGGTCTTTTTTTGTGATTTTTGGTTATTTGCATGTTTTTGTTTTTTGAATAATGATTAAACTAAATTTAAAACTATCGGAGCAAGAAAGTAAAAAGCGTAGGTATCTTATGGTGGTGTTGGACCACCACAAACACCGTTAACCTAAACTAAAGAGAAAGTAAAGGCATACACACACGCACGCACACATGCACCTATAACTATTACATAAAAGCCTAGGATACATGCTACGGTCTGCAGGAAAATAAATGACGGAAAATAGATAATTATTTACATTAGGCCTAGTTTACATTCTAAGTTCAGGCAGTTGGGCTGAATGGATGCAGAAAACGTGTTGGGCCTTTGTTGGGGCTGGCTGGGGCCGGTTCGGTTCAAACCCTGGGTCGGTTCCAGGTGAACCGGACTAGTTTAAAGGGAGTATATAAAAGGGGTGTGAGACCCATTTTTCATTTGAGAAAATCGTTTCTCTCTCTTCCTTACCTATCTCAACAAAAGCTCTCTTCTCTCTCCTCTGTGGCTCTTCTTCTCCGATGAGAAGTAAGGGATTCCGGCGGCGGTTGGCCGGCCAAGGGTGGCGGCGCCGCCGCGTCGGACCTACGAAGGTCCTGTTTTCTTTTTTTTTTTTTTGCGGTTTTCACACTGTTTTTCTACCCTCTTCTCATTTCTAACACCCAAAACCCCAACAAAAACTTGTAGTGGCCTAGATCTAAAGATTTAAAAGAAAACGAAAGTATACCTTTGTAGCTTCTCCTTTGTGGATCGATTCTGGTGTTTCGCTTTCGTTCCTACCTTCTTCTTGACCGTACCAAACGCGTTTGGGATCGGATTGTGATTTGCAGTGTCTGTCTGTGAGTTGTGCGTGCGCAACCGTGTTGTGGGTGACGGTTTTGAGCCGCGCCAGTTTGTTGTTGTTGGAACCGATTCAGATTCGTGTTGTGTTACGGTTTTGATTTGGGTTTATGTGACTGGTGTGATGTTGTGTTACAGTTTTGATTTTGTTCTCTGGTTTCTAGTTGTTTTGCAGGTTTTGTTATGCAATTTTTCGGTCCCCTAACATGTGTGTTTGCAGGTTCCTTTTATAGTGCGAGGGTTTGGATTTGGGTTTGTTGAGGAAGGCAGAAACTTGTGCTGAAACGCCTTTCTGTTCCTGAAGGTCTGTTTGTAGTGGGTTTGGATTAGGGCGCGTGAACTGGAATTTGGATTAGGACCGGTTTTTGGACATGGACGACTTTGGATTTTATCAAATAATAATAATTAAAATGAAAAATGAAAAATGAAAAAAATAAAAAACTATGCAGACTAACTTTTGGACCTTTATCTTAAAGAATTAAAGATTAAAATTAAATGATTGAAAAGGGAATAAAAAGATGGAAATAATAAAAAAAAATAAAGAGAGAAGAGGGCCTGACTTGGAATCAATCATGAGGTATTTTAAAATATTTCTCTGCCGAATTTTTCACTGAAAATCAGAGATCTAGGGTCCAACGACACGTGTCAGTGACATTTTAGGTCAAAAATTGGGGTATGACACTACTCAATTAGGATGGTGGAGAACAAACCTATCATAGAGAAATTGACAGAATTTTACAAGATACTTTTGACTTGGAGAACATTGAAGCAGAATTGAAGGTGATGACAAAACTTTGCTTTTGCTATGTAAAATGCAGATTTTGACATATTTGTTGAGCAATCTTTCTACTCTAAAGGAGAGAATTTTTAAGGAATTTAGAGGTTTAGAGAAAACTTAAAAAGCAACTTAATAACATAACTTTGTTCTCCAAAAACTTTAGTCTTTTCAGTTTTCTGGTTCTTTTTCATTTCTTCTCCACCACTTTATCATAGCTTCTGTTTTTCTTACTCTTTTTGGTGTTATTATGGGACTTTTTCACATGCCCACACCACCTAAAATGAGCTTACCATTTTTTCTACAATGGGAGTTATCTCAACTTTTTCTCTACTGTTTATTTAATTCAGGGTTAAAAACTATGTAATGGACTAATTGTAAAACCTAACTTTCTTTTCTAGGTGCTGCACTGTCTGTAAAGAAAAGTGACATATTGGCTCTTGCTATAGGTATGATGAACTCTTCTATCCTGTACAATCAATGATCGGTTGATTATGTCATTGACGGGTTATAATTCTGCATGTCACGATGAATGTTTGAATAAAATGATTTGCTTAAATCGAGTAGAACTTCTGTTTCATGAATGTTGTGTTCATCAATGGTAACAATTAGAGCAACTACAGAAGAAAGGCTTAAGTGGGCTGTGGGCTTTGCCTACTATAGGTGCCTCAATTGTTTTTACATGCACTAAGGCATTCTTTATAGTCAAGTGCATTTCAAATATGGCTCAATAAATGTTATATTTGATTTAGAGTGAATCACCATTTAAGTCTATAAAATTATAGGGGTCGAAATTTTTAATGTTAGTCCTATTGGGTCGGTCATTATAGTCCTTTAAATTGTCTTGAAGAGACTAATGTGATTGAAAATTTTCAATTTCAATGATCATTTTAGAATATGTTAATTTTAGGGGCTAAATTGCAGGATGTCGTGAGCAATACTATTTTAAGACTGAAATAGGTATTCGCTCTTTCGTTTTATGTTATATGATGTGCCTATGCTAGGCGGTGCTTACCTAAAAATTCTTGATGGCTACATTAGTTCATATGTTGATGCTATCTGATAAATGAAAAATTTGAATTTTATCACTGTATTTGTTGGTTGGTTGAGTGCCTCACTTGGTTTGAGCTAAGAGTTAAGGAGTTGGAGGTCCTGGGTTCAATTTTTGGTAACATAGACGTTGTTCATGACAGTGATTATAATTATGTTGTGTTGTTCAATTTTAATATTAAGGCTCATTCTACGCATGCTGATAACTTAATCCTGCTAAGCCCTGTATATTAACATTCATTAGTTGCTCAATATTATAGGTGGATATCTAGAAGTACTAAGTGTCCAAAAAAATTGAAAGAGTGAAGGAGATACAGAAGGAAATAGAAAGGGGCTTTATGGAAAAACCTTATGTTTTTAGATGATTTTCTAGAAAACACAGAAGCAAATATATGTCCGCTTATCGATGCTCGAATTTGCAGGATTCTGTAAATCGAATAATCTTCTGCTGTAGTTAAAATGTTATGCTGGCATATACAGTGATATCCATTATCATGTACATAACATTTGTAAGGCATATAATGACTTGTAAGTGGTGACTATGGCGAAGCATCAGATAGATTTTTCATGGTGTTGCAAATATTAGTACTTTAATCAATGAATTAAAACTCAAACAAGAGAAAGAGACTACAATTACACTATATTAAAACTCATGTATCTATTAGGAGAAAGACTAAATTAAAACTCAAACATTACATAAAATCTAACGACCACCAGAGAGAAGTGAATCAGCAATAGACACAGAAGTATGTGACATTGTCTTGTCCATAGAAGAAGGATAAGACAAAGGAAAGTCCTCAAAAAATTCTTGGTACCCAAAAGTTAATCCAGAAGAAGATAAACTAAGCAAAGACAAATCTGGTAAAGGTATATCCCTCTCCAAATACTGCACAACTTGTCTCATACCTGGTCTAGCCAAAGGTTCTGAATGTGAACACAACAATCCAAGTTTCAACACCAACTCAACTTCTTCAGACACATAATCTGTCCCCAAAGTTACATCTTTTGCCTCAAGAATCTCACCTCTTTTCCAACATTCAAACACACAATCAACTAGAATTAGACTCTCATTTTCTCCTACGTGGCCTATAGGCCTCCTACCACAAACAACCTCAAGAAGAAATGCACCAAAAGAAAACACATCAGAAAATGTAGTAGCCTTACCTGTTCTAATATGCTCCGGAGCAAGATAACCAATAGTTCCAGCCAAATTAGTTGTGTGAGGATCGGCACCATGATCATACAACCTTGAAAGACCAAAATCTCCCAATCTAGGATTAAATTCAGAATCTAACAACACATTACTAGCCTTTAAATCTCTATGAATCACAACTTTCTCCCATTCTTCATGTAAATAAACCAAACCTGAAGCAACACCTTTGATGATTCTAAATCTTTGACTCCAATTCAACCTCACTTTTGGTTGGTCGTATAGATATTTGTCTAAACTTCCATTCGGCATGTAATCATAAACCAAAAGTAACTCGCTTTTTTGCCTGCAATAGCCATGAAGTCGAACAAGATTCCTGTGCCGAAGACGACCGATACTAACAATTTCCGACACAAATTCCCTCATTCCTTGTCTTGATTCATGAGACACCCTTTTCACAGCAACCTCAAGTTTGGAACTTGGTATCACACCTTTGTAGACTCTACCAAATCCACCAACTCCCAGTTGCCCCTTTTCCCTAAAACCCTTTGTGGCAAAGTATAGATCTTTGAACATAAATCTATGTGTGCCATATTCATGTTCCCAATCTTCAAGAACCTCATCAAACTTCTTCAATTTGATATAATACATAACCCCTAGAGTTATCATGAATACCAAACTTAGCAAAATCAAAGGCAACCCAACGGTTAAAATTTTGACTTTTTTTTCTCATCAAATATTCTTGGCTCAGTAGCAAATATTCTTATATCTGGAAGTTCAGAGATTTCAAAGTTTTGAGCTTGACCATTAACCTTAAAACTCCAACCGAAAATATAATGAGAACCTGTTAATATCCCTGTTGAAGATGAGAATCCAACATACATACTAGTGTTAAGAATTGGAGAAAGATCTTTGGAAAATGATAACAAAGGTCGTGTTGGTTTAACAACATTAAAACCAACACTAATTGGAGCTAAAGTAACATCAATATTTTTCTTCACTCCATCATATTCAATCCATACCTGCATAGGAGTTCCACCGAAAAGGGATAATCCCCTCAGATGACCACCATCATCATAATATCCTGCCGGAGTTGAATTCGCTGATTTCAAATCATTGATATCAATTCCAACATGGTTATCATTGATATCATCAAACTCAAAATCTTGAACAGTGTCAAGTTCAACACCAAAAACATGGTTGCTACTGTTTCCATTGTTGGAATTGTTAAATAGACCAAGGTATTGATTTGGTAGTGAATTTGGTAGCCCTTTTGTAGGAGAAATAACAAAAACAATTCCATGGCCGCGTATAGTTGCATATTGAGGTCTTATGGCAAATACAAAAGTAGTTGAAAATGAAAACACACTTTCGCTTGAAGTGTTTTTGAAAACTATGGGATTTGGATAGAAAGCATGTCCTTTGGCTCTTTCTGTATCACTTTCTGTGAGTCTTAGTAAGCCAGATGAGGTTAACTCAGCAATACCATCAAGATATAAATGTGATGATTGGAATCCATTATATATGAAACTGTTGTCTTCACTTGCTACCAATGTAACAAGAAAAAATAACATAAACACAAGTTTGATGAACATGATTGTAGTTTGTGAATAAATGATGCTTCTGTAGTTCTGTTCGGTGTTTATTATTTATAAGATTCTGTGCAAGTGAAAGAAAAATTTCATGTCTAATTTGGGTCCTACGTACTAAGAAATGTCCTGGAACATCACATGACATGGTTAATAAAATTGATTGCCTTATCATCTGAGCCTTACTAAGAAATGTCTCATTTAGTTTAGTATAAATGAATGTGTCACACATTTGAACCACAATATTTTTTTCCATCTGTAGTAGCAGTTGAACGTTTTTCAACGTTTACATATTTTTTTAGTGTTTGATGCAAAATTGAATATGTGAAATTAAAACATCAATGTCGTCTAATTTATTAAAATAAGTATTTTAATTTCACACTTGAATGTGTGAACTTGACCGATTACTATTGATTAGGCTGCAAATAAAATGATGAATGAATACGTGGTGGAAGGAAAAAATATGTATGTCGGTTTTGACTCAATTTCATACTTAATCTGTCCCTAATTTTAAGATTATTTACAAAAAATTGTTTGTCCTTAAATACAAGACTAGCTATAAATTACTAGTTCCATTTGCTACAGGTGTGGGATTCTATGGCATTTGGACAAAAATTGTTCAAAGCGTTATGAAGAGGAGATTGATGATGTTATTCGGTTGTGCAATTCATTCTTTTATTTATAATAAAAAATTAGATTAAACAAGGCACACCCCATATAAGGTCATGAAAAACTATCAACTATTTTAATATTTTCTCTAAATACAAAAGTTTAGATGAGTTGGACTCCTGGGGTTCACAAGGGTCAATGCAAACCTTAAAGTTCAATAAATGCTTACAATGCTACTTATTGATCATCTGTTAAAGAGGTCATCACATTGATAGTGAGTATTTAAATCAACCTCGTTAAAGATTTAATGATGAACAAAAAGGCATGGAGAGAGAATGGAAAAAGATAATATTGTTATTGGTTATTGTCTTATTGAGGCAAAATCGAATTGAAACATTCATTTGATTTAAATATATGAACTTCTCATCACTCACAAATATTCAAAACCATTCCTTTCAATCCTTTTTCTTATAAATGAAAAATAATAATTGGGGAGGAATCGGCTTATTTCATCTCGTTGTTTGATTTAATAAACAATTATTGTGATAATAGAGATGGAAAGTAGAGGAGTGACAACCTTGTTGTTTTTCTTGTTGATGATGATAATGGCTTTTAAATCAATCTAGATTTGTGTTTGTTAAGTTGTGATCCTAGCTTCAAAGATTTAAAAAAACAATAGAGAAATGTTTGGAGATTAGAGATATGATATGAGATGTGAGAAGAGTGAAAGAAAAACATGAAAGGGATTTACTTTCATTTTTGTCCCTGGGTACACCTCAATATGCCTAGTGGCCTTCCCTTAACATTATCCACAGAATTGCGCAACTCCTGCAGAATACAACAGATTCTTTTCGACGATAATTGTACCGAGGCTATCAAGACAAGAGAAATACACAGACTCAGATGACTCAGACACTTAGTATTTTTTGTTAGAAATGGAGGAAGAAAAGAAGCCAATATATTTTTTCTACATCCAGTAAAAAAGCAAAGTTTCCAAGTTTATAAAGAACCAAAATCCGTTTTAGGTAACCGTTTCTCCCCATAAAAGACAATAATATATATTAATTAAATGTGAGAAAATTGTATTTAATATTGAGCACACGTTCAGCTTTCACAACAGAATTACAAATATGTGTTACACCAAGTCAATTTCATTTAGCACATTTAAAAGCACATTGAAAAAACAATTAAGTCTAAGAAATATCACCTATTAAATATGGAGATTATTTCAAAAGGAGTTACACAAATTATGGCCAAACCGAAAACTGATGATGTATTGGAAGTCAACAAATTTAATTTTTTCAATTAAATTAATTAAAACATTTATTTATAATAAAATAAAATAAAATAACTTTTGAAATATATTAAATATTCAACAATCCCTCACATATTTCAAAAGTTTTAAATTAAAAAACATTGTCTGAGTCACCTTTGAGTGTGATGCATCAAACTGGTGTAGCAAGCTATATGAACCAGTGCTAGAATGATTTACTTAACAAACAGTGAATTTGGTGCAGCAAGCTACACGAACCAAAGACACTTGTTGTATGTTAGAGGTCTACCACTCGCATCACACACCCACAATTCTCGTGTTATCGCTGTGTTGCGCATTTAGGCCATGCGCGTGTCTGGTTTTCATGAGTGCTCTAGAGACCCGCCACGGTCTCATGCAAGCGGCCCCACTTGACACTCATATAGGTGATTCCATCTAGTACATGCTACAACCATGAACCACCCATAAGGGCTTATGGTAATCATTAAAAGCATTTAAAGCTTACCCCTCAAATTTAAAATTTAATTAGCACTTCTCATTGGCATAACACTAGGAAAAAGACAACAATTTAGTGCTAACATAACTAACAAGTGACTTGTTTTTCCCATATGAACCTTTTTCATGGGATCTCCAATCATAAAGGTTGGGTTCCCATCACTTGTCGTTTTCAAGTGGCATAATCTTATTTCCTTCCTTTCCTTTTCGGGTTTGTTGTCAACGAATTCGTTAAATTCACAAATATTGACTAAGACGTCTCTAAGTCAATTAATCTAAGCAATAATATATTCATCAATAAAATAAATCTAATTATTTTATCGGTTCCTATCCAATTGTCATCATTGTATTATTTTAATACAATGGTTCTTTCATATTAAGCAATGTTTCCCTAATATGCTTCAAAAAATATAGTATATTGTTGACATAATTTTATCAAGTCAGGAAATTAACATATGCAAGCATGTCGAAATAAACAATCAGAACAACATTAAGTTACTCCCACATTAGAATGTATTTCATACAGATCGCAGCAGTTTATCTATCAGCATAAACATGCTCATAGAATTTTAACTTAGAAGGCATAACTCAATTCTATATGTTTAACTCAATTCATTGCATTTATGTACCAAAGAAAATTAGCAAGTACACATACACAGATTTTAAAATATCTCATATTTACAAATGTGACTATTAATCATGAACATTTAATCACCTTCCCACTAGTTAATAATACATTTAATTCATAGCAGAACATTGTACTGATACATGTATTCAACTTACAATTGTTTTAAATTCTTTATAAAGTATAATTTTGGATTGAAACAAAATTTTAAGGTTCATACTACTCAATCATAACATACAGGTTGACAGAATTTCATTTTCAGCTAAATACTATAAATTAAACATCATTTTTTTTTCTTTTTCAGTAGCATTGATCATAAGGGATACTCATCTCACTTTTCAAAATACAACTTCATAAGAAGCTTTTCAAAACAATATTCTTGTGTAGTGTATTATATTATCACACATCCTTATGATCTTAGACCACAAATCACACTAGATTGTCTCATACCTTACACGTTAATATAAAGGTCTTCTATTTATTTAAATTAAATAAAAAGTTAGCTTTATAAGAGATATTCAAGCAAGTTGAAGACATACCTCATCTCCTTGCTCAGCTGAGTAAAGACTGCTTGCCTTTCTATGGCCACTAAATAGTATATTAAATCTTTATCATAGTACAAACTTCACACCATAAAGAAATAGTTATGTAGTGCATTATCTTCCGAATATACTCCTGAATCTTTAGCATACAAATAGAATGTAAACCCCCACATTTGTACATACCGGTAACATCAACAAACTATGTGGTGTATGCGACAAAGCCTGAGCGCCGGTAATTACGGAAGAAGTGAAATCATCATGCTTGTTACCATTGTCATAATCGTCTCCAGCCATAATTCCTTAGATTGTTGTTGCCGATGACTGGAAAATGATTAACCTGCAAAATAACAAACGTGAAATAAACCTGAGGCGTGACTACGTCACTGGACTAAGAAATTATCCGCAGAATTGCGCAATTCCTCCAGAATACAACAGGTTCTTCACGGCGATAATCATACCGAGACTATCAAGACACGAGAAATATACTCAGACACTTAGTATTTTTGTTAGAAATGGAGGAAGAAAAGAAGCCAATATATTTTTTCTACATCCGGTAAAAAGCAAAGTTTCCAAGTTTATAAAGAACCAAAATCCCCATTAGGTAACCGTTTCTCCCCATAAAAGGCAATAATATATATTAATTAAATGTGAGAATATTGTATTTAAGATTGAGCACACCTTCAGCTTTCACAACAGAATTACACATATGTGTTACACCAAGTCAATTTCATTTAGCACATTTAAAAGCACATTGAAAAAACAATTAAGTCTAACAAATATATAGGGAGATTATTTCAAAAGGAGTTACACAAATTATGGCCAAACCGAAAACTGATGATGTATTGGAAGTCAACAAATTTAATTTTCTCAATAAAATTAATTAAAACATTTATTTATAATAAAATAAAATAAAATAACTTTTGAAATATATTAAGGGCAATGCTAACCAGTGCTCCGAGGCACCGGATAAAGAACAATAAATAGGCAATAAATAAATGGATCTCACATGGTTTACCTTAATTAAAATATAAAATATGTCAACTAATTAAAATTAATAAAAGTAATATTTAATACTCTTTTAATTCTCAAAGGCACTGCTACTTCTTTCTTATACAGGCGTGTCCTTTCCAATTGTTTACACAATCATATGACTGCTATCTATTATCTCTCTACCATCATCAGTACTATATTCAATTTTGCAGGTATCATATTCAATCTCTTTTTTTTTGTGCTATTTCTTTTCTACGCTCAATTTATTGGAAGTCCCAATTTATTAAGTATTATTCAAACTTCTTTTTTTTCAATTGGATTTTGTGAATTGGTTTGAATGAAAAAAATGATTAAAAAAAATCACGTTAAAATAATTCCCTCAAGTAAAATTGGCAGGGAAAAAAATTATTAAGAAATGAAGGTGGGATATAATGGGAGTGATATCCAAAATCGAAATCACAAAGGAAAAGGAAAAGAATGAGAAGCACACGCCTATGGCATTTAGCTGTATAAAAGAAAGAAAATTTGCACTATTAAATACAACTATGTCTTATTTTAATTAGTTGATATATTTTACACTTTAATGAGGTATATCAAGTGAGATTCATTCATTTATTGTCTATTTATTGTTCTTTATCCAGTACTCCAGGGCACTGGTTAGCAGCACCCATATATTAAATATACAACACTACTATGATCAACAGATTGCAAAGTGGTTGATTATTTTATGTTTGCTTTTAAGTTAGGGACTACTATGACAATGAGGTGCACATCGATGGATCAAAATGGTTGTTTTTTTTAAATTTATTTATGATAATAAGTTTATTTGTTTATTTATTAAAATTAATACATACACTGATACACTTGATTTATTTAAGTTTGATCTTCAATTTCTTGTGCAATTTTGATTCCCAATTTTAAAAAGTTTGAATTATCCATGATTTTGACACCCGATTTGATTATGTGGCAATACAATTAGCTAACCTCACTTGAAAATGAAGGGTATCTAAAATTATGAGAGTCTTAAGAAAACTAGTTTGGACATCCGTATCAAGCACGGGCTAGATTATCGACTATTTATTTTTATTATATAAACATTAACTAAATGACAATTTCATTATTTTTATACATAAAATATCAATAACACAAATTGTTATTGTTTTATTAATTAAACATTGTATATTAATACTAACACGTATATATTTATTTGGATGTTTATATCACTAAACAACAATAAATTAACGCATGTATCATTGGAATAATAATCTTTATTGCTGAAAGATCTCACACGGATGTATAAAATCAAGTGGATAATTTTAATATGGATATCGATAATAAATAGATTAATCCAAAAACAAAGGAAAATTAATTATGGAGATATGAATTTTTTTATTTTTTTTGTCTTCTTCCTATAATTGGGATGTTGGGGTCTCGAACTCAACCACGCATATACAATAAACTATCTCTACCAATTGAATTAAAGCTCACAGAAACTTAATAAACTTTTCCGTTCAAAAAAATTAAAGCAACATTCTATATTTTTTCTCAATTGATATCCATATACCAGATACCCTTACATATATAGTTTCTTTTAAACTCCATGATTTATTTCACCCATATGTTGGATTCAACTTAACATCTAACGTGAATTTGTAATTATTCAATCGTGTAAAAAATAAGTATAACGAACAATGATAAAGACACCAACTATTTTAGACCAACAAAATATCGTCAAAAGGGGTTAAAATAATACTCCATAAAACATAATATTAAAGTTTGATGCATAAAAAACCTATATCATCTTGAACAACCAGTTAAACGTTCCGAAAAACATCACGGTACATAACATTAGTGGTCTCAGTGCACACACGGTCTTCTTCATCCAGTATAAGTATTTTCATTCCCGTTTTGGAAGTGACTCTTATGAAAATCGGTTTGGGAAGATAGTTTCCAACATTAGATGACGACTGAGCTTGACTTTTATTTATCGTCATTACGAAACAGAAAGTTGGCGGGAACTGTCTCCTCGTTCCATAAAAGGAGACTTACTTGATGGATCACCTCTTTTCGCATGATCCCTCACTTGTCAAAATATAAAGTTAACGGGAATTGTCTCAACCAAAGACTCACCAAGTGATTGATCATCATTACTCGCACTGTATAATGAAATACACACACACACACACACACACACTCACACGCTAAAAATATTCGTTTGATATATAGCAAAAAACGAAAATAAATTTAAACAATATCGTACCTAAAATTCTTATATCGATTCTTAGACTCATTTTTCATGTCGTGTATATAGAGTTGTGAAAATTTTGGCGTAGAATCCGACTTCGGCATCATACTACCCATACGATGATAGTTTCGACCACTAAGAACAAAATTTGTAGGTCCATCTCCTTCATTTGTTGTGCAATCAATCTTACCTCCCATTTATGTGAACGGAAACATACTATGGTAAGCTCTAATATTATCCAAATAATGTTTACTCTTTGGATGATCGCCGTGTACAAATTATATAAAAGTTCCGGAGGTTTCTCAAGGTGGGGAAGGTGCACCTTTCCCTTCATGCAAAGTAACGAAAGTTCAACATTACTTTCACTTCCGCTTCTTTCAACATGTTCACCGAACCACATCTTTGCACCACACCAATGACAACACATAGGGTCTCTAACATCAAATAATATTGTACAATTGTGAAAATTCAATGTTACTAATCGCTTCTGCTTTTTTAAACAAAAGTAAAATCATATGTAAATAATAACTATATCTAAAATAATAGCAATTGAAAATCATACATTCACAATCGGCCATTTCGTACATGAGTGATTTTGTGTTGTTGGTATATCTACCTGATGTAATAAAAAATATATGATTAGAAATTAGTTTGTAAGTAGGGAAAATCTCTAACATTTAGAGTTCAAATTTTCATTCAAGCATCACAACATAAAACATTGCTTACTCCATGTGTTGATACACTAATTTTACTATAATATACCTTGAGTGGTCAAAAAAATATCTGGTAATTCATCATCAAATATATTGTCGATATCAAGAACCCTTGATCTTAATAAATTCATTTGATTGGACATGCGAGTAAAATGTTTGTTCTGTGTGACATTTCCTTTACTTCCAACAATGACATCAAAATTCATATTTGTATATGTTTTTTTATGCACAAACAAATTGTATATCTATAAGAATCGATAAAAATAGTTTTCAATATAGATGATATAGTTATGTCGGATGGAAAACATGTTATATATACTTTTGGCATTAAGAATACATCAACATTTGAGGCATCAAAAACATTATTACCGCTATTGATGAGATTGTCATCTTTCATATTTTGATTAGATTGTTCAAGATTATTTCCTTCCACCGTTAACCCATTGTTATTTGAAGACTCTTCTACTCCTCTACAACTTTGTTTTATTCTCATGTGCATTTTTATTTTGTTATACATTGCTGCAATGGTGTTGTTGCAAATTATAGATTTGAATCCTTTTAATAATATCACATGATAAATTTTAAATGGGTCAATAAAGAATTAAGTGTTTAAGTTTTTTTTTTTTAGTTAATGGACCCTTTTTTTCATATATTTTGGAGCCCAAATTTTAAATTTAATTTTTGGGGTCTATAACGGTCAACCTCTTTGACCTGCCTCGCCTTGCCATTGCCAACGGGACACAACAGAGTCTTATGGTTTCAATGTGAATGTCAATGCTGCATAGTCTTATGGTTTCTTTTTGTCTCTTAACTATTCGACCACCTCCTATCTGTTCTACTATTCTTCACACATGCCCACACAACCTAAAATGAGCTTACCATCTTTTCTACAATGGCAGCTATCTCAACTTTTTCTCTACTGTTTATTAAATTCAGGATTAAAAACTATGTAATGGATTAATTGTGAAACCTAACTTTCTTTTTGTAGGTGCTGCACTGTTGGTAAAGTGAAGTGACATATTGGCTCTTCTTGCTATAGGTATGATGAACTCTTCGATCCTCTACAATCAACCATTGATTGACTGTGTTATCGACGCGTGATTACTGATTAGTAGGCATGTCACATTGCTAAGAGTTTAGTGCATTTCAAATATGGTCCATACATTTTTCATTCGTGTGGAAAACTGTGATGTGATCTTGTAGAGATTCTGTAATGCTCGCATTTTTTTTGGGGCATGAGACGTTTGTACTCCGGTTGGTGGATATGGTTAAATTCACTTCTTTGAATTGGCTTTTATGAAAACATTTTGGTCATACCTTTTTCTTTTATGAATGGGATCATGAACTCATTTTGTGTTGACACCGATAGTGTCATGTGAATTTGTCTAGGCGTTGGTTGACTATGGAGTTCTGCTCCTAGTCTTCTTCTTGTTCGGCTGGGGTTGGATGATCCTGTTAAGAGGTTCGATTATCTCCGTGTATTATCTATGCCTATAGGATATGTACACAATTAATAAGGGATTAATAGTGAAACCGAACTTCCTTTGTGTAGGTGCTGCACCAACGGTAGATAGAAGTGATATACTGGCTCTTGTAAACGGTAAGATGGGTTCTTTGATCCTTTATAATCTACGATTATTGGTTGTGTTATCGACTAGTGATAATTATGCATTTCCTAATGAATGTAGGAATCAAACGGTGAATTCTTAAATCAAGTAGAACCAGTACAGATTGATGCATGAGTGATCATAGAAGAAATGCTTTGGTGGGCTTTGCCTACTACAGGTACTTCAATTGTATACAAGAAGGGTAAATACATTCTTTACCTAGGGCTTTGGTTAGTTTACTCTCAAAATTGTTTCAAACAAACTAATGTGGTTGAATTTTTTTAATTGCGGCTATCACTTTAGAAGTATAAGTATTATGATGAATGGAAAATTTGAAATTCATCGCTGCATTCGTCGGTATGATGTCGTCCATAATAGTGACTATGATCTGTTCAATTTTAGGTCTTATTCTATGCATCCTAATAACTTAATCTTATATGTGCGTATGCAGAATTGATTATGAGTTCGAGTCTTTAGCACAAATAGAAATTCTGGAGTTATTTAGCCGTTGGCTTATTGTATTTGACGGTTTTGCAGGTTTTTACTTTGTTTACCCTTTAAATCTATATTGCTGATAATAATTGTAGTCTCTTTCGTCTACTCAAAATAGATACAAACTTGGAAAACAATAAAGTATATGCAAAATCAGAACAACAAAATTTAACAAGAAAAAGCTTTCATGTATCTATTAAACTATTTTACTCAAACATAATTTCAATTTTCAGATAACAAACTGCCTTTAATCCATTTTACCACAATCTAACACATTACAAAATCAAAATGCACCAATTAAACATCAATTACACTTGCCTTTTGAAATCAACGACCACCAGAGAGAACAGATTCAGCAATAGACCCGGAAGTATGTGGCATTGTCTTGTCCTCAACAGATTCTTGGTACCCAAAAGTTAAACCAGAAGAAGATAAACTAATCGAACACAAATCTGGCAAAGGTATATCCCTCTCCAAATACTGCACAACTTGCCTCATACTTGGTCTAACCAAGGGCTCTGAATGTGAACACAACAATCCAAGTTTCAACACCAATTTCACCTCTTCAGACACATAATCTGTCCCCAAATTTATATCTTTTGCCTCAAGAATATCACCTCTTTTCCAACACTCAAACACACGATCAAAAAGAACTATACTCTCATTTTCTCCTACACGACCTATAGGCCTCTTACCACAAACAACCTCAAGAAGAAATGCACCAAAAGAAAAAACATCAGAAAATTTAGTAGCCTTACCTGTTCTAATATGTTCAGGAGCAAGATAACCAATAGTTCCAGCCAAATGAGTTGTGTGAGGATCAGCACCATGATCATACAACCTTGAAAGGCCAAAATCTCCCAACCTAGCATTGAATCCAGAATCTAACAACACATTACTAGCCTTTATGTCTCTATGAATCACAACTTTCTCCCATTCTTCATGAAGATAAACCACACCTGAAGCAACACCTTTGATGATTCTAAATCTTTGACTCCAATTCAACCTCACTTTTGGTTGGTTGTAAAGATAGTTGTCTAAACTTCCATTCGGCATGTAATCATAAACCAAAAGTAACTCGCTTTTTCGCCTGCAATAGCCATGAAGTTGAACAAGATTCCTTTGCCGAAGACGACCGATACTAACAATTTCCGACACAAATTCTCTCACTCCTTGTCTTGATTCATGAGACACCCTTTTCACAGCAACCTCAAGTTTGGAACTTGGTATCACACCTTTGTAGACTCTACCAAATCCACCAACTCCCAGTAGCCCCTTTTCCCTGAAATCCTTTGTGGCAGAATATAGATCTTTGAACTTAAATCTATGTGGGC
>Ga0315914_1006462_pt1 | contig 16595 bp, 7 predicted proteins | sample MpolenodulesMG_FD_203920 | JGI IMG/M metagenome (GOLD analysis project Ga0315914, IMG submission 203920) | Medicago polymorpha root nodule microbial communities from Los Angeles, California, United States - elongated nodules | ecosystem: Host-associated > Plants > Roots > Nodule | place: USA...
GATGATTTTGAACAAAACACAATTGGCAAAAGATGGGGTGCAAAATCGCTCAAAAAAAAAAGAGGGGGTGTAAAATCGCACAATTAGCAAAAGATAGGGGGAAAAAGTGCAATTAAGCCTTATAATAATAATAATCGGAGTTTATATTCTTTAGACACACACATGTAAATAAAAAATATGAAAGAAAAAAAATTATATAATTTATATTTTTAAAATAATTAAATCATATATGAAAGAGGACACATAGAAGGTTATTGAATGAGATATGTAGATGATATTAGATTATTATCTAGCTGTTTTGACATGGAGTACAAATTTCAATTCATTTATGGTAAAGAATGAAAATACGCTTGCTATGGCGCGCGAGATTTCCATAAATGAATTTTGTCTAGTACGACGAGAGTATTCTCTTAGCCATAGCCTCGAAAGTAGGTCGACCTATTAGGGTTGATTAAAGAGCGTTGAATGTGAACAAGACAAGATTTACATGTGTTTGTGTCGATTTGACTTGGGTCAACATGTTGCAAGGTAAGATATGTGTTCGAGGTGTTTGACATAAAATTGAATATGAAGGACTTTGAATTTCTTTGTTGCTTGTGTGTTGATACATTCATATTATAAGAAATTGTGTTGTTTTGGTGATGTCTTTGGATGCCTCTGATTTTGAGAATTTCTCAATCCTAAAATGAAATTTTCTCTCATTCAATTTTGATTCCAACTCGTTTGTTTGATCTAAACTATGTAATAATAAACATTTGTTAGCATTTTTTCATTAATAATCATTTTATCTTACCAATTATACAAGTAAGGAATTTTGATCACTTTATGGAACTTGTGCGAAGGAGAAGACACCTGTACCTTAAGCTCGAAGATTTGAAACAAGAAGGACAAAAACGAGACACTGAATTGTAACTGAAGTGAATATACGTGGGTTAGAATGCTTTTCTTTTAAACAAATCTAATCTAATATACAAGTTTGAAAATTAAGCCTTGAAAGCTTGGGCAAGGGACAAAGTGTCAAAACCAATAAAAAGAAAATTAATATTAAAAAAGAAATGTGAATGTTAACATGCACCTTAAATGACACGTGTTAAAGAACACGTTATAGAAACATATGTATAAAAAGTTGTGCATTAAACTTTTTAAAAATTAAAATATTAAGTCTTAGATTACAAACACATGTTAAAATAACCCAAAAAAGACTTAATTTACTCTAATCAAGTTTTCTCAACAAATGATTAGTCTGTGTTAATTTTGATTCACTATAACAAATGAATTAATTTGTCAAAAATGTCGGAAATTAATTGGAAAAATTAACAAATATTTATTTAAATTGGTTGGTCTAAAAAGCTTTTCTTATAGCACGTATTATGATATTACCAAAATAAACCTTTAAAGAAGTCTTGTGTTTGGATGGTATCACAATGATTTTAATCTAAGTGAACTATCATGATTTTGCAAAACTATATCTTTTGCAAGATCACACTTCACTGTGATTTCGACAAATTTATTCAAGTTTCGTAAAAAATAACATATAAACTATCTCATAGAGAACGAGCTTATAATGAATGACTTATAAAACAACTTATAACTAGCAGCATATACGTTACCTGATTGAATTTGCGGTGTTTAGTAAAATTAGCTGTTGAGTTGGTTTATAAATACGAAATAACAAAAAAAAAATCATTTAATTTTTATTTTTTTATATAAGATTGTATAGATAACATTGACATAAAAATGATAAGTTATAAGTTTTAAGGTATAAACTACTTGAATTAACTTATTACAAACCGCTATAAGCTTATAAAATATACTTATAAACTCGTGAGAAAGTGACAATTACGGAATATGTCCTTTGTAGTCAAATAAACTTATAAAATATAAATTATAAGTTCAAAAACATGCATCATCAAACATACCTTTTATCTTCTTTATTTATAAGACCAACTTAACCTATTCTCACCCTTAATTCGGTGTGTGACATATCAAAAGAGTTTTTAGTCAAAATGATAAAATGCAAAAATGAACCAGTGAAGTTTAACACAACAAATCAAAGAACCATACTCAATTGACGTATACTAGGACGAATAATTGCCAAAATACTAATCATCATACATTCCATAAACTTTTTTGGCACTTAAAAAGGAGAACCCCTTTACTTTTTACAATTGAAATTGGAAATTATGACAGCTGGTTGCATTCCGGAAGCGGCAACCGGAGTACAGATTTAGGTCCTTCCACAAAGAGCGGCACAATTCAATGCAGATATAGAAAAAAGACATAATAACCCCACAGCTATTGCGTAAACAAATATGACAAGGAAGGGCATTAATGAAAAGGAAATACTAAAGTTTAACGCTCCGAATCTCCGACAATTAAACGAGGAATAAGAAGAATTGCGTGGGCCAAATTCAAAATTCGGCGCCCCATACATTTTTGCTACGTTTTCTTGCATGAATTTCGGTTTTATATGAATTTTCCGTTTCAAACAACATTTCCAAGTATCAGAGTTCAAGATTTTGTCACATGAATTTCCTTGGCAACGAATTTCGCGGCACTAATCAAAATGCATGTGAGATGTATGATTAGTTTATCACAATCATGTATATTGTGAGATACTATATGATGGAATTTTTTAGGGGAATTTTTTAACATTATTTAAATATCAATAAAGTTCAAATTACTACTTCAACTAAACCAAATGACTACAATCAGTTATTAACTTAAAATTTTTAAACGTTTTTAACTAAATGTACCTCTTTTTTTTAATTTACATGTTTTAATATATTTTAAATTATTTTAAAATTTATACTAATATCGATTTTTACAAAAATCATATGAAGTTGTTGATGATGACTCAACTTGAAGACTGATGTGCTAGCTTGACCTGATTCATTTTTTTTATTGAGGGCTAAAAAATACCCATAATTTTCATTTCTTTTTTACGGACACTGTGTGCTCAAATATGGACTAATGAGATTATTCATCAGCTATGATCCATTTTGATAGCTCTACAAGAGACAAATTTACAAAGTTTTCAATATATATTTCATTACATTTTTTATGTGTTAACCTTTCGATTTTAATGAAAAATATGAGTCATGATAATTCGGAGTTTGACTGGAAGGTAATCAAAATCTGACAAAAAATTGTTTCATCCAATAATTGAATTCAAATTATCCTGAACGATTTATCATTGATGAAATTTATTAACCACCGGTTTATATTTCGTGGCACTTATTAAATATAATTGACTGAAAACAAGTGATTTTCTCCACTTCATTGTATGTACAGAAGTATTAGGGTTTGATACACGAGACTCGTAATATTTAGACGTCTAAAATGAACAAAGTTGAAGAACCAAATGTTGATAAACTGGCATAGCGCCACTCTTTAATTTAGCAGATATGCACATTTACTTCACTTAGCGAATACAAGTTACTAAGATTGCTGAAATTTGCAGGGCACAATTTCGCTAAGCACAATTTCGCTAAGAGAATATTTCGCTAAGCAAATTTAAGATGGTGTGAAATTGTCACTTATACAGCTGGCAATTGCATCATCTATACAATATATAAAAAAAACTACTCCTTTCAGTACTTTTGGGTTGATTTTTTCTTCTAAAAATACAATCAATTTTCAATACAAATAACACATATAACAAATAGATAAGAATAAATTTAATATTAAAACAAATGTAACAAACACGATATGAATATATATATATATATCTGTGTGTGTGTGTGTGTTTGGTTTTTTTTTTTATCATTTAAAAAGTGCAACAAACTAGATGAGTATATTTATACTTACTTTTTCATTATTCCAATAATACACTCAAATAACTTTCTATAATAAATAGTGTTATTGGTTTCATTAAAATAAAAGAATTTAAATTATATTTTTTTTGTTATATTGTTGGTGTAATTGAAATAGATAATCATGATTAGTTTACTTTGTTATAACTTGAAAATAACAAACATTTTATTTTATAGTTTAATCAAAATCAAAATTTCATAAAAAAACACCGTTCATAATTTTCAAACGTTAGTGCAATAAAAAAAACGGAAAGATCGCTAGTAGTGTATAAAAATAATCCGCTAGGCGAACCTAAAATTTGCAAAATAAATTATCACTTATCCAACCAATATAAAATATAACAACAATTGTCACGTTTCAGAACCATGAGGGAGAGAGCGGCCAAGGGAGAAAAAAATAAGGTTTAAGTAGCTTTGAGAAATTTTCTCACTTAAATATTGTAAGGCTATTATGTGTAGTTAATGTTATTTTTGATAATTTTCGTTTAAAAAGAATTGAAAAAAAAATTCAACACTATTTATAATGATAGACAATTAAGTTGTAGTTAAATATTTTTTTTCAAAGAAAAGTTGTAGTTAAATATATAAGCAATGATTCAAATATGATTTTTACCTACGGATAAATAGACCCTTGCTTATGGACAATTCATAATTGATAGCAAAATTGATGTCTTCCTAACTGTTACCCACGGAAAAATAATATTTAGTGACGAATTTAGTTCATATGCACACGTTTTTATTTTCCTTTTTTAAAAAAAATTGAGGCCCCTCTAAGTGTGAGGCCTTGTGTCAAGGGCTAGTTGCACTTGGCCAGGGTCGGCCCTAGTTAACCCTACCCTAATGCATTTCTTTTGATCTATATGGTTATATGTAATCTTGTTTTTACTATGAGAAATGATACTTGTACAACAATTTTATGACAACCTTTGAATAATTATCTTTCGCTCATAGTCACATGATGTTTTTATCCTTTCTCTTACTTTTTCTCTTCACTGTTTTTAACCAATAAGATGAGAGAAAAACAAGGTTGTCACAAAAGTTATTAAATAAATGTATAAATATCATTGCTCTTTTACTATAGTGATGTTTTGTTCTTGTTAGGAATGTTTTTTTTCTTTCAAACTTATACTTTTGAAATTGACCTTTTAATTTATTAATTGCTTGAAAAATATTTGTTAAATAAAGAATCTTAAATAAATTCATTGGATGTAAGTTGCAAGAAATAGAGCTAGGTTTAGAGTCATAGCATATTATTATTTTCCCCTAAAAGAAAACCTGTAATCATTTTAGTGCTTTAATATAGGTTAACTAACTGAGAAATCAAAAGTTAATTGGTGTGATAGATCTCTTGTTGTTTGTCGGAAAAAAAAATGAGAAATGATATTTGCACAACCATTTTTATATAATTTTTGTACAAATTTCTCTCTCATACTTACATTATCTTCTTATTTTCTCTCTTTCGTTTTCTCTCTCAATTGTTTTTTACCAATGAGAAGAGAAAACAAAAGGTTGTCCCAAAAATTGTATAAAAGAGTTGTTCAAATATCATTAATCAAAAAAAATAATACAAAGGACAACATGTCAACATATATTGTAATTGAAAACATAAATATACAATCAATCACAATGATACATTAGAAAGTGGTTAACAAAATACAATCACAATGCACATCACTTTTATACAAATTATATGCAAACCAACCAAATCCTAATATTTACTTGAAAAGATATTAATTGTTGAACGACATTAATATCACACACATTTTTTGTGGTTACATTAGACAAGTACGGCGTAAACTACTCCCTTTTTATAAGATTAATTTTAAAAAAAATCACGGATAATTATAAAAGTTGTTCTAATGATAAATCTCTCAAATATGTATGTTTTGACAAAAATGTCCTTTGTGTATAGATGCCTGTAATTTTAACCTCTCATGTAGTCAAGTTACTTTGATAATATTGATAAGATCTACTTCATCCGTCACAAATTAAATATCTCTTTTGAATTTTACATATTTATTAAAGAAATTATTAATAACATTTATGTTAATAGTAAAATGTTTATGTTAGTGGAAAAGAATAATAAATTTTGTATTGATATTGTAAAAAGGATAAATAATTTAAGACAAAGAAAAATAGTAAAGAGAACTTATATTTTAAGACATTGCGAGTATGTTTGAAAAAAAAGAGTAATAACTTTATTTAAAAATTTATAAATAATCTTATATTTATAGACAATTTTATTTTAATAAATGGTTTTATAATTAGAGATAGAGAGAGTACAGATCAATAATTCAATAATTTTGTATTAATACAACAAATTTCTTTTGAAAAATGCTAACGAATTCTCTAGAACACTCTTTAAACATCTAAAGTAGCAAAATTTTATAAAAGTTTGTATATTTATGAAATTAAAAATTAAAATATTTAAACTTTTTAAAGAATAATTTACTCATTAAAAATCATTAAAGAGTATCCAGATAACACTCATTAACGAGACTCGATTCATTTTTTTTAGAAGGTGCTGTCTTGTTAATTTGATTTGCCTTGTTTTCTTGTTACATGAATGAATCTCCAAAAGGCCAAAGACAAGGAGAAGTTGCTACTTGGTGCTTGACAGCTGACGTGACATAATGTCTCCTCCATGTCATCACAAAATAGCCGTTGTCCAACTGGACCCCACATACACAAATCCCTGTAATCCAATCTCCCGTTATTCACGGAGTCAAATCACACTCGTCCCCAATCGCCGTCCGCGTTTAGTACCTCTCACGCGTTTCCTTTTCTTAGCATCCCTCCGTCAACAACGCCGTTATCTCCCTTAATTCTTGTGCTGTGTTTTGTTGGCCTGTGACCACTCTTACCTGACCCCACTTCATTATCAAGCGGGGCCCAACTTTCACGCGCAGTAAAGTTAATTGATTAATTCACCTTTTTCTTTTTTAACTAATAAAATCACTTTTTTCTGTCCCGTGAACCTAACTCAGTTGGTATGACAGTACATTATTATATGTAGCGGTCGGAGTTTGAACCCCAGACACCTTATTTATTCACCTTATAAGGTGAATTCTAGCCACTAAGCTACCTGACAAAAAAAAAACACCTTTTTCTTCTTTTTTTCATTACTAAATAAAAACAAAATAAAACATTTGTCGTAGCATAAAAAATTTCTTCATAAAAGAAAAACACAAATCCCTCTATTCCAAAATAAATGTGGTCTTACCATAGTTTTTTCTTTATAGAAAATTAAGTCTCACTTTACTCTTTCAATACAAGACTTAGTTGATTAATTCCAAGTTCAACTCTACCTTAATTTTGTGTAAGCCACTTTCAAGTAATTATTCCAATGTAGTAGTACTATTTTTTTTTTACAATGTAGTGGTACTATCTCACTATGCATTTTACCAATTATTAATAGCCAATAATTTATAGGAACAAACTATAAATGTATGGTCTAATGGTAAGAAAATACTACTATAGAAAAATATTATTGTGTCCTTGAGACACAAATTAATGAATCAAATGTAGAAAGTTTGTTGGATTGTTCCTTTGACTTCTTAACATATGTCATAAAGACATAAATTAACATTATCCATAATTTTAGATAATATTTTTTTCTTCTCAAAAAAAAAAACATTATCCTAAATTTTATTTTAGACTCAAAATTTACCCATGCGATCACTAATGTTTTTGAAGGACAACAAATGTAAATTTCTTTGTAAATGGTTTTCGAACCTCCACACACACACACTATTTTTTATTATCAAAAACAAAGGAAGATAATAAGAACAATTTCTTAACTTGTTATTTATTTCGCTCATTTATTAATATCTTAATTATACGCAACAATCTTAAACGACATCTCTTTTTGAACAAAGATAGTATAACACGCTTTTCATCTTTTCCTCTGTTGTGTGATTTATTTTTGAATTTGGAGAGAAAATGAGGAGAGAATTTGGAAAATGAGAAGAAGTAAATGGAAGTAGTACAAGCTAGACTTTGAGAGACAAGAACTCTCACATTTTATTTTTCTTGGGAAATGTTAATTTGATCCCACATGGCATATGTTAAGGAGCTTAAAGTAAAAATTTTGTTTAGAAAATTGTGCTAATGTAATCTTTTAAAGATTGAAAATTAATGTTTTGTAATGAATATTTACTATTTTTTGGAATTCTTAACATGTACCTTAATAACGCAAGTTAACATGACCCATTTTTTTTTTATAATTTTGTAAGCTCGAAAATTGCATTGGAGAAAGATTTTAAAGGGTTGATATGAATTCTTAAAATTTAACCTATCTTTTTATAATATTTATAAAATTGAAAATATACTCATATAAGCATTAAATTATCATTTTTTTAAAAAAAAATACTCTTTTGAAAATGTGAAAGGTGTCTTCATTTTTTGCTATATTTTTCATGTCCAAAGCCCGCACTTCCACTCCCCCGTCCTCCAAAGGCTTTGTGTTGAAAATTTGAAGGGGATGACTCTTGGGGGAGGGGAGTAGAGTTTTTTTTAAATTTTTTTTTTAGAAATATTCTATATTCTTTTAAGGGTTTGTCTAACATGTGCAATATTGCACAAGTTAAAACAACTAATAGTAGTAACTTTTTCTTGGAAACAACAATTATTTAATCAAAAATTTTATATTTAATATTAAATGTACAAGTTTCAATACAAATTTTTTATTTTAAACTTCTTAACATGTGCAAATTTGCACATGATAGAAAAACCCTTCATTTAAAAGAATGATATATGAATGTTTATAACAAGGGAAATGCTAACCAGTGCCCTCAGGGCAATGGTTAAGGAAGCAAATATAGTAATCTCGTATTGAAACTTGTGCATTCAACTCCTCAAAAGTCTAAAAAGTGGTATTTTCAACTTAAATCTTTCTTCTTTTGATTTCCTTAACCATTGTCCTGAGGGTACTGGTTAGCATAACCCTTATAACAGTATAAACACCCATCTCACAATATTTGTTTCTTTAGCATTTTTTCTTTTTCCCGAAATAATTGTCACTTTTTTAATATCAATGCAACATTTATTACTTTTTTCCATTGTTATACATTATTTAATGGAATTTCATTCGACTTAGCTATTCAACTAACTACAATTAACAAGGGTATTTTATTAAATGATATTAATTTTACCATTGAAATCAACACAATTAATCATTTCCTTAATAATCGTGCACAAACCTTAAACGACTATAATTTAGAGACAGAAAGAGTATAACTTGGGAAACAGATTTCCTGCTGTAACAGCAGGTTGGTGCAAAGCATGTCAGCCGTTCGATCACAATTGTACGGCTAAGATCATTTTATTAAAAAGACACAACTTTTAATCTTAACCGTTCAATCTCAAACGAACGGTCGAGATCTAAAACTGCGTGTAGTTATTACAGCACCAAATCCAGATCCTATAATTTGGGGGTATTTTGAGCAGTGGCGTTGCCAGGACCCTGATTCAGGGGATGTAAATTTATTTATTTTTGTTGACATTGACATAATGATAAATGCCACATAAAAATCCATACACAAAGAGGATATAAATGGTTAAATTAGGGCTTAAACACGAATAACCACAAAGAACGTGTAGCTTAATAATCTTGACATTGATGGTTAAATCAGGCTCTAACATATGAGTGTAAACATTTTTTTTTGTCAAGTTTTAATGACTAGAAATCCGCTTCTAAAAGTGAATAAGTGAAGAATCTGAGGTTCGAACCTCAAACCATGCATACTGCTATACTTCTATCAGCTGACTTAAATTGACTGAGTAAACTTTTTAACATCAATTAATAAATATTTTAATGTATATAAATTAAAACATACATATTTAAATTATGAAATTTTAGTATATGTTTATTAAATTAGCTAGAACATTTTTTTAAAAGGAAAACTATGTAGAATTTGAATTATATATGTATGTCAAATTGCGATAACCTTAGAATAGAATCATTTTTACAATTTTATAATAATAATCTAATAACATGCAAATAATGCACAACTCTCAATTCATTCGGGTCAAATAAAATGTAATGCAAGGCAAAAAAAAATCATTTACATAGTTCAACTAGAGAGCAAAGATAGAGGGTTCATAGTTAAATTTTCAGGGGGTTCATTCAAGAAAAAGTAAGAAAATTAGGTGTAAATATAAAATTTGAGGGGATGCAGCTGCATCCCCTGGGCCCAAATGGGTCCGCCACTGATTTTGAGTCCTTCAAATTAGAAGAATTTGAGTTATGAAGAAAAATAAATCTCCCAAAGCCATTCCATTCCAAAGTCTTTTGAATTTGATTCTTCCATTTGCTATTTTTTTTCTTTTCCTTATAAAGTCATCCAATCTCAAATCTCGTAAAAGTCTTAAAAAACACACATTTTATGGTAAAGAGAAAGGAACCAGCTGAAAACGGTGTTGCATCGGGCTATTTTTGTTGAGCGCAATTTAGAACTGGCAAGTACGAAATCTCTAACATACGCGTAAAGTGAACCCTTTCGGGAAAATCACATGGAGACGGGGAATATTAATTTTGAAAGACACTGGATCCCAAGGTGCACGACATGCACGTGAATTTTGATTGAAATCTCGAGGGTGACAATCTCTGCCGTTAATTTTCTTACCAAGATCATTTATCAATGGTTCTCTTGCAATGCATGTTGGATTAAGTAGGTGAGATGAATTTGTTACAGAAATTGAAGACACATTAATGTTATTGACTTGTAAATAGTGGCGTGGACTCTCTGAAATATTCCTACCAGTAAGTTACACATATCGTACTCTATTTGAACCGTTACCGTTGAAGAATTTTATTAAGGGCAGTCCTTTCAAATCCTATTAAAATTATGATGGGAAGTATTCTGTTGAAAATGCATGACTCAAGTTGACTTTAATCACTAGTATAGTACGGAGAGGTTGAACTATGAAGATGTTAAGCGTGAGGAGGAACTCAAGTCCAGTCCAGGTGGTTAAGGGACTACAACTCGCATTAGAATATCTTAAATTAGCAGTGGTACTTTTTTTTTGGTTTCACGATAACTGTTGTTAGGACCGGCCAATTTATATAGAAGGTCATGATCAAATATTTTATCTGTCTCAAAATATAAATAAAAACGAGTCATCATAAATGAGCGTATTTGATATAAATTTTGAACTAAATACATTAATTTAAAGTAATTGATTGAGTTGAGGCAACTAATTTGTTTGTATAATATAAAGTTTGTTACTATTTTTTTAAATTAGATTCAAAAATCAACAAAATATTTTTATTTTTGTAATACTCAATATATGCATGATATGGATACATCATATATTAACTTGTGCTCCTTCTGATTTTGGTTTCTTCAAAAACAAACTTGTGCTCCTTCTCATAATGTTTTCTTCAAAAATATACTAATTTGTAATTAGATTAAATTGCACCATTTCAGACTTGTATTTATGTCCGTTTTTACTTATATTTAACCAATAAATTAAGCACATTGCTATTAAAAAGAATTTGATTAACAATCTTTGTACAAGATGGGTGTCTAGTTCTTCAAGATCAATATAATTGCAGCTATCCTTCGTCACATTATTTATTGACGACATGTCTAATGCATTAGAGATAGCTCCAACTCATATGCCAGGTCAGTGCGTTTTGAGCTGTAATAGTCTGTAGTTTGTGGCCCACTATTCTTGCTTATATCCCAAGTTAAATGATTGATTGTGCATATACATATATGGAGCTCAATACATGTATAAATATAACAAGAAAGTTAACGGGCTGTTTTCTTGTCTAACATGAAGACATATGAAACAGTTTGGACAACAATAACTATTGAAAATGAGATCCTTTGGTAGGGTTATAATTAAGAAGAATAATGGCATTGTTGCACTTTGGTTTGGTGGGGTTAATGTGTGATAAAACATAGTATATTTCTACCTTGATTGGTTTGGGTCCTATGTCCATATAAGGAAGGGTCTTATCTGCTGCGTCGACATATTGTAGTTTCAATCCAAAAAATGCTGAGTGGCTAAAATTGGGCAATTGGGATTTGGGGATCCCAATTCTCATTTTCTTTTTCTTTCTTTTTTATGAAAAGTCCCAAGTCTCGTTTCTTCACGAGGGAATGAGATAATTTATTTACTTTTTTTTTTGTTGTAATTATTGAATTTTAAAAGATAATATAAGATATATTATTATTAAAAACATTGATACTAATATTTAAAAAAGAAACATTGATATTAATGCTTTTTCAAAAAAATTACATCGATACCAATGATAATATTTTGCAACCATTTTAAGTGAGATTTGAACCATGTTCGTTAAACTTTCAAAATCAATTCTTTGTCTTCGAACTCTCACCTCATGCATTTTCTATTTGCATTTTATAAAAAAACATTTCGTTTGTCAAAAAAAAAAAAATTTCTATAATTAAAAATAAAATTATAGCGACGCTTGCATCCATATATTAAATGCATTTTATTGATGTGTATTACAAGTTTGTGTACCAAGCCAAATCCAGATCCAACAATAGTAACTTTACCTTAAAGCAAATATTGAGAAATTAGAAAATAGTTAAATAAGTTTTTGCTCCTTTTAAATATTTTATATTTGGCCTGTAGCCCTTTTAAATTCTTTTACCAAGATTTAGTTATCCAAATATTTGTGTTTGGAGGTGCGATCATACCAGCACTAATGCACCGAATTCCATCAGAACTTCGCAGTTAAGCGTGTTTGGGCGATGGTAGTACTAGGATGAGTGACCTCCTAGGAAGTCATTGTGTTGCACATCTCCCACCCTTTTCACTACCAAACGAAAAAGTTATCCAAATATATTTTGTCACGATTTTTGGTCCCGTCAAATCTAGATCCAACAATAGTTACTTTACCTTAAAGCAAATATCGAGAAATTAGAAAACAGTTAAATAAGTTTTTCCTCTTTATAAATAACTCAAATTTCGTTCTTAATCTCTCTAAATATTTTTTTCACCAAGTTTTAATCATTCAAATATTTTTTGTTACAATTTTAGTCCTTGTTTTTAAGTCAATTCATGTCTACCATTCACATTTTTAAAAGAATCTTTACATAGATGTTTAGAATACTATAGCAATCTCTCCCACAAAATTTTAGAATTTTTCAACAAAATATAAATTTTAAACGCTAAAAACTGAAATTCATATTTAATTAATTCCATTAGCATACAACATCTCAAAGCTTAATGCTGAATTAAATCAAGGGATAAGTTAGCCATTTAAATAGTTAAATCCTACTTGAAAAGCAGCATTAACATAACCATAATGGTTGTGGTCGTACTTCAAATATTTTTGTAGTGTTACTGGGTCCTTGGCAAGGCCAGCAATGTCTAAGCCATAAGAATCCTGTTCTTCTCCCAGCACAAAACACTCGCGCCCAACTGAAATTATCAATTTACTCCTGCGTTACTTAACTCACGCAAGTGTTAATTTCCAGCGTGAGTTAACTCACGCAAGTGTTAACTCCAGCGTGAGTTAAGTTGCGCAGCACATGTTAAGATGCGCAGATTTTAACACTTGCGTTACGTAACTAACTCAGGAGTATTTTTGGTATTTCAGTTGGGTGCGAGTAAAATGTGTTTGGAGAAGAGCAAAATTCAAGCCATAATCTCCATGCAGTTCCCCATGAGATATGATTGCTAGCCATATGAAATAGGACCAACCCAACGGGCCAAACGTTTCCATACGTGCTGAATGGTTCTTAACTACTGCTAGGCGAAGTTATTTTCGAAAGTTTGAAGTGCTTGTGATCGCTCTTTAGAATCCTTTGATTGTTGAAGTGCTTGTGAGCAATCAAAGGAGTCTAAAGAGTGATTTTCGTCCTCCTTTTTTTGGTTTAGAAACGAACAAATAAAGCCCAAAAGATATGCTTTTGTTTTGTTTTATTTGTTACTGACACCACAAATTTCTTAATCCATACCAACGATACTCTTTGTTTTTTGACCGGGCTTCTTTTCTAAACCTATCAAATCAACTTTGAATACTTGTAAGTTGTAACTGAAGAAGGAATGAAGAGTTTCCGATAGAAAAAAGGAACTTAAGTGTGAAGTAACTGAGACTCTGGGAGATCAAGGAATATAGTTAGAAGTTAGAAGCAAAAAGTTACAACGAGAAAATGAGAACAAGAAGTATCATTTTAGATTTTTAGCAGATATATATCCTAATCTTAGTTCTGATTACTAAGTGCTTGAGACTTGGGTGAACAAAAACTCTTAAGTAATTAGATTAGATTTGATTCCAAGTGGGAATTAAAATTGAGGGTATATACCCGGGTTTAACCTAGACTTCAAACTTTTAGTTCAAATCAATTGAGTTATCTAATCCTTAGCTCAAATAAGTTGAGGTACCCAACTCTCAGATAAAGTGTTAGATTATCATGTCAAGTTCAATAACATTTTTTTCTATACATATTTTAAATATCTGATTGTTGAATTAAAGGTTTAAAATATATAAGTCATCTCTATACGTAAATATAAAAACATTTGGTTTGTTATTGAGTTGCATCAAAGAAAAATGATGACACTGTCAAAAAAATTATAATAATTTCATAAATTGTGGTAAATAAAGGGTCACATATGGAACATTTTGGATTTCATATAGAACATTTTGTAATTTGCTCAAGTTATTTATGTTGATTTAATTTAAAAGATTACTATACAAATTTATTTAAAATTTACACATGATTTATAGTATTGTACTATTGTTTAAGGCTCTTTGACAATGTATATATACAAGGTAAGATACATAAAATACACATTAATTAAAACAGCCATTACATAAGAATATATACTTTAGATACAGCTATATGGTTGGCTTATTTTATTGTAAGACAAAGATGCTTACTAAAGATCAAAGTTTCTTCTTCATTCAAAATTCCAAAACCAAGAGATCAAGCAATTCTCTCTTTTATGAACTTTATCAAAAGGAAAACTCTTATAAAGACTGAACCACAGAAGAATGACACCACTCAGAAGCACCAAAAACTTTTTTGTCATAACAAGTTCCCTATAGCTAGCTTTTGCATTTATCTCTTCTGTCACCTCGTATACTGTAGTAACCAGCAAGATGCGTTCTTATAGTACCTCAATTTTGGCTCACTTGTTTGGCATCATTGCCCTCATCCTTATGCTTGTTTGGTTGCTGCATTACCGTGAGGGCATTGAATATGACTCTGGAAATCCTCTTCGTGTTTTTAATGTATGTTTCTTGTGTTTTTCTTTTTTAATTGATTGTTTATACTTAACAATTGGTCACATTCTACTTTATCTGATTTTTTCTCCATTATGCAGGTTCACCCTTTTCTGATGTTCTTTGGGTTCATTTTCCTTGTTGGTCAAGGTATATATATTTTACTTCAAGTTTTAAGATATGTACTCCAACGTGGATCAATACTTAAAAATCACATAAATCATAAAGGGCAGTTGCATCGCATTTTAAAAGTAAACTTTACGATCATATTTAAACTTGAGACATTGATAAAACTAAGAAAACAAATATGAATTGAGTTTTAATGCATACATATATGTTTTATCTTGTTTTGTCAAATTAACATCAATCATACCACATGTTATAACAAGAAGAACCATAAACTTCTACTTTCAAAGTGTAACATCACGGATAGCACTTGTGTACCATAATGGTATATATCATTGCCCAATTAGAATGTGCCACGTGGCACATCCTTTAAAAAAATACATCAAATAAAGCATTTATAAAGTAACATTGATAGGTGACACACTCTAATTGGCCAATGGTATATACCATTGGTACCTCAATGGTACACAAGTGGAATCCGTAACATCACTCACGATTGAAGTTTTCAAATGATTTTGAAGTATTGGTCTATATAGTTACTATGGCGGTCCACCGTAGAACTTGCATATTTCTTACTATCAAGTTCCTTATATTTTAAAGCTAATAAAAACAATTTTTTAGAAGTGGTTTTAGTTTGAGTGAACATTTTTTATTATTTTTTAACTACTTTTACTACAAATTGCAAAATCGTGTCAATTTTTACTCTATTTTTTGTTTTTAAATATTTATATTTTTTTATTGCTTCATGTACAAATATTTGAAAATAAGAAACAAAATAAAAATTGGCAATGTTTTCTCAAACCAAATACTATTAGTAAACAGAAATAGCAGCCTCAGATACCAATTACTCGACTGATTAAATTGGTGTTTGTTTACTTTGAGCAGCAATAATGTCTTACCACACAGTACCAGGCACACATGAAACACAGAAGATTGTTCACATGACACTTCATTTCATTGCCATAGTTCTTGGAATTGTTGGTATATGTGCCGTTTTCAAGTTCCATGATATGGTGAACTTGGTTGATGTTTACAGCCTCCATTCATGGATTGGCCTTGGCACCTTTTGCTTGTTTGGCTTGCAGGTACAATCTTATCCCAATAACATTTAAATTTAACCAAAAGCATGGCTTTGAACAAAAGTTTTACACAAAACGTTTAATAAACATTTTATGGTATAAGCAAGTATTTGTATACTAAATATTAAAGAAAATATTACAGCGCGCCACTGTTCCAATGACATTAGTACCTATCAATAACAATGCCACAATAATATATTAGGTTTTTATATTAAGTTTAATTATTTTTTTACGAATCGTACGGGTGTCACTCTTTATAAACTATTTTTGCAGTGGCTTTTTGGACTGACGTTCATGTTTCAAGGATCAAGACAATCAAGGGCTGCAATGGCTTCATGGCACATAGCTGGTGGTAGAGCGCTATTTTAC
>Ga0315914_1006463_pt1 | contig 16594 bp, 12 predicted proteins | sample MpolenodulesMG_FD_203920 | JGI IMG/M metagenome (GOLD analysis project Ga0315914, IMG submission 203920) | Medicago polymorpha root nodule microbial communities from Los Angeles, California, United States - elongated nodules | ecosystem: Host-associated > Plants > Roots > Nodule | place: USA...
CGAGCATTTAACAGCTAAAAATCATGAAAATATGAATTAATTTTGACAGTAAGATAAACTCACCAATCTTTGTTTTGTTTTTTTCCTCAGTTTTTTGGGAGAGCAAAGAAACTAAATAATATATAATATGTTGTATCAGAATCACGAAAGGTAATTGGACTGAGGGGATTACGTCGAAGAAGATGATATAGCACGTGGAGAAGAAGTAGATAAAAAGAGTATAGTGAAGAAAAATTTTTTGTAATAGGCTATGGCCGGTTAAGTTGGAGAGGTCCATGCTTGGACCTTTAAAAAGAGGTCCATATTAGAGGGACCCATAATTTTAACCTAGAAATAAGTTCAATCGAAGATGATCCTTTTACGGTGTCAAAAGATGATCCTTTTAGTAACTACTTTTACATTAATTTCCATTACAACCAAGTTAATTTCCATTACAACCAGTGCCTCAAACTCATCCTTTGATTACAAGACCACCATAAATCGAACCTTGTTGACTCCTTCTAATATCTTATGTAATTGTAATGAAATTACAATATTAGATAGAGAAGACAACAACTTCTTATATGACTCTTTTTCCTTTGTGCCTATTTCTTCTCACATATTAAAAGAAATATTGCCCCAGATTGGTGAATATGCTAGGGAGATGGTCGCTAATGATGACGATGATGAATGTCGTAATATGTGGGAGATTGACATGAACCTTGATGTCACTACATGGTATATTGAAGATAATGATGTTGTGAAAGCCCTACTTATTGTGGATAGGTTGGAAAAGGTTGGAATGGATGATTCATCTTGTTACAGCTTTAACGATCGATGTACAATTTGTTTGGAAGAGCACTTCAATGGATCAAAGTCAGAACATGTTATGACTAAATGTTTGCATGTTTTTCATAAAGAGTGTATCTTTTCCTGAGGTAAAACATCTGGCTGAACAAGTAACCATTCCTTTTGAAGCTTCAGAGGATAAGCATGTTTGGAAGAATAGTAGTAACATGGATCTTTCTTTCAAGGAAGCTTTTGAATTCAAGTATGGTACAAGACAAAACATTAATTGGGCCAAGGTTATATTGAGTCCTGACATTCCACCCTCCAAATCACTTTTTGTCTGGAGGCTTATGCATAACAAAGTTCCAACAGATGACAACCTAATGACCAGGGGCAAGGTTATATTGAGTCCTGACATTCCACCCTCCAAATCATTCTCCATCTATGTGATCCTCTTGCAATTCTCAGTTTGAATCCTCTTTTCATCTTTTCTTTGAATGTTCTTTTGTTGTGAAGCTTTGGAATTGGCTCCTATCTATGCTAAACATTTCCATGCAATTCAATCAGTTCATGATGCTTGGTCTTTATTAGATAGAAATTGGTCTCCTCAGTGCACTCTAGTGATTAAAGCTTGCATTATTAATGTCTTTAACATCATTTGGTTTAGAAGAAATTATATTAGATTCCATGATAAGTTTTTGCATTGGAAATCTGCTATCAATCTCATAGTTGCTCAAACTTCTATGGTGGGAAACAACACTAAAAAAATCAGCTAGAGGGGATATGCAAGAGTTTAGCATTCTTAAAGCTTGTAAAGTTACTATGAGACCTCCTAGGGCTCCGACTATCAAAGAAGTTATTTGGTCCCCACCATTGGCATCTTGGATAAAAGTAAACACTGATGGTGCAACTACAAAGAATCCCTTGAAAGCTTCTGCAAGTGGAATATTTAGAAACACAGAAGGCATCTGCATTGAATGTTTCTCTCAATTCTTAGGTTCTTAAAATGCGTTGTATGCTGAGTTGGTGGCTGTCATGACTGCAATTGAAATTGCTCATCTCAAAGGCTACCAGAATGTTTGGCTTGAATCTGATTCACAGTTAGTTATCCTGGCTTTCAAATTTCTTTCTGTGATACCTTGGAGCTTAAGGAATAGATGGTATAACTGTATAGTTAGACTTAGAGATATGAGATTTGTTGTGTCTCACATTTATAGAGAAGGTAATGCATGTGCTGATAGCCTTGCAAACCTAGGTCTTTGTCATCTTTTGAGTTATTTTGGTCTGATACTATCCCTGATTTCATTAGGAGAGAGTACACTAGGAATATGTTGGGATTGCCTAATTTCAGATTTAACACCTTTTGAAAAGGTTGTGGTATAGTCTCCCTTTTCTTTTTTGTACTCATTTTTTGGTTTATATATTAATTTGATGCTCTTTACATTAAATTTAATAAATAAATAAAAAATGGCTCAAAAGATGTGTAAGCCGTCAGTCATCCCTCTCGTGTCCATTGTGTCGCGATAATTGGGTATTATGAAAACAAATCAACCAACTAAAGAGTGAACTTTTGAATGAAGTATTTTTCTTGTATATTTTTTTTTTGGACTAGATTGTGTATATTCCTCCCTTATATAGTATTATGAGGAGTTTTTTTTAATTTTATTTTATATTTCTCCATTATATAGTACTCCGTCTCCATTTGTATGCTCTTTTTATTACGCTAATGAATATAAATTACAAACAGTAATTTTTATGCAATTTTGATTTTAATATAGTTTGATTTTTATGCAATTTTGTTTGAAAGTGCAAAATAACTGACATTTATTGTTACAAACAATGAATAACTAACATTTATTTATCCAAAATAAGAGTGACGAATCATAAGAAGGTAAACTTTAGTAACAAGTAAGTAGCATTCTCAAGGGAATAAAATACTTATTTCAACTGGTGCATTGGTCCATGTGATACAAACTGCCACAAGGTAACAAATAATTGTCTATGCATGGCAGGGGCGGAGCCACCCCCAGCTAGCTTGGGCACTAGTCCAGGCTCAGCTCCAACTTTCTTTGTAGCAAGCCCAGCCATTACTAGAACTTTTAGCTTTTCCTGCGGATTTACCTGCGTATTTTTGTGTAAATTCTGCAGGAAACACATTTCCTGCAGATTTTGCCATGGATTTAGGTTCCCAGGTGAGGTAATACCTTAGGATTTTAGGATCCACAGGAAAGATATATCCGCAGGAAATGTGAAATTATTCGCAGGAAGGAAGTAACGTTTTGCGATAAATTTTATGCCCAAACTCTATAAAATTCTTGGCTCCGCCACTGATGCATGGTATGGTGATGGTCACAAGTATAACAAAAAAATGGTCCTATTGATTTGAGGTACACCAAAAGAAATAATGTACGTAGATTATAATTACAATGCAATTCATCAATGGAGGTAAAAAATAAAAAAGAATCCATAAATTGGATCTTGAGTTCATACAACTTCTTTCAATCTATATGTGGATCACAACCTACAATAAGCTGGTTAATAACAGAAAAATGATATGGTAACATGCACAAGTGTAACAAAAAGGTCCCATTGATTTGAGATACACATTTGGGTACTGTTGTGTGCTTTGTAAGTTGAAAAAGGTTTGTATGTCATTTGTTAGTTTAGTTAAAATGGAAACAATAGTTTGTTGTTCTCTGCCTACCTTAACAGCCGCGAAAGCTTGAAACATAGTTATACAAAACAAAGAGCAAAGTTGTGATTTCTGGATTTCCATCAAAGCCGAGGCAACTACTATGGTTCACTGAATTCACAACAACAAGGATAACCATAGTACATACCCCCGCTCTGGTGGAAATCACACGACAGATTGTGGTTGGAACTATATTGGTAATATTTATCACATCCGTTTGTTGTTTTTACTTCAATGTTTGTCTTTCTAGAAAGAGAATAATGTTTGATGTGATTTTTGTTTGTGTTTTATTGTTTTGAATTATGTAGTTGGGATTACTCCTTTTGTGATAGAAGGGATTGAATTTAGCAAGAGACTTATAAGTCACTTTCTTGGTTGATTGGGTAGGAGCTTTGCAAATTGTTAGGTCATAAATATGAATCTCATTCTCATGTATTTCTTGTCTTATCATTTGATATATATGGTTCAGAAAAAATGTGGAGGGTCAGAACTTGTGTCCAGGGAAAAGAACTATTTTCGTTGTTCAAAATGACAATTCTCTTCATCTCTAATATACACAGTCATTTAATAGTAAGAGATTGATTTTATAATTTGGGTGACAAAGTTATAAAATGATAATTAATGTCACTTTCATTAAATTTTTCCTCAATTTTTAAAATATAAGCATTTTCATCCTTTTGGTCATTAGCGTAAAAAAATATTGCCCCCATGTATTCCAAATACATTATATTTTGGCAAACGATTTTGATTGATGTAAGTAGAGTTATCCACCTTTTGTTGATCGATAAATAAGAATTTGCCCTTATATTTTTTTGTGTGACTGACTACCCCAAATGACGACGAATAATAGAAAAGCAAAGGTAGAAAACAGCGAGAGAAAAACAGAGAGAACACAAAAGAATTTGTTTACGTAGTTCGGTCGAAAATTGACCTAGTCTGGGGGAGAGAGCAGCCCTCCGTTCCATTATAATGATGAGTAACTTTACAAAAGAGATATCAATGGGTTACAAGAATAAGTCTCCCGCCTAATTCTACCCAAAGTCTCAATCTCTTCCTGTGACCAAGAGACTCAATCCTAATAGTGTTTCCCAATGTGAATCAACCCTAACCCTAGTGTTTGTTGCCAAGAGCAAACTCTATACAAACCCTAGTTTGTTGTTTGTTTCTAAACCCTTGTTTACAGCCCCCTCTATCTCAAGGTTTACTCTGATACTAAGTTTATATTTATATTAAAAGTATCCCTCATAAAATTGGAACTAATCTAGCCCGAAAATACGTTTCCTTTTTTTCCTCCTACGCAAAATCGGCCACCGAGTTGCACCATTCGGCCACCAAATTGGCACTTCCAAAAACTCACTTTTGAGTCACTTTCACAACACTAACTATTATGCATGATATCTCTCCTGGTTTTAGATGCATTAAGGGTCCATATTTCTCTGCCAATTTTTTGAAGCAATGATGGGGCAGTGAGCTACTAATAATTTGATGTATATTTCCTATGAGGGGCAGGGTCCATGGTCCTGGTGGTAAATTGATGGTGGAATAGTTACACCTCCATCTCTTGACTATTTTGAGTAGCAAAAAAGATGAAGAGAAAGGAGGAAATAAATGTAATATTAGAATAAAGGTTGTCAAGCTCCATCGTTGTTGCTTAATCTTGGAGTGTGTGTTGTTACTTTAGGTTTAGTTTTTTTTTTTTTTTTTGGCTTCCAGGTATGAAGCCCGAATATGCTGTACGTGTGCGGATACGATACGATATGTGGATACATATATATATTTTTTTTAATAAAGTTACGTAAATTTTTTAAAATTTAGGATACGTAACATAATTTTTATACTAAACTAATATGCTTGTAAAATATTTGAAGAAAATATTGATTACTCTTCATTATTATATTATTATACAAGTTACAATTTTTTTTTAAAAAATAATACATGTGATCAAAATAAAAAAATGTAAAATTTTCGTATAAATCATATTATATTTTCATTCATATGTTAATATATCAACAAAAGCATCATAAAAGAATTCAACTTAAATTTTGTTTAATGTTGATTAATTGAATCTCCTATACTCTCTTGTTACTTTTATCCACAAGAAGAAGAATTTTAAATGGTTCATCGAGAAAAATTCTACTGATGCATATCAAAAATTGAATCATATACATCCCTATTGAATTTTCACAACATTGTCTCATTTTTTTACTCTTCATCTTTTCTAGAGTATCAGTATCTTACATGTATCTGATATAGGTATGTTTTCGTGTTTGGAGTGTCTGATGTTTTTGGATTTCCAAACTGTTGTATTTGAATTTCCAAATTCCTTTTTTGGAAAAGAATATCAACCGAAGTTGTTACTATGTTGAGTCACGACCATGTCGCTCCCTTTAAGACGTTTCGTGGCACTGCCCAAAGTTGTGCAAGGCAGACTATCAACCACGCTGCCTCCAGGATGAAACAAGTCCAACTACAACTGTGCAGTTAACTACTGCACTATAGAAAACCGTTCGAGATTTACACCTTCAAATATGATACTAAGACCACTCTTTAATACTGAAACCACTTTAATATGGTATTGTTACCACTCTGATATGGTGCCGAGACCACTCAAATATAGTGTTACCACCATTCTAACTTTAAGTTCTCCAAAATATCAATATGGCCTTGCAACCACTCAAACATGGTGATACCACCATTTTGACTTTTTAATTTCTCCTGAAGTAGAAATTTTTTGAAAGAATATTTCTATACTATTAAGATCATTCTTAATTCTGACAGGACTTTATTGTTCCAAAACGGACTATGATATTAAAAGTAATCTTTATTCGAAGGGACATACGTTATCGAAGGGAATATGTTTTTAAGACCTTTCTTAATTCCAAATGTACATTATACCGAATATGGACTAAGGTCTTAAGATCTTAAGAACACTCTTATTTTCGAAGGGACAGAAAAAAGGAGATGAGGAGAAGAATAACTCGTCAACACAAACTGGAGGGAGAAGAGAGAAAGAGTTCTCGACAACTCAATAGAAACTCTATGGTGTAATTTTTGAGCTGAGTGGAGTCCTCTAATTATATAGAGATTTTGTATCTGTTTTAGCAAAAATTGCGACAATGGCTACTCTAACGAATAATATCAAAAAGGAACTTATCCATTAATCAGTTCAACAATATTTGTGGATAAGATAAAAAAGAAACAAATCAGCAAAAGTAGAGGAAACAAACTCATTGGATTTGAATTAAGAAAATATAAGAATTTCAATTGAATTCTTATTCTTATTACAACCACCATAAACTAAATTTACGAGAAGTGGTATTCACGAATAAAAATAATAACTACTATTATTTTTTATCATTATCAAGTATTTAAAATTAAATACCGCAATTTAAACACTATTAATGTGTGTGTTCAATTTTATGTGACCCCACACTTTATTTTTTTCAATTCACTCAACATTAAATCAAAGTATAATTACTTGATGTTTAATCTTTCAATTTTTCTTCCAACATGTTCCAACGGTATCCGATTTCAAAGGTCTCCTCCTTATTTGGATATTGATCCAAAGGTTGGCATGAGTCTATATTAGGGGGACCACAGTTGGTTTGGTGAATGATTCGGCAAGATTATGTACAGAGTTTGGTCAATATTGCCAACATTATCTCATCTAACCGCACACTCATCCATCTTGTACCGTTAGATTATGGATGATCGAGGTGGCTTTGAATAAAGTGTAGGTAGCTTTACATTTTGTTTGGTTGCGAAGAGAGAAGAGAAATTAAGAAGAGAGAAAAAGGTGAGAAAGATTATAAGAAGAGAGAGATATAAAAGAAATAGAGTAGATTTGAGGGGTTGTTTGATACAAAAGAAAAAGAAGAGAAATAGAAAAGAAAGATAAAAAAGTAGAAAGAAAAAATTAATATTATTTTGCAAATAATATCTCTATTGTGAGATAATTAATAATACATCACAGATTTTAAACAATAGTAGTTAATGTAGTTGTAAATATTAATTATTCAAACAAGGGAAAAAAATTAAAATTAAAATAGTAACATTGATATAATTTCACGAAAAAAATGTTATACGAAGAAAACAAATTAAAATCAAACTAAAACACACATACCAGAACCTTCCCACCTCTTCACCAAAAAAAAAAAAACTTATTCATCAAAAAAATCAAAACCTTCCTCCTAGCATAATATGTCTATCCAATTCACAGATGAAACAAATAGCAACATATGGGCTTGAAACAGCGTTTTTCTTATATTCTCACTGGAGCCACAAACCTCAACGGAGTCGGGACAGTATCAAAGATTGAAGCAGCCACGCTAACCCAATAACAAAAGTGATTTTACAATGGTTTGGCGTGTTAGAGACAAGGGTATTTTTGGAATACCAAAAAAATGGGGCCACTTCTGAGACTTTCTTCGCATATGAGGAGAGATAAGAAAAAGTAACTTTTTGGTCTTTCTTCTCTCACTCTCTTGTATTTTTCTCCTCAACCAAACATAAAAAATTCTGCATCTCTCCCGTATTTCTCTCGCTTGCATCTCTCTCTCTCTGCAATTTCACTTCTACCAAACACACTGTTAATGAGGAAACGTCGATATGAGAAAGAATGGCTGAGTTTGGACCACGTAGGACCAATTAATGGTAGCAAAACATATGAAACTTGTTCTTTAGACTTTCTTCAAAAAAGCTCTTTCAAAACCTAAAAAAAAACTCCGACGACATTGAAGTGCCGTGGAGCATGACAATCCTTTGATTTTTATGATTGGACCCGTCTATGGTATGCGAGATGTGTTATTTAAACAACTGATAACTTATTTAATAACCATAGTTTATAAAGAAAAAATTAGCATTGACACAAAACCTAAAATAATAGAAAGAAAAAACAAAAACATAATATAAGTATGAAAGAGAAAGTTATCACAAAAATTATTATAAAATAGTTGTATAAATATCATTTCTCATTTTCTTAAGCTATATAACTTCCATAAAAACATGCCATGTTAAAAAATATGTGAAGCTGATGGGGATAAAGACTTTGTAATAACAATAATTAAAGATGTCTGCCTGTTAAAAAAACAATTAAAGATGTCTGAAAGAGCATCTTTTATATGAGTATAACTCTAAATGAAAAACATTTGGGTACACATATACAATTAAAAAAAATAATTAAAAGAGAAATAAATTAGTCACATTATTACTTTTAAGTTTTAATTTTTCTTATTTATATGGGTGTCTCTAAGTATTTTTTGATTTATGTTTGTGTCTAACTAAGACTTTCTCTGAAGATCATATTTATTAGACAACATGTGCTTTTACAACATTCGATTATAGATCCGGAGAAAGTCTTTCTTAGTCACAACCTCAAATCAAAAATATTTGGACACTCACATCAAATGAAAAAAATAAAAAATAAAATTAATTAGGTATAAGTTTTTGGTCCTTATAAATGTAGTCACTTTTGCTTTTAGTTCTAATTAAAAAAAGTGACATATTTCAATCCTTATAAAAAATTTCAACATATAGTTTGTCTCTATCAAATATTGGAATTTTTTAACGATATTTTATAGACTTGTTTAAAACATTATAAAAAGTTCCTCCATAAAATATTAGCTTAAGAGTTGATATTTAGGTCCAAATTTTTATAAGTTTTATCTTGAAATTTTGATGTTTAAAAAAATTCACATTTAATTCATTACATGTTAAAAAAAATTATTTTATGATAAAACAATTTCTTATAATGTTCTTAACATGTATATAAAAAATCATTCAAAAATTTAAAATTTTAAGCTTAATTAAACAAGTTTTAATTTAATATAGGTGCTGAATTTTTTTTATAAAGACCAAAACTGTCACTTTTTTTTGAGGACTAAAAACAAAATTTGTTATATTTATAGGGACTAAAACCTAATTTAACACAAAATAATTTAATCACATCAATTAATATTGTTTGATTTTATTCTCTTATAATTTTTTCATTTAATATAAGTGTGCCCAAATATTTTTCAGTTATTTGTGCCTACGTAAGAGTTACTTTTCTAAGCCATTGCAATCCCAACAAAGTAAGTGAAGAAACACACAACTAGCCATCCCGAAACAAGACTTGCAGGCAGGGCAGACCCACCGTAAGGGCATAGTGTGGCTATTGCCACTTTGGAATATTAACTTCTTTTTTTTTTATATATGATAGACCTAAACAATTAAATATAGAGTTAAATATGTTTTTAGTCCTTGCATTTTGCGCTCCTTTGAAAAATAGTTCATACATTTCATTAAATGTTTTTAAAATCTCCACATTTTATCTCCGTTATCCAAATTAGTTCCTGTCGTCAATTCTCTAATGAAATGCTGATGTGACAGTTAGTGGATCCTAAAATGTAAGAATTATTCTTTAAAGTCACATAAAATGTAGGGACCAAAAAACATATTCTTCAATGTCTTGGTCCAGCCCTGCTTGCAGGGCCTGAATATTGAAGGCTAGAACCATATAGAGTTGTGAGTCATTGTTGAAAATGCTATCGCGAGAGTTTTGAACATAGTCTGCATGATAAATGGAAAAATGTAATGAATTAAATTTCACGAAGAAAAAAAGTTATTTTAGTTTGAGAAAATTTATATCAAGGTGGCAATAGAACAAAACCGATTTCTTTCTCATCTTAGTTCTTGCTTGTAACCAAGCTCATTGATTCTCTTCTCTGCTGAATCCATAGCAGTGTTTTCTGTCACTTCCACAAAATTTTGCTCAACAGTTATGTGATTTAATTGTGCAAAATGAATTTGACTCAAATTAAAGTTGTTGCTGATCATGTGCAATTCCTTTCCTTAATCTTCTCATTTGTTAGTGTTGTTATTATCACTATTAATTAATACTATATTCTGTAACCAAAAAAGTGATCATATGTTCAAGCTTAATATATTCGTATGCTTATTTACTTGCGTAAGTTGTTTTGCATAAGCTCAAACTAAAATGATATTTTCAATGGTTACACAAAATAGTAACTTTTTGTTTTAAACGGATTCAATCATACATCATTGTCCTCTCCATTAATCAATACCACCGAATCTGAAACAAGTTCAAAAACACAATGGTACCAACAAATACAACCTGAAAAACCAAAACACTATGATACCAACAAACATTCAATAAAACTTTATCGATTATTACCGACAACAAACATTATTAGAACATCATACATCTTATTGGGAGATATGAATCTTATTTACTACTTTTATCACAATCATTCTCCAATTTCTAATTTCTTAGTATAAAGAAATTTAACAATTGTGAATATGTAAGCTTAAGCAATACATTATACATATATTAAGGACGGCGAGTGAACGGAATCAAGCACAAATCATGTTTTCTTCCTACAGCAAGCCCAAATGACTCAGTCATATCCAATTCTTCATTCTTCATTCCATTTGGAAGCTTCCAATCAAAATGGTAAAGTAACTGAGCTAGAGGTAGCTCTATGTTGGGTAAGGCAAATGCAATACCTGGGCACATCCTCCTTCCAGCACCAAATGGTATGTATTCAAAGTCCGTGCCTTTGAAATCAATTGTGCTATTAAGAAATCTCTCAGGCTTAAAACTCTCAGCTTCAATCCAATACCTTGGATCTCTTGCAATAGCCCAGGCATTAACAATGACCCTTGTCTTAGCCGGGATATCATACTCATTGATTTGGCATCTCTCCCTACTTTCTCTTGGGACTAACAATGCTCCAGGAGGATGTAGCCTCAATGTTTCTTTGATGATAGAGTTTAAGTATATTAATCGGTGCAACTCTGTCTCGTCAACGTACCCCTTTCTATCAAACACCCTTCTTACCTCAACTTGTGCTTTTTCCATTACCATTGGATTCTTAACCATCTCAGACATCCCCCATAACACAACTTCCGAAGATGATTCAGTGCCACCAACAAACATGTCCTGCAAATGGATTAACGATAGCCTTGTCTAATATCAAACCAAAATTAATTTCTTCTTTACAACTCAACAAAAAAAATGTTAATCTTATTTATTTTTCTCTCCTACAGAAAATTATGAACTATCCTTTAAATTGTGAAAATGAATGTGTTAACATATCTGATTTGTTGACTAACCTGGATGACTGATTTTATATTGTCGTCGGTCAAGGGATGTTGTGAGTGATCATTTTCATGTTGAATCTTGAGAAGAACATCTACTAGATCATCATTCTTCCTTTCTTTCTTGTGACTACATTTGTGATCCTCAATGATCTCTTGCAATATCATATCAGTCTCTCTATGAAGTTTTTCAAGTTTTTTCCTTGGCCTACTCAACACTTGAAGAATCTTAATAGATGGATACAAATCTACAATAGAAAATCCTCCCAATAGCCTAAATATTTCCTTCAATGCTGATTTAAACACTTCTTGGTGTTTATTCTTTTTCCCAAAAGCTGCCCGCGCTGTTATCCCAATTGTTAATGAGAGAATCATTTGAGTGAGATTAACAACGGATCCTTCAGCTCCAGATATTGATTTAACAAGATTTGACACCTCTTCTTCTCTTATGGACCTAAATGATTCGACACGTTTTGCACTTAATAGCTCTACGACACATATTTTTCGTAATTGCCTCCAATGTTCTCCGTATGTAGAGAAGGCAATATCTGTAGCATTGTAACTAGATATTGTTGACAAAAGAAGATTTGGCCTATCACAAAAGTTGATGTCATGTGTTTTCATAATCTCTTTGGCAATTTCTGGTGAACTCACTATTATGTAAGGTACCTCACCTAACTTAAGGTGGATTAAGGGTCCATATTTCTCAGCCAATTTTTTGAGGCGGTGATGGAGCAATGAGCTGCTTATAATCTGATGTATGTTTCCTATGAGGGGCATTGTCCAAGGTCCAGGCGGTAAATTGACGGTGGAATTGTTATCACTCAATGTTTTAACAATTTTGAATAGCACTAAGAGGAAGAGAAAGGAGAAAATGAAGATATTACTAGTAAAAATATTATGAAGCTCCATAATGGAAGCTTACTGTAGTCTAGGAGAAAGGAGAAATTTTAGATGAAGGTATTTGTGCAAAAGACTCACATGATATGATCGCCCGCCTTTACAAGAAAATGCAAACATGTTAATTAATACAGTTACTCTCCCTCTCTCTGAGGACCGGCCTAAGGGCCAAGCAATTTAAGCAAGGACTTTAGGCCTCAAAATTTTGGGTGAAAAAAAAAGCCTCTAAAAAATTAATTTGGTTATAAATATATTATATGATAGATAAACTATCGAGATTTGCATAGCTTAACTGAGTACCAAAAATGCTTCAACTACTCATGGTCATGAATTCAAGTTTTGGTCTCCACAAAATTGATTTTATATAAAAAAAAATATTTTTAAAGGCCACATTAATTTTTGAGAAATGATATCTGTACAACCATTTTGTGACAACTTCTTGACAATTTTCTCTCTCATACTCACATTATGTTCTTTTCCTCTCTCATCCTTTTTCCCTCTCCATTGTTTTTGACTAATAAGAAGAAAGAAAAACAAGGTTGTCATCAAAGTTGTCTCCAAATTGATGTACATATATCACTACTCTTAATTTTTTTTTGCTTTAGGCCTCTTAATCTGTTAGGCTGACCCAGATCTCTCTCTCTCCTTTAAATTTTTTTCTTGAACTCTTGGTGTTCACACATGGTGGTCGAGCTATCTTACGTGTTTGTGCATCAGCTAACATGTTTGTTGTTTCTCTTAGTCTGACTGTTTGTAAATTTTAGTGGTCTTTTCGGTACGCCTTGTGCTGAGGAGACTACTTTGTCAGTGTTAATATAATCATTTTTGTTTGTTCAAAAAAAAAATTATGTGCATCACTATCCGGTTATCATTTCATACTTTTTATTTGTACTATCTATGAGGAGAATAGGGTTATTTTAGAAAGATTTTGGGCTGATTTTTTTTTAATTCTAATTATACCCTTAAACAATTTTTTTCTATAATAATGTTATATTGTTAGTGTTATTAAAAAGATAAGAATTTTTGTTATATAGATACCAGTCCGAACTTGTCCTCGATTTTAAAAAATGATTTCACTACGTGATAGGGACGTTGCAGGGATACCCGAATCTACCGAAGACAAGGATGAAGTTCAATTTTTCATCCCCATGAAAGATCGAGTAAGGTAACAGATAATTATACGAGATTCGGGGATCGGGACATGGAATGTGAAACCCGTCCCCATCCAGCCCATTGCCATGTCTACATGATATCCTCAAATCTTCCATTCTTTAAAAAAAAGACTTAAATATGTAAATCGTCCTTGTAAGTTCGCGTGTTTTTGGTTTTCGTCCCTGTATCTTTTTTTGTTCTAAAACAACCCTGGTAAGTTATAAACGTTTTCGTTATAATGTTAACATAATAGGCAAACTTTGAGTTTGATATTGGTCATCTTGTTTATTGAATCCTTTAACTTAATCCAATACAATTTATTTAATTTGTTGGGATTAACACTATAGATACGTGTCAGCTTGTTTCAATTTCGTTAGTTTTAGTGTTAGCATCTATGGAATTAAAAACCAATTAAATCTAATTACCATTTGCAATAAATAAATTACATTTTTTTTTCTTTTTTGGTTGATTTTTATTTTCCAGATTTGTAATCATGTTTGGTTCCAATGCACTATTGCAACTTGTATATGATTTTTTTTACAAGGGATGGATTTTGTTTGTTAATTATCAATATTTATACAACTTTATTTTTTATGAATGGCTGCACCATTATTGAGAAGTGGCGCATGCCGTCACACTCAATTTCTCCACCACCATTTTTGGAAATCGTGTTAAAGTGTTGCGGTTTAGAATTTGGAGGTATATGATGAATTTTAGTTTCGGAAATCTTTCTTCAATTGTTCTACTATACAATTTTTACAGTTTCTGAAAATATTTTGTGGGGGTGAACTCTAATGAAAAAAGGGTAGAATTGGAATTTTTGGTGGTTTGTAAAGGTGAATGTATAAATGTAGGGGTATAGGGTATAATTTTCTCATAAATGAGGACCAATTCTTCAAAATAATAATAAAATAAAAAAAGGAGCAATAACATTGGACAAAAAAAAGGTGCATGTTAGGGAGCTCCTATGCTAGGAATTCATTGAATCACCCACATGTTTTCCACGCATCAATCAATAAAGAAAAATTTGTAAAGTCGGAGATCATGCAGTCATGATACCAGGGTAGGCTGGGAAACAAGTTTCACCTATACCCCGTCTCAATCTCATATATTAATCTATTACCCTATCCGATCTTTAACGGGGATGAAAAATTGAACCATAACTTCGAGTTCAACGGACTTAGGTATCCCTGCACGTCTTCATCACATAGTGAAATTATTTTTTAATAAAAAAAAAAGGTTTTGCAGTCCCAAACCTGAATCCGCTCTGAACCTAGAATTTTCCTTAAACTCATAACCCGAACTTGAACCTACCATCAAAAATTAATTTTCACCATTTTTCTATTAGTCTAATGCATTTGGGTCAGAAAATATCTATCTTCAATTTTTAATTAAAATGATAATTAAAGTCACTTTAATTAAATTTTTCTTTAATTTTTAAAATATAAGCATTTTCATCCTCTTTTTTTTTTTGGTGGCTGGAAACCCCAGACCTTGCATATATTATGCATTGACCTTACATTTTCATCCTTTTTGTCATGCTTTATTAGCGTTGAAATATCGTCCCTTTGTATTTCAATTTCCAAATACATTATATATTGATAAACTATTTTGATTGGTACAACTCAACATGAGCAGAGTTATCCATATTTTATTGATAGATAAATAAGAATTTGTCCTTATATTTTTTTTTGTGATTGATTACCCCTTGTTACTTGCAATACATATCAAAGACGACGAATAATAGGAATCAAGCATAAATCATATTTTCTTACAATCAAAGTAGTGAAGTAAACTAGCAAGAGGCAACGCAACGTTAGGTAAGCCAAACACAATGCCCGGACACATCCTCCCCTCCCTGCACCAAATGGGTATGTATTCAAAGTTTGTACCTTTGAAATCAATTGGACCATTAACAAACCTCTCAGGTTTAAAACTCTCAGCTTCAATCCAATACTTTGGATCTCTTCCAATTGCTGAAACATTGACAGAAGGATGGTATATAAGGATGCAACCTCATTGTTTCTTTGATGACTGGCTTTAAGTATATCAATTGGTGCAACTCTGTCTCATCCACAAACCCCTTTTTATCAAACACCTTTCTTCACCTTGTGCTACTTCCATCACCTTTGGGTTCTTTACCATCTCAGACATCGCCCATAACACAATTCCTGTTGTTGCTTCACTGCCAGCCGTGAATATGTCCTGCAAAAGGATTAACAGTAACACTATTTATTACTCCATCTGTACTTAATTATAAGACTCTTTTGGAAATCTTACGTCTAAACATATATATACACATTTTCAAACTAGTGTTCAAAAGTTGAAAAATCAACTTGTTAACATCTTTGATTGTAGACTAACCTGAATGACTGCTTTTACACTGTCATCAGTCAAGGGGTGTTCTGAGTGATCAGTTTCTTGTTGAATCTTTAGAAGAACATCAACTAGGTCTTCATCCTTGCTTGTTTTCCTATGATACGGGAGGGGGGGATAAAACTGCATTTAAGCCTTTTAAATTTATGGCGTTTGGTACTGCTCCATAAAAGAAGGGACACACACTTATCATAATTTCTAATCAAGCTCTCATGAATTGTTACTTGAATATCTCATTTTTTAACAACTCTCATTAGGAGACTCCTATTTCTTATAGATTTACAGACTCTTTGCCTCTTTTTTCAGCTGTTGTAGAGTTAGGAGTGGATTAGGGATGTCAATGGGTATCCATGGGTACGGGTAGTATGATATCCGTCCCCGCCCCGTTGGATAATTATGGTACCTGTGCCCGTCCCCATATCCGTGCGGGTATCTCTATACGGGTAATCCATGGGTATTTAGATACCCACGGATATTCGCGGGTACCCATGAATTTTTTTTTTTTTTTTTTTTAAAAAAACTTTTTTAATTACCTACAAACTTCAACTTTTAAAGATCCATACATAACATATTCCATTCAAATTTCATAATTTATACCATAATCCA
>Ga0315914_1006465_pt1 | contig 16590 bp, 9 predicted proteins | sample MpolenodulesMG_FD_203920 | JGI IMG/M metagenome (GOLD analysis project Ga0315914, IMG submission 203920) | Medicago polymorpha root nodule microbial communities from Los Angeles, California, United States - elongated nodules | ecosystem: Host-associated > Plants > Roots > Nodule | place: USA...
AAAAAAAAAAAACAAAAAAAAATATAAATAAAAAGTCAAGTCTCCTATGGTAGGAGATCTAAAGAGGTCGCCTACCGTAGCCTTTGTCTTATGCCAATACCACCAAACCAACTCAACCGAGTTTGTTTATTAGTATGAGAGATAATTGTTCTAAAAAGTTATTAATTTTTGGTTTTTTTTTACAGAAACTTTTGGTTGTTTGAATATACTTTTTCTAGTTAGTAAAAAAAGAGTGATGAGAGAACGATGAACATCAAACATAAAATGAAAATTACAATACAAATAGGACAAAATGATTTTTAAAATAAGAAAATAAATTATTTTGATTTAAAAAGTAGGGATTTTGATTTATCATATCCAAATGAATTCAAGTATTTTATTTGGACAGAAGTAATGAATTCATGTATGGAACATGCTATATATATTTTTTATTATCAAGTAGTCTAATGGTTGGAGTTCACGTATTTTTAAATGTAGAGAAGTGGTGTGTCGAGATTCGAATCACACCCTGCGTATATTATGCAACCAACGTCCTTATCAATACGATATTTTTATCAAATAAAAGTGAAGAAGAGAGTCTCCTAAATACAATTTAAATGGTAAAAAATTGTAGGGTTAATATGTCTTTAACCCACTGTAATTTGGGCGAGTTCCGATTTATCCCCCTGTAAAAAAAAGTTTAGATTCCAACCATGTAAAATAAGATTCTTTTGATTTTAGCCCCTGACCCATGTAACTGTGTAGAATTGCTGACGTGACGAGCTGGGTGGCATGCTGATTGTGCATATCTGATTATGTGGCGTGCTGATTGTATAATTAATTTTGTTTTTCATTTTTTTACAGGTACACATGGCATTTGTGCCTATTTTTAAAAAAAAATTAAAAAACTAGTAAAAAATTTTAAAAAAATTCAGGATTTTTTTATTACGAAAAATATTTTCCAAAATTTTGAAATATATATTTTTCAAAAATTCCAAAATTTATAATTTACGAAAAATATATATTTCAAATTTTTTTAAATTATTTTTAAAAAAAATCAAATTATTTTCAAAAATTTGGGAATATATATTTTTCGAGATTTAAAACATATTTTTTTTCGAAAAAGAAGTTTTTTAAATTTTCTCAACAAAAAAAAATCTGGAAAATATTTTTATTTTTAAAAATCTGGATACAAATTTATTTAAAAATTTAGGAAAATTCAGATTTTTTTTCGAAAATTTTATTTTACGATGTGTTACAGATTTGAGAATATTTTTTAACATTTGAAAATTGAGGATAAAAAAAATTAGAAAATTTTTTCTTATCTATTTGTTACATGTGTTATTTGTATTGAAAATTGAGGGCATTTTTTTAAAAGAAACAACCAGTCCAAAACAGCTGAAAGAGGTTGATTTCTCAAAAAATTATATAAAAAATAAAAAAATGCCTAAACTTACTATTTTGAAACTTTTTAAAAAAAAATCCAAATTAAATTAAATTTTAAAAATATTCAAAAAAAATAATATAAGCTAATTTTTGAATGTTTTGGTAAAAAGATATTAATTTTTTCTTTATTTTTTTATTTTTTGAAAAAAAATCCAATTTTTTTTCATTTTTAAAAAAAAAATTGATTTTTAAAATTTTTGAAAATTAATCTCTAGTTTTATTTTTTTTTTATCTTTTTAAAATTAATTTTTTAAACCATTACACACATGTCAGGTTTTAAAAAAATAAAAATAAAAATAATTACACAGTGGCGTACCACGTCAGGGTCCATTACACACGTATCAGGTTTTAAAAAAAATTAAAATTAAAATAATTACACAGTGGCGTGCCGCGTCAGCGTCTAGATGGGGTCATGAGTGTTTTGTGAAGAATCTTCATGTTATAGGAGTGTTTTGTTGACAATATTATAAGGATAAAGACATATTAACCCAAAATTGTATAAACATCTGATATAATCGACCATCTATTTGAATCCACGATATCCTCTTTTACGTTATGTTTAAGTTTTATAGTTAACCTTCTAAAGACAAAAATTAAAGAAGGGATGGTAGATTGATCCTTTTTGGAAGCTTATCCTTTTGATGAACAGTAGTTTTCATGAAAAAAGTCAGCACATATTTACCAAAGCTTTTTAGTAGTACATGATCACCGAAGATCGCTCTCAATTTGTTGCCATCACATTAATGATCCGCCATAAATTTCTATCCTATAACAAATACTATCATCGTTATCACTCATTGAAAGCTTTACATCATTCAATTAATCTTTTTGCGTCTACAAATAATCGACACCACACAACCATTTTCTTCTTCATTTCTGTTAGATTTTTGGGGCACATAAGTGTCAAATTTTGACACATGTTAACTAGAGCATGTTGCAATTCAAGTTCAACTCGTTCCTATGGGTTAGTTACGAATTCAATATGTGGTAGATTATAGGCCGTATGATAACCACACACACATATATAGTAGGAAAGTATATACCTCTACACCTGTTTGTTTTTTTTTTTGTTGATAAATTTATACCTCTATATCTAATCCTCTCTCCCACAAAAATTAAAATGAACTAAAATATTCTTAAATGTTCCTTTTTACTATTATGCATTTTAATTTATTATCGTAGTCTCATTTCATGAAACATAACCCTAAAATACGTATTGATTTTGAAAAAGAAAATTCTACGTGGGAATTTAAATTGAAATCCTCTGAATCGTATGCTATAACATTATCTCATCACCCTAAATTTTTATTAATAAAGAGAGTAAATCTCCAAGATATAGAGTAAACACTTTTGTTTACATAATATAGTTAAAATTTATATGTGATATATCGTTTGATATATCATTTAGATGTCATTTCCATTCTCACATACTTCAATTAGAACACGTGCAAGATCTTTCACAACCTTCAGCTACACTCAACTCTTTATTTAGACTGTCACAGATTTCTATTAAGTGTTTTTTAGAGTAATCACTCAATGCTTGAAAATATTTCAAGTTGTTAATCAAAATTGATACAAAAACAGAAACTTTTGAGGTCTTTAAGGTTATAATGTGGTTTAGGTAAAATTGAGATACATTTAGGTTAGTAGGCTAGTTTTTGAAGTTAAGTATCTATTACTTTTTTCCTTGGCTAAACAATTATCGGTTACCAAGCTTTCGCCAATTCAAGATTACATATCCTTTTTTTCTTTCTTCAGAAACTTCGTATAGTTTCTTTTTTATTTTTCATTCATCTTTTTGAAGAAACCAATTTTTGGCATTTTTTTAAAACAAAATATTTCTATTCTATTTTTGTAATCAAGTTCTCTAGTACCAGCTCATAAGTTGCTAATTTCAAGAGCAACTCCAAGCGATTTGGATCACAAAGGAATGGTAAAAAATCTCTCTGCTTGTGTTCTTGAATTTCGATTATAGACTTATGTCGAATAGTTGAAGGGGATGAAGACTCCAGAGGCATTGTCTGAAAGAGACTTGTCGTGATGGTGAAGAAATGCAATTTGAAATTACTGTGGTGAAATTGGTGTTACCACTGAGTGCTTCTTGCTCGTCTCTAACCTTTTGGAAAATCTTCTTTGTTTGCTTTATGGCTTCAGAAGTAAAATCATCAGGTGAAGAAGAATAAGAATCACTCAGTTTTACAATTGATTTCTTTTTCTCTAATTTTTTTAATCTTCATATTTGCATCTACGAGAACATTATTCTTCTTGGTGTTTGATTGTGAAATTTCAGAGACTAGTAAACACGTGATTTTCCCAATCTTGATAATGCAGCCATCAATATCTTGCTTGATTGGGATTTCTGAATCCAATGACATCTGATTTTTCCATTTTTTAAATCTTCCATAAATGGCAAAGAATGGCATAGGCCATGATAAATCTTGGTGGATCAAAGATAACCCAATTAATAACAAATCAAGGGCTTAGATATCACTAAATTATAAAACCAACTTTCTTTTGACAAAAAATACCAACTCAACAATGTACCCAAAAAAACTCAACCAATCAAAAAGGATTTCGTAAATACTGTGTTGAATACCGACCAACAGAAATGTTGTTTATAGCGAAAGGATGATTCACGAATCATCTCGACAAGTTTAAAAGCTAACTCCTTAATTTTTTGTAACTGCAGTGTATGGTTGGTGGAAACCTTTTTTTTTTGTTACCATTGCAATTAGCCTTTCGCGATGCATTCACTGGTATTTTTTTTCATGATGTTTAGCATCACTCTACCGACTAAATCATTATCGGTATTTAGTAATTGACTATAGTTATCCAAAGTCCGAACATCCCACCATGATTTGCTTCCATGATTTTTGTCCCTTCACATTTCAACCATACACTTTCATTTACATTTCTCTCTTTTCTTTTCTTTTTATAAAAGAGGAAACACATCACATTTCTCTTGTTCAAGTGCTATCACAACTTCTTAATCCTATTAAACCAGTATGCAGTTTAAACCAAAAAAAATACATATACACTTCCACTGTACAGAGGAAAAGCTACCATCACATGAACCCGAAAATCCAGCACCCTTGGGAAAAAAATTATGACAAGAACTCCAAAAAAAATACAATGAAATTTATTCTATAACCGATCATAGTGGAAAGAAAAGCTTATACATAGTTAAATAATATTAGAATAATGTACACCGTCTCAATCGCCAAAAAAAGGAAGTGGGTATTAGCTATCAAGAAAATTGGGTGTCATGAGCCGTATTTGGTGGCAGATGCTATTGCTACAGCCTGTGCCCACACTTTGAGTCGTGCCTTCACGTCTCTTGGATCATCCCCTACATAATAGAAAACAAAAGTGTCAAATTCTAAATTAATCCAACGCTTATCATATATATTACGAAAATAACTTACAAGTCTTCCAAACGTGTCATAAATTGTTTTCATAAGCTCTGTCAAACAATCTTATAATGTTTATGAACCGAGTAAATAAACTCGAATAAGTGGACCTAATTGTAAATATGAACGGAGTAACTTATGACGGTAAATTGAGACTTACCGGGACCGGAGATTCGCCAATTAGCAATAGGTGAATTACCACCACTACTAGTATCAAGTGTTGAATTAGAGAAAGAAACAGCGGAAATTCTTTCATGTTCCAACTCAAATCCAAGATCTCTACAAGCTTTAACTTCTTCCAAATCCATATACAAACTCCTATTCCCACCTTTAGGCCTAGTAATCACCATCACCCCAGTACTCTGATCACTCTCTCCACTATTCACACCATTCTCTAATTTCTCCTTCTCTTTCATCATTTTCTTCTTCTGATCCCATAAATTCTCCCAACTATTTCCCCTTTCAAACACACTTCTCATTCTCCTTCTCCTCCTCCTTCTCCTACCTCCCAAACCACTTTCCTTTGTTTCTTTTCTTGCTTCATTCTCACTTGCATAATCTTTCACTCCAACAACACTCGCAGGAACCAAACTCCTCCGTCTTGGTGGAGTCGCCGGTAACGAATAACAACTACCTGATTCATTTTCAGAGCCAGAGGACAACCCTGGTTGTAGTAACTGATGATCATCTTTTCCATCAGCAGAGAATTCACCATCTGCTTCATCACCACCATCAGCTTCAAAACTTTCAATAGACAAGTTTGACATGCACATGGAAGCTAGATTATCAACATCATCACATATAGTGCTGTTTGTACAAACTGAAAGCCTTGACAAGTTATGGTGATTTTGATTATGATGATGATCAAACCCATCATTAATATAATCATCTTCTTCTTCAAAGTCTTCATCTTGAATTGTGATCATGGTCTCATCTGAAGCCATATATAAAAAAAGAACGTACTATTTTGTTTTGGTTTTTATTAGTGATGATTGAAGAAATAGAGAAAGAAGAGTGTATTATATTAATGTATTGTGTTGAGTGTTTAGAGAATGTGAATCATTCGTTTCTTGTGATAAGGTAGAGAAGAGAATTAGTAGTAGTAGAAGTAGAGGGGCATCTTCAATCAACCACTCTATTTATGCCAAATTTTGATACGTTTTCTTTTCTTTTCCTTTTTTTATAACATTAATAATAATAAAATAAAAGCTATGGTTGGTCTCATCTGAATTGGCTCGTGTGCTAGGTGATGTAGTGGCGGTCAAACATTTGATGAAAAGTTAAGAAGATTTGGGTTAGTTGCATCAAAAGTTTTTCGTATATTTTTTTTGGGGCGGTTAGTTATAGTAAGGTCTTAAGTGATTGTTAAATTATGTGAGTGAGAATGTGATGAGCAATTTGGGGGTATCAATATGTAATTTTAACACAATGTTTACATTTCTTATCTAGTACTACTACCACGTGATTACATCTGATTCGAGTACATAGTATATGGTATATTGCTATGATTTTTACTTTCCAAAAACGCGGAGCTCACGCGGAGATTACAGGTGAAACTGACACTTAGTGAATACTATTAGTTAATTAATTTGGATTAGATCATATTATTAAACAATCAAACTTATTTATTACGATACGATAGGTTTCTCTTTGACTCGTGGTATCAAAGACTTCTCATTTTTACGTTGTTCATAACGATGATGTATTAATAGATGAGTTTTTAAACCTGACATTATATTTATCCGGATGAAACTGAACTTGGAAGTAAGGTCTTGAGTTCAGAGCCATAGGAATAATGTAGTCGAGAGAGATTCCAATAAACTAAATTCGTCAACTAAGTTGATAGATACTTCACACCAAACTAGATTCCAATTTAATTGGAAGATAAGATGAGTTTTACCACAAAATTAATTTAGACTACACCTCAAATACCTTCTAATAATTTGCACCAGTTAATTCATGTACAACATCAATGTAAATAATTTTTAGACGGTTGATTTGAAAGAGACTTGTCATGATGAATATTAACGGAGTTAGGTCAAATTGCATTTCTTTATCATCCGGACAAGTCTCTTTCAAACGACACGGGTTAAAGAGCAAAAAAAAAAGAGTAGAGCCTAAGTTTTAATTGAATTAGATCATCTTCGATCTTTCTTTTATGTTTTTTTATCATGCTTAAAATCTGAATCATTCATCAACCAAATTATATTATTGATTATTTCTGGTTGACTAAAATCAATGGTCAAAATCCTACATAATTGTCTTGGGAGAGTAGATGATTCATATCCAATTTTAACCTTTTACCAAAAAAGCCATAAAGTTTAACCTTTTATGAAGCTGGCTTATCCATATCAATATTTTAGTAGTACTACTAATTTGGGTAAGATGTAAAAGGATAAAAATGGGAATACGTTGTGAGCATAATGATGCCGTTTTCTCTTGGGCACAATGATTCAACCAACAGCAAAAGAACACAATTCAATTATTTTCCTTATTTTTATGGTGCCAACTGGGATTGGCTACTCTCTTACCTTTGCCTAGGGGTTTTAGTATTTTTTATTTCATTTTTTCAAATCTAACCACAACTGAAACAGATTGTGATAAAGAAACCTCTTTTTTTCTCCACGTGCAACTCTTCCAATGTTATTGGGCCCATTATTTCCAAACCGATTTAAGACACCTGTCCACGTTTTTTAACGTTATACATTCTTTATTAGTAGTATTTATTTTATAAAATTATTGTTGATATGATGATGAATATGGCCTTGGACCAAAAATTCAATAATGAATAAATTAAAATGAAAAGATATGTACCAGAGAAACTTATGTCTAGTTAAATACATTAGACTCCGACAAAAAAAAAATAGATTAGACTCCAACAACGTGATCATCTAATGCATAAATCTTGATTGAAAATTAACGCGTATATTTAGTATTCGACACATCTCAAATAAAACTAACACGCATCAGGTATTTATAGAAAACAAAAGAATATGAATGGATATGTATATACTCACTCACTCTGGTCCGTGGATAACAAAGCTAACACAAAGACCAGAAGAAAAAAACAGAAGAACCTTAGACACTGTGTCTGGTTCTTAGAGAAAGTGTGCACCACGTGGAATTAATCGGTGGATCCTATGCTTATTAATTGATGTGATTCATTCTGAGGAGAGTGAGTGATTGAGAAAGTGGGTCCCAAACATTCACTCTTGTTGGTGCACAGTTGCGGAAGGCAGGAGTTGCAGGCCACTGATCTTCAATTTTTTGTTATTTTTAATAAGCTTTTCTTCAGCCACCCTTTTTCTTCCATATGATTTTGTATTTAATTTGTCGCTGTCAATGATTGGTGACTTCCCATTCCAAATTCAAACTCTTCTTGGAATACAAAATATTATTGAGTTTTTCTTTTATTAAAAAATTAACAAACGTTAACTTGTGCCCTCAAGCGCACATGTTAAGGTACTCATTATAAAAATATACGTATCAAAAGTCCTGCAATCAACCTTTTAAAAATTAAATTATCATATTTCTTAATATAAAGTTGTTTATTTTGGATTCCTTAATATGTGTCATTAGGACATAAGTTAACGTGACCCAAAAAAAATTAAATCAAGTGTAGCACATCTTTTACAAGATCAAATAGAATCACTATCTTCTCAAAACAAATAAAAATAGAATCACTATATTTTTTAAACAAATTGATAGTTGGTACCCCTCCGTCCCATTTTAAGTGAATATTTTGTTCATTTCACACATAATAAAAAAAAAATGTATTAGCGAAGGACAAAGAAAAATGATTTTAAATGCTATTTTTAAGTATTTGTGCATTTACCATTAATATAAATGCAAAGTAGAATACAAAGGAAAATGAGTCAATTATTTTATGACAATATTTCTTTACAAAAGACTCACTTGTTGTGGAGGAAGAGAGTATTTTGCAAAAATTACAGCAGGTGTGAGTGTCATTGTCAATGGAAACACAAATTATCACAATAAGGAAAATCCAGCTACATTGTAGTGTAAATATAACTTCAATGATAAAAAATAATGTATAAATATTTATTTGTGGGATGTAGATTTAAAGTCGAACTATCTCACCTATCAAAACAAGTGTGTGTGAGTTTTTCCGATAAGTTCTTTGAAACAAAAACTGTTGCACTATCTAAGAGCAACTCCAACGGAGTTATTTCATGGATGTCCACCAGCATGGAATTGAAAAAAGTTGGTTATTTTGCAAGTATAACCATTGGAGTCCGCCAGCATGGAGTAATCTTTACCTGCTGAAGTAACAATGCTCATGAGTTACTTTGATTAAAAAACTAATATCCACACCACAATTTCGTTTTCTTTTCTTTTCTTTTTTTACTTGAACTTAATAATATATGTTACCAATTCTGATCAGTAAATATGCAGCATATATTAATTTATTTTACCATTTTTTAAATTGAAAAATTTATTTAACTATTAAGTTTAATTTTATTTTTATATATATTCATATCAATATTAATGAAAAATACTAAATTAATATATTAAAATATTAATATGTAATGTAAAGTTGTGGGATCCAATTTAAGTTCTACAAATATCACCATTGGAGGTGCTCTAAGAAGCAATTTTCAACTTACATGAGGGAGCTATTGGGTACAAATGAAACCACATAAATACAATGTTATTAAAATTGTACCTAAAATAGTCATAAAATGTAAAAAAATATGAAAAACGATAAAAAAAAAAATACTTGTACAATTTTATGACTATTGTTGAAACTGGTTGAAACATTTTTTTTTACAAAAAAACTGGTTGAAACTTTTTTTTGAAAGCAGTTTAATGATTTATACTCCTTTTTGGTGAGATAAAGTTGATTAATGCTCCCTAAAAAAAAAAGTTGATTAATGCTTGGACGCTCACCGACCGTTGATTTTAATTATATATTTCTATATTACAATGATTTTAATTATTTTGTCAAGTAATCTAATGACTAGAAGCCTAGAATTCACCTTTTTTAAAGTGAATAAGTAGAGTGTTCGGAGTTCGAACCGTGACCCCTGCATATAACAATACATGTCCCAGGTATGCTGACGGGAACTTAATTATTTTGTTAGTATTAGGGAGGTGAGATGGTTGGAGTACATCAAATCAGCCATTAATTTGCTTACACGTCATATAATTTAGGGACACTTTCAGCTTTAAATCAATGTATTTTTTTTATCGATGTTATATATTTCCTCCGTTTTTAATTATAAGCAAATTTTGACTTTTAGATTCATTCAATTAATGATATATGTAATCTATAATATAAACCACATATATCATTAATTGAATGAATTTAAAAGTCAAAATTTACTTATAATTAAAATCGGTGGGAGTATGCAGCATTATTCATTCAGTTTTTCTTAACAGATTAAAGTCCATCAACAACCTCAAATCCCTAAAAAAAAAAGCCTATTAACATAAATCCGTGAAAAAGTCTCGGTTACCCAAAAAAGAAAGTCTCACTAATTCAACCATACATACTTCATTCATTCTACCATGATTCTCACATTTGACATTTTTTATATGAGTAATGAGTCAAATTTCACCTCTTAGATAAGTAAGTAATGAATGCAACATAATTCTTACATATATTATGCAATATCTTTATTAAATAAGCTAAGTTCACAGATATTGCATTGAATTTTACACAAAATAGAAAAAATATAACAATTAAAGTTTAGAAAATAATTATTTTGCTAAATTATTTTTATTATTCAATTATATAGTTACATTATCTTAAATGTAAAATGATAAAAAGTAGCCAAAAAAATGTAAAATGAAAAATAATATCTTTGAAGTGATGTATAAAATATATATTTTTTTTTTGGACAATAAAAAATGGAACTTATATATTAACAAGGAGGGAGCTCGCCCAAGCACAAGGCGTGCGAAGGAGCTCCCAAATAATTACAAAAGGATAGTGTCAATCAAAAGTAGCCAAGTCCCAAACAAGCCAAAGGACTTGTTACATTGGCTAAAGATTATAGTATTAATTAAATGATACAACTAGAAAAACACATTAATTAAGACTACATTAAAATTTTAAAGTATAGCTGTTTTTTCGAAAAATTTTCCCCAAATATGACGACTGTTTTAGACAAATTGACTATTTCTTTTATTGATTTTTTTTTTATTAAAACACTAAACTATATACTCCCTCCGGTTTCAAATATAAGAAAAGATTATTTTTTTTAAGTTCATTGAGTAGTTAATGTATCTGGTCTACATTGTAAAGCAAATACATTATTTATTTAATGAACCTAAAAGAAGAATCTTTTCTTATATTTGAGACCGGAGGGAGTATCAGTTTTTGTTTCCTAGAGTTAACAATATATCTTCTTTCTTTTTTGAAAGAAGAGTTAACACTATACCTTCTCCACCAATATATACAAGTCAACTATCACATATATACTTATTTAGTTGTGGCATTTTTAAGTTTGTTTGAATTGACTTATTGTCAAGAAGTTTAATTGTTAGAAATTTATCTTTTTCAAAATGAATTAGTAGGTTGTTCAGGGTTTGAGTCCGATTTCTGCATATATTATGTTTTGCTCCTACCAACTGATCATATGTTCACGAGAATGACTTGTTTGAATTGATCTACTGATATAAACACCTGTTTGACAGAATTTATAAAACATACTTATGAAATGTTTGTACATTATTTTTTGGTTATTGTCACAAGCTCTCAAAGATAGCTATGAAAAGCAACTTATAAACTTATATAAAAATATTTTAACTTATTTTGTATTTCGTTAGAGAAATAACTTATCGATAAACATTTATTATGATAAGTGTTTGTGTTATAAGCTTAGCGTGTGTTTGGTTCTGCGGTGGAAAAAATTGATTTTGGTAGAATTGATTTTGGTTAAAAGTGAGTTGAATGTAAAATGATTTATGTTTGGTTACCTTCAAAACAAAAGTGATTTGTATTAAAAATATTGTTTGGATTTTTTGAGTCAGAATGACTTTTAGATGTGTAAAAGACCAAAATGGGTTTTAACTTGTGAGTGTGTGTATCCAATTTTACATTTATTTAGTTTTTTCATCCTTCATTTATTTTTTATTAATTGACGATAAAATTATTAGATTAATATAATTGTTAATCACACAATATTCAAATAAAAATACATGTAGGGAATATATATTAAACATGAAGTACTCAATTAAAGCCCCAAATACCCCATTGACGTTGGATAACCGGAATCCACCAAATAATAATGCATATAAACTTCATCAATATCATTATCATTTGATGGAAAAATAGAGAAGCTGTATTCAAACTCCATCAAAATCATTAACATTTCAAGAAAAAACAAAGAAGCAAATATAACTAAGCTCAAAGAAAACAAGGAAAATAATAGTTCTTTATTCAAGTATTTTATCAAACACATCAAATGCATAGTTATCAAAGGAGTGTTTGAACTTATGTTTGAGTATCAAACACTGCAGCTATTTTCCTCTTTCCTTTTCCTCAGTGTTTGAGAATGAAAAGAGTGACAAATGAGCCAACATATATAAAGAATTTTGTAGGAACTACGTGTAAGTAATGAAATTATGAGGCAGGTGAACTATTTTGTTTGATCTGTGAAGAAATTATGATGAAATAAATTGATTATAGTTTAATGAAGTTGTGAGGTAGTTGATTTGTTAGATTTGTAAATCGTAATTTGCATTCAAATTTTGAAAGGAGATATGAATTCTGATGGGATAGAAGTTATGAGGTGGGTGAAAAGCAGCAAAGAGCAAAAAAGAGAAATTGATGAAAAGCAAACTTGTAGTAAAGAGAATCGATTTTCAGAAGCTATGAATATCAGCTTCACCTAGAATTGAGTTTGAATAGGGAAACATACAATGACATCATCTAGTTGAGAGAGAACCAAACACTCCAGAATCACTTTAGGATGGTCGGAAGCACGTTTTGTTCTTTTCACCGTGTAACCAAACACTCACTTAATATTAAGTTGTTTATAACCCCAAGGGTCGCCTAATGGCAAAGGATTGGTAGTTAAGAGTGTGGCCCTCTTCAATTGTGCCTATACTAATGAGCAGTTAGATTGGTTTCATGGATTAATCGATCTTTGGAGGAGATATCAAGTTTTAAAATAATAATTAAGTTGCTTATCCAAACATAAATTTTATGAAATACATTAATAGCCACAATAAATTGAAGTTCACAACCTACAGGCTACAACATAAATTATTTCCAAAAAAATAAATAACACAGTCCTTTGGATTACTTTTGTAGATAAGCATCGATCTGCAGTTTTAATCGATAAATGAGAAGAAAAAAGGGAAGAACAAACCCAAAAATTTGTTTTTTTTTTGAAGAAGTTAAAATGAATTATATTACCTCCACAAAAGGATCCTTCCTAGCACAATACATACTAAGGAAAGGACAACAGAGTTAAGCCAATATTTACAAAAATTGCCTGTACAAAGGGAACAAAAAAATAGAAAAGAAACACTTAGCCTATGCCCAATATGGTAAAGGGACTAAGCAACCACCCATGGTAATTGATGGGAAGAGAGATATGCTTCGCCTTCAACCACATAAAGGTAAGCGACTTAATCTTGTCGACCACCTGATAAACCGAGCATTCTTTGACATTAAAAAGCCTATTGTTTCTTTCCTTCAATATTTCCCAATTTGCCGCAAACCAAATAACCTGAAGAATAGATCGGTGGCCCTTTGAGGTTCCACCGCAACAGCTAAACTGATTAAAATGACCCGACACCTGAAAGGGTGCAACCATTGACAAGCCTAGCCACCTATAAATGAATTGCCAAACAGAACCAAACAAATTGCAATGCAAGAATAAATGATTTGATGTTTCCAAAGTGCCACATCCAGAACACACTGCCTAGAAGCCTGATCAATAACACCATGCCGGAGCAAATTATCTTTTGTGGGTAATCTATCTCGGAGCAAGCACCACCCAAAGAGCACCACCTTCAGCGGCACATCTTTATGCCATAGGGACAAGGCATCCACCGAAGACACTAACGGAGGTTGAAGAATCAGATATTTGTAGGCACTTCGAACAGAGAAAGTATGCGTTGATTCTAGTGCGCAACGCCATCTATCAACATTATCAACCAGCAAATTCACATTATGAAGGAATAAAATTAAATCCCCCAACAGCCCCTCCTCCCACATGAACAACCTCTGCCTCCACCTCCACGCCTCACCGTCCATCCCTCAACCTAAATGACACATATCAGACACTGACACCCCCTTAAACAACGATAAATCATAAAGTCTATTGAACCTGACCCTAAACTCCTCATCACCACACCACACATCGGACCAGAAAGAGGTTTTCTCCCCCATTCCCTACCGACCTACTCACGTGGTTTTCAAACCACTCCTCCCTACGCATAACGGCAATATCGCGCCACCACATGGAAGCCTCTCGCCCCCCTCCCAACAAACGACCTTCCTCTACACCATACCTCGCTGCCAGCACCCTAAACCACATACTATCATTATCCTCCAGCAACCTCCAACACCATTTTCCTAACAACACAACATTAAACTCCCTAATTCTCCTTACCCTTAAACCACCAACCTCCTTACCACTACAGACAGTATTCCAATCCACCCAAGATATTTTCCTGTGGTCATCACTCCCCCAAAAAAAAAAACAATTTAAAATAAATTCAATAGAGGATACAATACCTGACGGAGCTTTAAAAAAAGAAAGGGCATAAACAGGCAACAACGACAAGACAGATTTCAGTAAAACCAGACGGCCCCCGAGTGATAAATGTTTCAATTTCCAACCCGACAGTCTAGTTCTGATACGATTAATAAGAGGATTCCAAAAAGATATCCGCCAGGCGTTACCGCCAATAGGCAACACCAGGTACACAAACGGAATAGCACCCACTTTACAACTCAACATTGATGCTGCCTCTGATAGCCACGACGATGCGACATTCACTCCCACCAAATGGCTTTTCGAAAAATTTACTTTTAAGCCCGATAAAGCTTCAAAAAGAAGAAGGATAGCTCTCATAGAACAGATGTTGGTCCAAGATTTGACACCCAAAATTAAAGTGTCGTCAGCAAACTGTAAATGAGAAACAACTGTCATGTCGCTACGCCCCACCTTATAACCCACAAATAGATCATTAACCTTCAGAGATTCCATCAACACATGAAAACCCTCAGCCGCCAAAAGAAACAAGAACGGCGATAGAGGATCGCCCTGCCTCAACCCCCTCCCCAAGGAAAACTCATCCGCAGGAGACCCGTTTACCAAGACAGAAGCAGTAGCCGTTCTGATACACTCGTTAATCCATTTACGCCAAAGAATTGGAAAACCCATCTTTTTCATCACCTCATCTAAATACTCGAAATCTATAGAGTCATATGCCTTTTCAAAATCAACCTTAAACAGGATCAATTCCTTCTTGGACTTGCGTGCCTCATCAACTATCTCATTTGCCACCAAAATGCCATCAAGAATTTGACGGCCTTTTATGAAAGCTGACTGTGTGTCCGATATAACAGAACCAATCACACCACAGAGTCTATTAGCAAGCACCTTAGCCAAAATTTTGAACAAACTACCCACCAACGATATCGGTCGAAAGTCATGGAGGCATTGAGGATTATCAACCTTAGGGATTAAAGCATAAACGTACTGTTAATACCTCTGGCCAACCTACCGTTTCGGTGAAACTCCACTATAAAGCGCATGACATCTTCCTTCATAATGTCCCAAAACTCCTTTATGAAACCAAAGTTAATCCCATCAGGACCCGGACTTTTATAATTCTCGCAATCCCACACCGCCCTCCTCACCTCGTCCACCGAAAAAGGTCTAGTCAAAGTCGCCCCCTCTCCGGTGGATAAAGATCGAAAAGCTAAAGAATCCATACTAGGCCGTTGAATGAGCCGCCGCTGAAAATGTGTTGAAAAGTGACTGTATACTGCATTGCGAACGTTGTCAACCCCCTCCACCAAAACTCCGTTCACAAGAAAAAAAGGTATTGCGTTTCTACGCCGCCTATTAGACATAACTCCATGGAAAAACTTCGAGTTTGCATCTCCTTCCCGTAACCATTGAGTTCTTGATTGTTGCCAACAAATACTAGAATTAATACGGACCAAAGAAAACAACTCTTCCATCAACCCATGCAACTCTTCAATCTTATCTTCACATAAAACCTCAAACTCCCCTTTCAAATCCAAGACTTCTATTTTGTCCTTTAAACCCAAAATTCTAGCTGGTAAATTTTGTGCGTGACTTTGATGCCACTCTTTTAATGCCAATTTGATAAGTTTTAGTTTTTCTTTCAACACAAAACCACCCCAGCCATCCACATGAAACAAGTGCCAACAAACAAAAGATTTATAACCAGGAAGAAGCTCCCAACATTTCAACATCCGCAAAGGTCTAGGGCCCCAATTCTCAACATCAACTGAAAGCTCCAACGGGCAATGATCTGACACCCCTCGAGACAAGGCCATCTGAAAACAATTAGGCCAAGTCAAACACCATCTATCAGATAGCAGAAACCTGTGTATACGACTCATAGAATTCCCATCACCTCGGAACCACGTAAAGTTGCGGCCCCTAAGAGGAAGATTCACCAAAAAATTGTTCTCTACAAAATTATTGTATGTAGCGCTCCAACCCTGTCTAGCCACGCCACCCACACTACGCCGCTCATCCATGCACCGGACAGCGTTAAAGTCACCACACAG
>Ga0315914_1006466_pt1 | contig 16589 bp, 5 predicted proteins | sample MpolenodulesMG_FD_203920 | JGI IMG/M metagenome (GOLD analysis project Ga0315914, IMG submission 203920) | Medicago polymorpha root nodule microbial communities from Los Angeles, California, United States - elongated nodules | ecosystem: Host-associated > Plants > Roots > Nodule | place: USA...
ATAAAAGATTTGAACTTTTAGTTAAAAAATATTTTTTGATTATACGAAATAAAACTGACAGTAGATTAATTTTTAGCGAATGAAAGGTGTGGAGGTGATATAAAAGTTGCATATTGGAAACTCAAAGATGGGAGAAATGAGAAAGGAGAGAGATGATGGAGGAAAGGGATTGTGTGGGGAAGTTTCACATTTTACTGTTTTTATTTTTAACTAATCTAGACCTTTGATTATTTATGAGATAAATCTAATGGTATATAAAAGTGATCCACCGGTGAACCACTTAATTGATGGTTCACCTTAGAATTCACCCTTTCTTTAATCACTCACATCATTTGAATAATTTATTTGTAAGAAAAATAATCATTTGAATAATTTAGAAATGTAGAACATATCAAATTCAATTCCACGGGGCCTAAGTTATTGAAGGTAGAAAACCCATTTGAGTTGGCATGGTCGTGTTGGATTGAGACCTTGGAGTGTGCTCCTCCTCAAAGTCTCAGGTTCGATTCTGCTATGTGTCAATTTGAGTTGGTTAGTTTAGCTTGTTAAAAAAAACTTATTGAAGTATCAAATTATGAAGTATTTATATGGAAAGTGTCATCCTCCTCTCACTTCGTGTTTATTGGGTACCCCCTCCTTCTAAAGTTGTTTGTTTAGGGTTTTCAATGGTTCTTTTCGTATTTATATGGAAAGTGTCATCCTCCTCTCACACCAATTACTCTTCATGTTTATTGGGTTCCCCCTCCTTCTAAAGTTGTTTGTTTAGGGTTTTCAATGGTTCTTTTCTTGGTGGTTTTTCGGCTAATCTTGGGGGTATCTACTGCTTTAAGGCTTAATTGATTGATGTCGTGCTTGCTGTTGAGAATACTTATTTAGCTAGGTTGGTCTCATTTTTTGTTAGATTGTGATTCTATTATTCTCGTGAGCTTAACTCAGTTGGTAGGGACAATGTATAATATAGGCAAGGTCTGGGGTTCGAACCCCGACCACCACCAAAAAAAAGTTTGTGATTCTCTTTATGAGTAAAAGCTTTTTATAGACTCCTCATTGGTTCCTTGGTGTCTAAGAAACGGGTGAGTGAACTGCATTAACATTGTTTGAGGGTTTTAGTGTCTCACATTTACATGAAAGGTAACACATATGCAGATAAATTAACTAATTATGGTTTTTAAATTGTTGACTTCATTTGGGGGATTTTTTACTAAGGTGCATCAAAGAAGATTTCTCTAAAAATAGATTAGGTTTTCCTAATTATATATTTAGATGATGGTCAGATGCTTTTATTTTGAATTTACAAAAACCTCCATCAAACTTTGGATAGAAAAAATTATCTAGTTTAAAGCACTTAAGCTTTTGCAGAAATAAAGAAACAAAACTCATAAAGATTTATAGTAGTTCATTGAAAATATAATACCTATATTTATTCCCTTATCTCCGGAAGAATTTGACTACCAAAAATCAATATGATTACAAACTTGTGAATATTTTCTAGTTGTTTGAACCTATGCTTGAGAACTTCTTAAGAACTACTTTCTTCGGTCATTATTATAAAAAAAAAAAACTATTTTTTAGATTTATTGAATAAATAATGTATATGGTCTATATTAATGGTTACATACATCACTCATTCAATAAACCTAAAAAGTTGTTTTTTGCTGATAATAGTGATCAGCGGGAGTATAGTTTTTTAAAGATTCAATTGGCAGATGTAAAAATTATAATTGAAGAGTTTTGCTGATTTTTCACTCTTACAAAAACTCCACGAATTATTTTAAAATACTTAGAAAGTCTTTAAATGATGCTTCTTTGAGCGTCACACAATTATTCAATAGGTGATAGTAGGCTTCTTGAATAATCATGGTGAGACTTATTTCTTCAGTTAGGTGATAGTTATTTCAATAAATGACAAGATGATTTACTCATTGTTTCTATTAGATGCAGACTTATTCATATGCTAGATATGCAGGAACTCTATCGTCACAGGCGAAGTTTTAGCTTCTTTTTCTTCTTTAACCCTATCTGCATATGCAAAGAAGTTTATCGAATGATATATTAGTGACTTAAATATATAGGTATGATAAAAATTAAAGTTGCCAATGCAATTTATTGAGGAATTTTGTTTGAACGTTGTAAAATCCCCCAACAGCAATTTTGAAAATGTATAGAGAATATATAAAAAGGAGAGGCAAACTGAACTGAAATGAATTTAATTTCTTCATTTTTATGTGCCTCATTTTCTCCAAGAACCTATATTGCCCAATGTAAGCAAAAAGAGTAGAACATTTAGTGTTGAAAATGAAATGAATTTTATGCATGTACTCTTGATGTGTATTGTTGATTCAACTCCAAGAGTTCCCCCAAACACTTCATTGAACAAGAACTGTCCTTAATTTCAAATGACTTTTAGAGCAGATAGATAGTCTCTTGTATGAAGCATTCAGAGGAACTCTAAGAGAAAATCAACAAATGATTACTGAGCTAGATTTGCTTCAAAATGGCTTCTTGTCTTGGTTGAGCAATGCATGGTAAGTGCTCTTATATAGTAAGAGAGTTTGTGTTCAAAGTACAAAAAGAGACCTGAATCTTTGTGAGGTCATGCGTAAAGTTAGGGTACCACATTAAAGAATGAACATAGTCAGGATGTTAGGGAAGAAGATTATTATTGGCCGGGTGATATGAAAGAAAAGTTCTTATTGTAAAGTTATGAAAATCCAACAAAAGGTCTCCTCTAATTCTTATGAACTTAAAAACACCCCTTCATTATGAATTTGGACCACTGAATTGAGCTTTCCTAGCTAGTTGAATTTGGTCACAATTGTGGAAAAATGAGATTGTGAATAACATTAAAATATCGTAGCCGCTGTAGTAAATCTCTAGCTTTTACAATAATGTTTTTTTTTTTCAAGTCTTTTTTTTTTTTTTTTGATAAATTTTCCAATAATATTCAAGATATGCTGCGCGGTCACTTTCATATCCTTTAATATGAAACTATTATACTCCAACTTATTTACTCATATAAATCTAATATGATCCTGTTGGACCTGCGAACTTTGGACGGTGATGTTGAATAGACTTTTAGTGTAAGACCTTCGTTATTAGCCGGCTTCTTCTTGGATGATGGGTAGGTATGGCAACAAAACCTATATCCGTGGGTACCCACCCGAACCAAATTTAACTTGACGGATTTTCTTCTCTTTGAGTAGGTTTGGGTATGGGTTTGGGTTTTTCCCGATTTTAAAACACGGGTATGGGACAGGTAATGGGGATATAGGTACTCACCCCGAACTCATACCCAAACTCGTCCCGAATGCAGAAAATCAATTTATTACCTCTTTTATATAAATAGAAACTCAATTGCCCTAAATCATTTCACTCATATAGTCCGATGACACACACTTATATAGTTCTCTATTTTCTCCTTCCATCACCATAGCTATCAATCGTCATCATCTCTTTGTTGGATAATGCAATACAACATTGTCCTCGGGGCTGAAAAATACTTTTATTTTTATTAAAAAAATTATCCACTGCAGGAATGGGGATGGGGATGGGATACCTGAACCCGTCGGGGACGGGGATGAGATTCAATTTCTCATCCCCGCTGGGTATGGGTAGAGTAACGGGTAAGTATGTGAGAATTGAGTATGGGGACAGGGAAGGTAAAACTCGTTCCCACCCCGCCCCTTTGCCATGCCTAATGGTGGGGATGGTAACTGTAAAGACACTCTAACACACAATTAAATAAGGGTCGTGGGTCTACTAGGTAGTTTTATGGTTGTAGTCCTTTAACCTTTACCTTGATAGATGTCCTTGGGCGACAACTATAAGAAGATCATGAGGGCACATCATGCGATATGGCTTAAATGATCCATATGGCTTCAACGGGTCAATATTCTAGTGCGGTCAATGGACATGTCCATGTCATCGTTCTTTTGGACCTGTAAGGAGAGAAACCCAAACTTAACCCTTATTTAGGGCTTGACCCATACTGGAATAGTTGCCCTAAGCTATTAATTTAGGGAGTAAAGTGATAGCTTTCTTACAAAGAGAAGGTACGACATGTTCAAGCAGTAGAATCATCGTTTTGGATCTCATGCCCTCAGACCTTGTGTTGCAAGCTTGGGTCTCTCGTCGGTCGGTTAATAAGTGCTAGATTTCAGTTATTTACCTATTGTTAAAAAGCACTTATTAACTTGTTTTTCAAGTAATCTCATGAATACCCCCCAATTTCATATAAATAATTAGTTGTTATACAAGTTAGGCTGTTTTTTTATCTATTTCCCTTCAATTATGTAGGTTTTGGAGCTCAATGACCAAGAAATGCTAAAGAGCAAGGATTCAGATCCAGAGCACCTTCATTGGACGAGTTAAATGAGTTCAAAGCGAGGAATTCCATACATTTTAGGGAAAAATGTAAGCGCAAATTCGCTATGCGAGCAATACTTTGCATAGCGAATTAAGGTGGTTTTAGTGACTTGTTGGATGAGCTATCATTTCCCTTCATCTAAAGAAAGATCAGATTCTCTAAGCGAGCCAAATTCACCTAGTGAAAATCCACTTACCATAATCCTGTAAATAAAGGTCCGATTACTTTTCAAAGAGGAATCGTCACACGCCACAGACCCACGGTCTGTTGTAGAGAAAAAGAGCTTAGAGACATGGAAATATACAAAGTAAAAATATAGAATAATCGACTTTGACGACGAATCTATTTTCTTCTTGCTATTTATTATAAGTTTATGTTTAACTAATCATCTCTATTGTTAGGGTTAGGTGTAGTTACTATGAATCTTATTTAAATATTTTATTTGGTTGTTATATATAAATTCTACTTCAATATATTGATGTTTACAATTTCGTTTTGAATGCTCTTTTTGTCGTGGAATCCGATAATGATATTTTGACTTAGGAAGTGCTAAACATAGACTTTCTCTGTAAGGGAAACAGTAGGAGTATTTATGAATGTTATTTGGATGACATCTGGATAGGTTTACAATTACAAGCATTGTCTGAAATTAATGTCACTGTATTTGTTAGCTTAGCTAGACACAAGAAGGTAATGAGAATAATGGATCTCACGTGGTTTCCCAAATACGGAAACGTACGATGAGGGATAGGTGAAGATATAATTAAAATTAGACGAGTATATAATCGATCAAGGAAATATTAGATGATATGTTAACATAACTTAATCTTGGAAATACAACCTTTGTATTCTTATTTTACTATTTATTTGCAAAGACCACTAAATTTGCAAACAATATACCATTCTATACTAAAAATAGTATTAGTTATTGAACGGTTATAGTATCGCACGAGTCCATGTGGATACCATAACTCCAAATACTTGTTTTTTATGCTATGATAAATGGAACTTATCATTTGTGAAATATAAGTTTGTAACGTGAGGTGCAACCTTGGGAACTTTTTCATTCAATCATTTAGGAATGTCATGTGGGCAGTTCATGGTAGGAGACGCGATTTTGACGTGCGGGCTTTACATGGTTACTCCATTACGATGTTGACATAATCATTTTTTAAGTCCTCTTGATGCAATCGGACCTAACGACCATCTGTATTCGAAGGTGGACATCTTTAAGTCCAGAGCCGAATGATTTTAACTTCTCTCTCTTTAAAAGATTTTGGGTGCTTATCAGAGAGGTTGGGAGTGTTTTTTTCCAACAATTTTTCTCTAACTCCTTGCTCCCGAAAAGCTTCACCTCTTACTTTATGGCTTTGATCCCTAAAATGACTCCCCCTTAGTCTTTTGGGGAGTTTCGTCTTATCTCTCTTCTAAGTTCCATGTATAAGGTGGTTGCTAAAGTGTTGGCTGCATGGTTGTCTTGGTGATTGATAAAATCATCTCGTCCAACTAGTCAGTTTTCCCTAAAGGTAGGAAATTGATGATGGAGATGTAATGGTTTATGAGATTGTGGAATTGGCTAGAAAATCTAGTAAGGGTTCCCTCATTTTCAAAGTGGACTTTGACAAAGCATATGATTCGTTGAGCTGGAGTTTCTTATAATATCTATTGAGGAAAATTGGTTTTGATGATGAATGGTGTCCTTGGAGGCAAGCATGTATTGTTTCATGTAATCCCTCAGTGTTGGTGAATGGTTGTCTAACCCAAGAAAATATTATTCAGTGAGTACTTAAGTAGGGTAACCCTCTAGCTCCTCTCCTTTTTCTTCTAGTTGTAGAAGTGTTAAGTATGTTTGTTAGGAAGGCAGAGGCAATGAGTATGTTTACAAGTTTTAAAGTTGTGAATTTTAGGTTGTTTATGACACACCTTCAATATGTTGATGATACTCTTTTTAAATGAAAGGAAATGGTGAAGAACCTATGGGCCATTAAGACTATCTTAGTGTATTTCGAACTTGCCTCAAGTTTTCGAGTTAATTTTTCTAAAAGTGGTATCATGGGGATAAATGTTGATGTCCCTTTCCTCAATCTGGCTGCGAATTTTTTCAATTGTAGTATTGGATCAATTCCTTTTAAGTATCCGGATCTTCCGATTGAGGCTAACTCTAGGAAAATTTCTACTTGGAAACCATTGTTGAATACCCTGGTAACTCTTCCGAGCTCGTTGAGTACTAAGCTTGTTAGTTTGGGTGGGAGCTTTGTCCTTTTAAACTTAGTACTTAACTCTTTCCCAGTTGCTTTCCTTTTCTGTATGAAAATTCCAATTGATGTTTGGAGACAAATTATGAATATTCAACGTTGCTTTTTGTGGGGAGGGTATAGAGAGGCGAGGAAGATTCCTTGGGTTCGATGGCCATATGTTTGCAAGCCTAAAAGTGAAGGATGGTTGTGTAAAAGAGATCTAAGTTTGATTAAGCTTGTTGTTTTAGGGAATTGGTGTTGGAGGTTGATGACGGGAGGTGAAGCTTATTGGGAAGATATCATTAGAATTAGATATGCAGAAGGGTCTTAGTGGGATCATCGTGATGGACGGATATTGGTGGGATTAAGAGGTGTTTCAAAGTGATGGAAGGAGATATCATTATTAGGAATCAACCAATTAGAGTCTACTGATTGGTTCTCTTTTAGTATCTTCAGGAAGGTTAGAGATGGTCGATCTACTTATTTTTGGAAGGAGATTGTCATTAATGAAAGAGATAGACACAAAAAATAGGTGGTGAGTCCTATCATTAAATAGGTTTCACCATCAATAATTATTTTCAAATTTTTTCATGTATTTATCTCTCCAAATAGAAGAAATGGAGAAGAGTTTAAATGAAGAAGATCCTAACTCTTAAAGACCAAATATTAATTAGATAAAATAGTCCAACTGGTATCCTTTCATGATAAAGGTTTTCTCATGGCAATGTCTTCAGGATAAGATTCTAACTCACTAGAATTTCTATTCAAGGAGGATTATAGTTGACCTTGCAGATATTTCTTGTTTTTTCTATAATGAGCATGTGGATTTATCTTTTTACTATATAGTACTTCTTGTAATCATTATTTGTATCTCTTTATACACTTTTAGAATATTTCACCTTTTTATTTATAAATTCATATATATATTTGCCATTAAAAAAACTTAAGAATGTTTGTTGCTTGTCAACTAATCTTTAGCAATAAATGAGAAATGCTAACTTGTGTTACAAGTTATGAAGACAAATATAAAACTTTACTCTTAAAAAATGTGCAATCAATAGCTTAAAAGTTTAAGAAAAATTGCCAATACAACATGTATTTTTTTTATTCATCTTTTAGCTCCTTAATTTGTGCCCTAAAACACGGCTCTAATGAGGAAGGTGCTTCCCCTTGTGGCTGGTTTTTCTAGTTTCTTTCTCTTCCTTTTTCAGTTCTCTTCCACGGTCTGATTTTTTGGGTATCTTTGCCACGGCATCAAGGTAGGAGCAGTGCTGTCATTAGACATTGAAACTGCCACACAGGTTTGTATTCACTATTGTCAACCTAGGTAGAAAATAGAAATGACTAAATGCAAATTTAAATTACATGACATTTGAAAATTTATTTGTGATTGTAACAGTTTTTAAATTACACGGCATCTTTAGATATGTGGAACATAAATTGGTAATGGGAAAGCACTAAAATGGATAAATTGGTAATACAAAAACTATAAAATGCGAAACTAGTAAAATGTGAAAGCACTAAAATGCAAAAACAATAAAATGTGAAAGTGGAAACATATGAGACTGAGTTCAGGTGACATTGAAAATTGGACTTTAGGTGGTAATGAATTGTTGTGAATTTAAATAGAGTCACACCAATACTTGATTTGTGTAGAAAATCAATGGCAACTAAAACTAATAGGAGTGCAATAATAATCACAAACAAAAGTAAACAACAATATGAAGGAATAAGAAGAAAAAGAAAAACACAATATTTGTTTATCTAGTTCGATCCAATAATGACCTATTCTAGAAGAGAGAACAACTCTCTCCGTTACACTAATCAAGAGAGTAATTTTAGAGAGATTTCAAAAGGAATTACAAGAATTAGTCTTCAAACATAATTCTACCCTTTTCCCGAATCTATTCCCGTGACAAAGAGACTCTATGATTTAATATCCTAAAAGGTGAATCCAATGATGATTCTCCCAACCCTAGAGCTCTAATAGAGAGAAAACCTAAGAAATCTCTCTTAACCCTAGTTTTAGTGGCAGCAAAAACCCTTATTTTTCATTCTTGCAGAAAAATCAGATTTTTATATCTAATGATGTCCCGCTGGCCTGGGCGCAAATTTTCACGCCTAGGTGCAAAATGGCAGCCTTGAACACCCAAAAAAATCCTTCTATTAATTTCTACTTATTTGCAAGTCAATCATCACATGAATATTAGGTTTTTTTGTGCATTGTTCATTTTTTTTAAGCACAAGATGGTGGTGTAACTTTGTATGATGAAAAAATGTTTTTTGTGCAAGAGAATAATTTATTGGCTTACCACTTCCTTGGAAAACTTGAATTATAAATGAGAAGAATCATTTGTAAATTTTTCATTTCTAAAAAAAATTCTACTTACATGGAGACTCTAGTTGATCCTGCAAGTAACGAGATGTTAGATTTCGAGTTGTGAAGATAAAGTTATATTCCTTGACTAAAATACATTTGTTAATATACTAATACCTAGTAGCTATATTTACAATGAAAAATAATTTGAAAGAAACCATTCTAAACAAGACAAAAATATAGATGGAACGAATGTAAGATTGATAAAGATAAACAAAACTAGATCTTCATGCGCCACACAGACCAAAGTTCATGTCACATTATGTTGATGTGTATGTTGATTCAATTCCAAGAGTTCCCCCAAACACTTCATTGAACAATAATTTCCAATGACTTTTAGGCCATATAGATTGTCTCATGTTTGAAGCATTCAGAGGAACTCCAAGAGAAAATCAACAAGTAATTACTCAGCTACTTCACTATCTCGTTGTCTTGGTTAAACAATGCATGGCAAGTTCTCTATATATAGTAGTGAGATTGTGTTCAAAGCACCCAAAAATACTGAATGTCGTGCATAAAGCTAGTTACACCAGTACCACATATAAGAAAGAACATAGTCAGGATGTTTGGCAAGATTAATTTTGGGTGATATGAAATAAATATTCTTATTGTATAGTAATTAAAATAATCAAAATCTAACAAAAGGTGTCTCCTCTAATATTTCTTCTAGTCCTTTTCACTGTCAATGATTTTTAAAGTTTGCGTAAATTTTATTGAGGGGAATTCGGTCAAACGGTTGATTTGGACGTAACTGATTGTTGTTTCGTACGTGATGATGTAACAATATATTTTCATAATAACTATACCCTAATTCATTATAATTTGGACCACTAAGAGTGCTTTCCTAGCTAGTTGAACTTGGTCACAATTTTGGGAAAATGAGATTGCAAGAGAATAACTTTGAAATGAAATTTCTTGGTCACGGTATATCTCCTTAGCTTTTTGAAGAACAATCTATATATGTTCATTGATATATCCTTTCAATCTTTTCAAAATATGAACCTATACTCCAATTTATTTAATGCTGAATCAGTATTGCTAGTAATTTATATATGTATATATACTTAATAATGGAGAATCCAGATTTATGGTCTAAATGTTTATATCAAATATATCATCAACTTGGTCACATTGACATATTACGTTACATATCATAGCTGCCACATTGTTTGTACGACAAAGGCTAGAAAAGTGAAAAAATTTAAACCAAAAAATAGTAATATTATGTTGTTCTAAATATAACAGTTTAATGTAACCAAAAAAATATATATAACAGTTTAGTTGTAACCAAAAAAATTATAACAGTTTAGTAAACGTTAATTTCACCTTAAAAGCTAAAGGACTGAAGCAGCTGGCAAAATTTATGCCCCAAGAGTTTCCCTGAATATCATTAAAGACCCTTAAGGACTGTTGTTTAGGGGTGTTTGCGGTCCGGTTTGGATCGGTTTTGAGGTAAAAAAACCAACCGATCCAAAATAAAAATCACGTGCGGTTCGGTTCGGTTTGGATGATTATGTTAAAAATATCCGAACCGATCCGATCCAAAAATATGCGGTTTAATTTGGATCGGTTTTTGGATATCCAAAGTGTAACATGTAATTTTTTTTATTAATATTAATATTGCTCATACACAATAAAATAATAGTTTTGATACAAAATATGACACAAATTTATTAAAAAAGTTAACATTACAAATGAAAATGATTGATTATATTTGAAATAGATGAAGTAGTAATAATATAGATTAAATTAATGCAATATATAAGATTAAATACCAATAAGCAATATATTATGCAATATATAATACTAATAAAATAATAAATAAGTATAAAAATTTACTTTTGCAGTTCGGTTTGGTTTGGTTCGGTTTTGAAAAGGCAATCCGAAATCCGATCCGATCATAGCGATTTTTCCAAAACAACATCCAAACACATCCAAAAATATTCGGTTTTTTGCGATTTTCGGTTTTTTTGGATTGGTTTGCGGTTTTAATTTGGATCGGTTTGGATTTGAACACCCCTACTGTTGTTACATTTGTTGGATGTATACAAGATTATATATTTACAAAACATCATAAATTGTCCTTAAAAAAACATCATAAATTGAAACATAGGAAAATATGTAGTTTATGATTGTACACGAGGTAGTTTCATTTTGCCTAAAATGCAGTTTTGACCGCTTTAATTTGAAAACCAATTTTTGGTCTCACAATTTTGATTTTTCTTGAGTTTTGGCCTCCCAGTTTGAAGTGATATGGCATCGACACTAATGTTATGACATGACACCACCTAGGTGGACAATTTATTATACATGTCATTACTAATTTTTTAAATTTAAGAATAAACGTTTTATAACTAAAAAAATTATTTTAATCTCTCATTACAAAAACTTGTATGGTCAAACTAACCTTAAACCTAGTTTTTTCTCTCCAAACCATTTGAAAGATGTAATTGTCCCTCATTGTTTGTTATTAGGACGAATTTTTCCTTCTTTGTTGCTTTTTATTAAGTGACATTTAACAATGTGTTATAATTAGTTGTGCATAAAATGAAATTTAACAAGCTTATATAACAAAGATTCAATGTGATATGAAATTTGAATTCAAAATTAATTTTTTTTCCTTCTCATATATATGAATTATGCATCCGCCCCTTCCTCTATAAATTCAGACCTCTTCTTTTGGTATCTCTCATTTGTCAACTCACCATCCTTTGTTGTTCATCTCTCATTTTCATAATGGCTAATCATATTATGGAGACATTGTTTTCGTATCATTGATTGACCTCTATTCGTCTGTTTCATATTTTATTTTATTTTATTTTATTTCGTCTTTTAATTTCTTCTAATGTTGCTAACATGCAGCCTTATCTGTTTTTTAACACATCTAGATCTGCATCCAATAATTGATTTGGACAAGGTGGTAAACAAACTAACGATCAAATTAAATATAGAACATACTACGTGGAGTTTGATACACACCATGTGAGAGTATATGCTTTGTATATTAAATTATCCGTCCATCATGATATGCACATATATACTTGTATATCTCTTTTCAAAAGTGTTTTTGACAACAAAAAACTCGTTTGTGTTTAGGGTGTTGTAATGCTACCAAATATGTTTGCTAGAGATTTTAGTGATTTAATCGGTCATTATGCAACATTGGTCGATCCAAACAACAATGAATTCTAAGTGTTGGTAGAGAGGTTCAATGGCAGTTTTTTTTTTTTTAAACAAAAGGATGGCAAATTCTTCTTAATTTTTATGGTATTCGTTTAGTTTCTTGGGTAACGATGACTTTTGTGAGTTTGGATCGATTTAGAATTAATCTTAAGGATAGGGTTGGTCGAACGATTAGTTATCCTAAATTTGATCTTCCTATGAAATTTGTTGTTGAAAAAGTAGGTGTTGTTGAACATATGCCCAATTGTTTTCCACCGTCATATCAACATGGTGAGGTTAATTTTTAGTTTTCTTATAAATATATCAGGGAATATTGCATATATGTCTAACTTTTATTGAACTTTTTTTTGTACATGCTTAAGTATTCTGAGTTTTGCGAGTTGACATCGAACAAACAGACTACTTCTATGGTTATGGTTGATGATTACAGCAACAAATATGATTACATTCTAATTTTTCGATCACTTCCATATGAACACTTCAAAATTGGAGGGCAGTGGAATCTGTGGAAGCGTGTGATTGCGGCTTTCAGAACTCATGAGGGCGCGGAAGTCATGGTTGGTGCTCCAATGACAAGGAGAAATGAGACTTTGTATTTTAATGTCAAACGTACTTAGGTTATTTTAGGTTACGATTTTATTTTTCATTTTTATTTATCGGCTGTTCTTCACGTTATATAAGTTGTTTTGGCAAAGTATTTGAATAATTTTATTGTATTATCGTATTTTGTTTTTAAAATAATGCATAATATTTTTAAATGTAATTGATTGCATTTGGTTATTGTTTCCATTCTTTACCCTATCTATATATCAATAACGGGTGTGAGAAAGAATGAGTGGAAAATAGATTGGGATTCAGATGATTGTTTTTACCATCTGTCATCATCGTATCATTTTGGATGAAGATGTCTTTTAATGTTTTCATTATGGAAGAATCATAGATTCCAAAATTCTTATAATATGTTAGTTTTCTAGAATGTTGGCATGAATGTAAAAACTATAACTTACAACTTTTCTCCTATTGGTGTGCGTTTATTATCAATCACTTTTTGCATGAAAGAAATTAGGTTAAGAGATTTAATAAAAAATTTCACTTTTAAGTGTTTCGGTTTAAATAAATAGCTCTTCTCACTGAATTTTTGTCGAGAATAAAAATAAGTTGCTAATTTACCAAATTTATCGGTCTCTCACTCATATTACACAAGTACTTCTCTTCATTTTCATTTTAATGTTGGTCATATAGCCTCTAGCTATCTTCATATCAAATAAAATATTTTAATCGATCATCTCCTCTCATCAATGTTGAATAGATAAGAATAAAAAACACCTTCCTAGAAGTCTAATTAACACACCAATATTTAAATTTAATACATCACCAATCTTTTTCCTTGTTTTGTTTTTTCTATACGAGAAATATGTGGTATATTATGGACATGCGAATAATTGATTTCTAAAAAGACACAAGCATTAAGTGAATTCTTGATTAAAATTCACTTTTCATATTATCTTGAAATTAATCCTTCAAATAAAACCTACATGATGTATTTTAAATTTAATAATAAAGTACACCAGTGCATCGCGCCATTATTCTATTTAAAAGATTAAGTAACTCTTAGATTGTATAGAAGAATTTTTTAAAGTATTTTGACAATAGAAAACAATTTTTTTTGTGGTGCTCGGGGTTTGAACTCGAACCTTGCATATATTATGCATTGTCCCTACCAACTGAGGTAAGATCACGAGAAAAAAGGGAAAAAACAATTGTTAAAAGGCGAGTGATCGGTAAACTACATGCTAGATGAAAATAAACAGGGAGGGAGAGAGAGAGAGTAATGCTTAGTCCTTTCTTTCCTAAAAAAAAAAAAAAAGTTTATGCTTAGTCCTTTTTCTTTCAGAAGAATTTTTATACTATTCAAATAATGAATGCAATCCTTGAGAGTAATGTCACAACTTATTAACAATGTCACATATTGTTCCTGCTAATCAAGGAACTTTCTTTAACTTGGCAATGATACACCTATTACAAGATAACAATGTTTTGCTTCTTAATGTGTTAAAAATAACCAACATGAGCTGTTCTTATACAAATCATAAAGCTTGGTTAACACTTCTAAGAACACTTCGAAATAAATTTCAATAGAGTAGCGTTTCTATGTAACCGTTGATGCTGAAACTTCGATTGTTCATTCAAGTAGTAAAATTGCAATTGGTACAGATATGGAACGTGGTTGTACATTTTTATACTTTCCTAATCACGAAGTCAACTATTTAGTACTGAATTCTTCTCAATGAAACTGCACAATCAAGAAAATATATCAAATAACAAATGATAAATTATTCACTCAAATATTTGTTATCATCGAAATTAATTCGAGGTAAGTTTGAGTTACGTTGGGCTATTTCTTCAAAAGTTTGAGATAATGCATGTGAGAAATTTCGAAGCTGTTTATTTTAATTTATTGATTTTGAAAATAAAGGTTATTTGAGAATTTTGTTTTAACATAGCAAAACCTTTCAAAATCAATTTTCAAATATTGCATAATATATGTATAGAGAAATTATAAAATTGTGAGGCTAGTTCAATTAGCTAATACAAACTAAAACTAATTTTGTTCATTTTTGTAATAGTGATGGAAATGAAATCAAATGAATTTGACCTACACTTGAATCATGATGTGCAGTGTTGATTCAATTCCAAGAGTTCCCCCAAACACTTCATTGAACAATAACTATCCATAATTTCCATTAAGATTGTCTCATGTTTGAAGCATTCAGAGGAACTCCAAGAGAAAATCAACAAGTAATTACTCAACGACATAGACATACTTCACTAGCTTGTATTTTTGGTTAAACAATGCATGGCAAGTGCTCCATATATATAGTAAAGAGATTATGTTCAAAGGACTAAGAGACCTGAATCTTTGTGTGGTCATGAATAAAGTTAGAGAATGAACATAGTCAGGATGTTTGGCAAGAAGTTTAATCTTGGGAGATATATATTTAGTGTAGTGAGTGTCACATAGTGGTAAAGTGATTAAAATCATCGAATCTAACAAAAGGTACTTTCTCTAATATTTCTTCTAGTCCTTTCACTTTCATGAATTTTAAAATTCATGGAATTAATTAAAGACATCAATTCAGGGGAATTCTATGAAAGAGCCGACTAATAAAACTAATGTTTTAATATGATGAGTTCCAACTCTCTCTCTCTTCTCCTTATCAAACTCTAGTCGTTATCATTTTTCTTCTTCTTCTTGATCTATCGGAGAGGGTCGGCTTAGGACTAATTTTGCCCCGAATCAACCCTCATCCTCGTTTTTAACATTTCTATATTAATTAAATAAATGATCTCCATATTTTTAGAGTTTTCTCGTGTGTTTTTTGTAATTTCGTCGGCTTGGCAATATGTTTATTTTGATTTCATGTCTTGGTGTGGTGTTTTATTTATTTCTTGTTTTGGTGCGATGTTTATTTTGTTCAAGTTTAAAGATCGGTTCTGATCCAATGTATATCCAATCAATGATGACTTTGATGTTGTCAACATTACAAATTCGGATGCATAGGTACTCAGCGGCGGCAAAGCTAGTATTTTCTTTACAAGGGTCAAAATATAAAAAAGTTTAAATAAAATATATTTTGAGTGTTGCCTTAACAATTTTTATTGTTAGTAAAACCCTTTTTATAGTTGTTTAAGCGTTGAAAGTGTAAAAATAACACGAAATAAATATATCAAACAAGTGAGTATCTGACTTTTTTATTTCCACTAGTTTTTGACAAATAAACTAGAAATACTCTATCAATTTAATTGAATGCATATGTATCGCTTTTTAGTTTCAAAAAAAAGTGAAAACAGTTGACTGAATATCGTTGTCTCTTAACACAATCGTCATACAAAATGATGAATCTGCACCAATGAAAATCCTTTTTGATACATCAATGTATAGAGCTTTCTAAGCTAGTTGAATTTGGTCACAATTGTGGGAAAACTGAGTTTGCAAAAGAATAATATTGAAATATCTTAGTCGCGGTACATCGTGTTTCCGTGGCACTTGATTCTTATTCTTGACAAAAACATGTCTGAAATATATATATATTTTTCTTGATTGAACTCTGCCAAGAAAATGGTTAGTGAATGAATAATAATGCTGTAGGGCTTTTCCCTTAAAAAAAGAAAATGTTGTAGGGCTTTATTTTTTGAGAATTTTGTTTTTCCTACCGGAAGAATTTTGGTTAAATGGATAAAGTTATATATTTTGAAAGGAAATTGCTAAATGTTACGGGAGATTGTGTACAAGAATTTCAAGAATTGTACGTGGCAGCATTTAACTCTTTCAAATAATAACCACCCCTACCCCATGTATGGTTAGTCGGAACCTAATTGATCAAATCCCCTATTTTTGTGGATTCTTCTCTTTCTTGCTTAAATA
>Ga0315914_1006472_pt1 | contig 16583 bp, 11 predicted proteins | sample MpolenodulesMG_FD_203920 | JGI IMG/M metagenome (GOLD analysis project Ga0315914, IMG submission 203920) | Medicago polymorpha root nodule microbial communities from Los Angeles, California, United States - elongated nodules | ecosystem: Host-associated > Plants > Roots > Nodule | place: USA...
AAGCCAAACTTGAGCCAAAGAACTGACTCCCGATCGCGAATCAAAAGCGATCGGCTCACCAGACTTCAGGACCCAACCAGACGGGCACCCCTTACCCCCGGTTCACCAAAGAAACCGTAGCCAGCCAAACAAGAAACCCACCTTAGGCAAGTTCAAAAAATATTCTCCGGCTCCAAAAAATTTCAATTTGTAATAGTTTCTTTCTTCCAATTAAAACACCTTAGGTTTCATATGATCCATTTTTCTCAACTGATGAAACCCACCTTAGGCAAGTTCAAAAAATATTCTCCGGTTCCAAATTTTTCCATGATACCATTATTATCTTCAATTCATATTATTACACTAACGCATCCACCTCAGCACTCTAAACTTTCCTTTGATTTTGATAGACATTTTACAGTCATAAATTACACCTAGAGGATTTTTACACTTAGTGCACATAGCATGAATCATATTTGTGCCTGCCCGCACCATCAATCTCCATATATTATCAAACATTGCAACCGACATCTTACAAAAACCTAAATTACATATATTTCATCTTATACACCTAAAAAACCTGCATTACATATATTTCTTCTTACAAAAACATGGGATGTTCCATTCAAGGGTTGGACATCCCATTGAATCATTCGCCTCACTCCTACTGACCAAATCCCTTGGATTGCACATATAAATGAGCTGAGTAGCACATTTAAAAAGCTTAGCTCATTTCTATGAATAGGTAAATCTGACGTTTGGGTCTGGCTTGTTTATAAAATAGAGTAAATTACGCTATCCTTCCCTAAGAGAATCTTGAATTACACTTCTCTCCCTTGTATACATTCAACATAGCTCCTAACAAAATATCCTCGGGCTTAACTTCTATTATTTTAACCAGCATCTTAATCACACTGTTTTCAACTAGATTTTTTGGGACCTTAACTTCTATTATTTTAATCAGCGTCTAAATCTGTTAATCACACTGCTTTGAACTAGATTTCTTTGAAGTTTGAACTGAACTTCAATTATTTTAACCAGCATCTTCATCATACTACTTTGAACAACAAAAGGAGAGAAATTGCATTTCATATATGAAAATAAAGGACATATTCCTATGGCTATATCACATAGATGAAGCAAAGAGATAAAATTGTGGGGAAAAAAGAAAACCACATCTGCCATTTATCAATCTGCACCATCAGCATAATAAATTGACACACGCACACATCCTTCACTATATAGCACTAACACTTCAGATTGAAAGCATGTTTGATGTCTGTGTCGGTTCTAACACCAGATCGACACTACATGTATAGTTACATTCAATCCCTTCCATTTTTTAAAATAATTAGCAGTGTCTACCTCGTTATTACCATCGTCTACCTCTATATCAACGGCACTTCTAATTAAAGTTGTGTGAGACACCGACATGACACTCACACATGTTACTGTTTTCAACTAATTCATCTTCTCAAATTATTACCAACGGCATCGTGTCAACATCGTTTATGTGCTTCATAAGTGACTATGTCAATGTCGTGGTGTTTAATAGCATGTTAAACACCGACACCTGCACATCTTATTTATTGCATTCAATAAATTCATTTTCTTAAATTATCACCGGGTGTCACTGTGTGTAAGTACTCCATATATCCTTCACCAAAAATCATAAAAACCAACCTTGAAAGCACCAGATACAAGACCAGAAAAATCCGCCAATCCACCTTCTTTAGAAGCCATTGCTCCACCAAAAAGACCTAAAAACACAAAAACAAATTATTCCAATAATCCATTTCAATTTTCACACCAAAACATGACAAATAGCAATTCACAACATCAAATTCACCACAATCACAAATAACAATAACCTAGATTCGAATTTTATTCTCCAATTCATTCACAACCACAAAGAATCACATAACTAAACCACGATTTACACAGATTAACGGAACCATAGAAATCAAAGGAAGAGAAACTCGCAGGTGAAGAAGAGAGAGTGTACCTGCACCGAGGAGAATGGTGAGTTTTCCGAGTGAGAGAGCCATGGTGTGTGACCAGTGAACCTCTGAAACTAGAGGAACACTCTTTTATATAGAGGAATTTCTGCGCGCGCTAAAACGGTACCGTTTTAGGGTTTGGCCGCGATGAACGATTGTGTTGTAGGTAGGTAGTGAGAATGGAAATGAATTGATGAACAAGATAATAATAACCACGACGAAGAAAACCCTCGGTGGCTAGCTAAGCTTCGTGTTACTCTGTTTTACGTGGTTCTACCCTAGTTAATGGTAGAATTAAATAATTTTCATAAAAAAAAATGAATTAAATGATGGGATATCAATAGTATATTCCGAGCTGAATTGCAATTTTTATCATTTAATTATTTAGGTAGTATCGTTTTGGTCTCTTAACTAAAATTTGATTTATTTTGGTACCTTAATTTCTCTTCGTCACACATTTTAGTCATTTCAGTTAGTTTCAATTAAAAAACGTTAGATTTTCTTCATTTTCTTCTGAAATTTTTCTAGGATTCTTGTTGTTGAAGGTTGATACACCTGGTGTTAGAACCGACACAGACATCAAACATGCTTTATGCATTATAGCACTAATATTGTTGCATATTGTTATCATGACCATGATGTAACCTGATGTCAGTGCCTATAACACGTCCAGATTGACTCCCGTTGAATACTCTGTCGGTTGCAGTTCTCCCGGTGCCTCCATACCGCTTGATTCCCCTTGATTTGTCCCGTCTTTGATTAGCCGATAAGATCGCTTTCCTCCATCGCGAGCTCACCTCCCGATCCCCCCCATTTAGTGCCACCTTGGCTGGAGCCTCACCCCTCCCCTTGTATCCCACCATCGGTGAAAAGGACCGATGTGGTGGTCATAAGTTGAACCTAGGGCCACCGTCTCTTTCTCTATCTCTCTCATGTTTTTTCATACTATTTTACAAATATATTAATACTATTTTTCTTATATTTGACATCAAAATTTAAAATTTATATTTTACAAATGCAGAGGGGAGATACTTTTTTTTTGTTAAAATTTCAATCGTAAAGAAAAAGACTCTAGTAATCTAAAATTCAACTGCAAAATAAATTAATTTCAGAATCTATTCACCCAAAAGTAAATTTGAATTTTTTTCCCAACAATTTGTTTTTAATCTTTTGAAAACAAATATTTTTGACATGCCTAATCACGTTATACGGAATATAGGCTAAATTGCATTTTTGGTCCCTTAACTATTTAGGTAGTATTGCTTTGGTCCCTTAATTAAAATTATATTTATTTTGGTCCCTTAACTTCTCTCTGTTACACATTTTGGTGTCTTGACAGATTTGTTCTTCTCAAGAAATTGAAATGTTAAGGACCAGATGTATGGTTTTATGCATTATGATAAAGTTTGTGATGTTGATAAGCTGAGTAGGGCTCTCAATAATGTGTATTTAAGTCGGTATCGGGTGTGGGATAATGTGGCTTGCGTCGAAAAGGTTGAGAGGCATATGAGGGTAATAACGTTACACGATATGAAGGACAAAAAAAGAGCCTGCTGAGGCAGAAAAAATCAAGTGTGTTGAGGGAGAAAAAATAGAGATTGTTGAGGGAGAAAAAAGTAAGTGTGTTAAGACAGAAATGAGTAAGCTTGACGAGGGAGAAAAAATTGTGAGAGTTAAGGAGCGAATGGGTCATCAGGGAGGGAGTTGGAGAGGAAGGCTATTTTAGATGGGGTGAAGGAGGAAGCTTGGTTAAGTGAGGAGAATGCGGAGAAAGCTAGATTGGATGTAACACAAGTGAAGAGACCGATGACCGGTTGAGCATTTGGCTTGGAAATAAGTGATTACCGATGACAGAGCATCATGTGACATTTTTTGCTATGTTTTTAGTAGTTTTCTTTACATTTGAAGATAAATAAGTTTAGAGATATATGAGTTGTCAATGGTTTGAGGAACATATTGTATTGTTTTCACTCGAGTCGTTGTAATTCACTTTTATCCAAGATCATGCAACTCCATAGGTGTTTTGAGTGTTTTGTAGTGAGAAATCATGTAAATCAACAAATCAAGACATCACATGAAGGATCAAATATATGAAGATTGAATTCATTGGTTTTTAGAAGGTTTTTGAAGAGAATACAAAGTGAAGAAATTTCATTGCAAGTTTTTAGGAGTTGTCAGACGGAAGAACGATCGAAAACAAGAGAAAACGCAAGAATTAGCACATCGGGGCTGCCTCATGCGCCATTAGCGCCTGGCTGCAGGTATTTTTTGCCTGCCCCTTATTTTCCAAGTTGGATCAGTGCAAAAGCCTAGTTTTCTTCTCCTAAACTCTACCTAATCATTTGCTATAAATAAAGGCCATTGCACTCATTATTATTCATTTAGAACACTAACGGTTCAAGGCTAGGGTCAAACATTAGAGCTTCAAGGCAATATTTCTTCCTTCTCTTGTTCTCTCTAGAGTATGTTTTTATATTATTTTGCTATGATATGTGTTGCCATGAGCAACTAAACCTCTTGATTAGGGTTCCATGATGAACCCATTCTTATTTGATTGATATTATTAATAAAGTTTTCATTCAGTTTATGTTTTTATTGTGCTCGATTTAAATTAGATCATGCATGTTCATAATGCTTTTTTCAATTGATTAATTTGATTGTAATCTTGAAGAATGGTCCGTAGGATAAAAGTAGCAATTGACAACCCAAAATCATATCAGTTTCATTGGCTTTTCTAATCACCATTTCTTATAGAGATTAAGAAATTCGGGTTTGAATTCTGGCCGTTTAAAACTCCCTTCTTTGGACAACATCGTACATAACCTATGTTAGTCCTGCAATAGTTGTTATGAGAAGCTTCGTGAGAGTTTCATCCGCTTGTTTCATTAAATCATAAGTAGCACACATAACTGTTTATTTCTTAAAGTTTAATTCCAACAAAGACGAAGGGGAATTCAAAGGATTCCCTACTCAGCGTTAATTATCTGAATCTGCAGAAACCTAATATTGCATTTGGCAGGGTAATTCAACCTTGCAACTCAATTCAATTTTACTCTACTTTCACCCTTTAAAATAAGTTTAATTAATTACTAAGTTGAATGGAAATTCCTCTGAAGAACGATAAACTTACTACTTTATTACTTGTTACGATTTGGCGCACTTGTCAATTTCGTCCATCAATTACTAAATTGAAGAATGATATGAAAGTGCTCTCATATGAGGGTACATCAACAGAGATGAGTAAACTAGGGATGGCAAGTAAATCTCTTCAAGATATGAAGAAATGTCGGAAAGCATCGGTAGAAGCTAACAAAGAGGCTTCGAAGCAATGACTTGCAGAGGTACTGCATCATATGGATTTGTTGGATCTTAGATGCAATCCTCGGAGGCAGTTTCCTGGTACAATACCACCAACAATTATTGATGTTGTCCCATAGATCTATGAGTTTTTTCCATTAGATATGAATTCTTACTATGTATTGCTTGCTCTTGAACATTTGATCATCAATAAAGTTGTTTTGTAACCATCTTTATCATTATCTGCATATGATTTCGAGGCTTTTAAAGAAAATATCATAATTGAGTTGGCTGCTCAGAGAATTGCTGTAGAAATGAAGCTGGATGCTCAGACAACCAAGCAGAAAGCGATGGATGAAAAGCTTAATTTGATACTCAATCAGATGGAAGTAGAAACACTTGGGATTTTTTTTACCCATTTTTATTTTGTACGTGGTTTTTTTTTTTTTTTGTAACTTTAATCAAGAATATTAACTTGTAACGAAACCTTATTCTCTGAATATTTTATGCAAGCTATATATATTATTTTTTGTTGATGACAATAAGGGGAGTAAGAGTAGTAATTTAATTCTGCTATTAATTGTTTAAACTCTGCAGAAAATATATTTTATTGCCTCTGATACTTTAATATATTTTATAGAGAATTAATTAACTTGGCTTAGACTTAGGGGATCTTACAATCCTCACCCTATGGCCGCTAAGACTTAGGAGGAGCTTACGAACCTCATCCTCTGATAATGTCAAGTTAATTAATAAAAACAATTATTCTCAAGAATACATAAGTTTGTCATCATAAAAAATGGGGGATTGTTGAACCAAAATGAGTTTTAAACAATGACTCTGAAGTTTTGATGATAATATTGTATGAAAGAACAATTGGATATGATAATGTGTGTTCAAGTATGCAAGACCATATAATTAAATTATGACTCTCAAAGTCATGTTTTGGTTTTGAAGCATCAAGATTCTGAACGCATAGGAAAGCAACTAAATCAAAAGAGAAACTTATGTGACTTCAAGCAAGATACGAAGATGGGCTAACCTTTAAGTCAAAGCTCTGACCAATGGAAGCATTTTGCTCGGAAGCTTCTGATGAAATCAAACTCTGAAGGAAAGAAGCCTCCGAAGGTGACGTCAGGAGTCTGGGAGACTCTGACCTGGTTTGTCGTCTTATGATGGAATGTCACTATTAGACTGTGAATAGTACAATTTGTCTTTTTCTGACCACGTGCAGAAAAAACAAGAAAATTCAAGGACAAAAAGAATGTCACATATCATTTTATTAGAATCAAAGAATTTTTTAATGAATATTTAACGACATTATCCATAAGAGGCAAAGTTTCAATTACTCTTGTCAAGCTATCAAGGAAGAATTAGATGAGTTAGCAATGTTCAACAACAAATCTTTTATTCTCTCCAATATAAGCCATCGGCAGTTGAATAAATATAAAAAGACTTCTATCATTTTACAAGTGGCAATACTCTGTCAAATTCTCTAGCGCACAAACACTTAGAAAAATTCTTACAAAGTTTCAATCTTAGAATTTCTTTAGTGTTCAAAAGTTACTTGCACTTTAAGTTAATTACACCTCTGATTGTAAATCAAGTGTAAACATAATCTTTTATTTGATAAACTCTAATTGTAAAAGCCCTCTTGTGGGAGGCAAGAAAGTCTTTTCCTTGTATGTTTGAGCAATTGTAATCTCCTACTAAATAAAAAGTTAATGAAGCTCCACATTGCACCTTATAGGTTTTTAGGAAGATACCATCCTTACTAGATTTGACAGCAACCAAAAAAGAATGTTAAATCATGTGCTCGCCTGTTAAGGGAGTAAAAAAGTCCCACCTTTGAGGAAGGTCAAGAAGTCATATATAGGAGGAAAGTAAGACCTTGAAACATAGGCGCTTTAAAAACCTAAAAAGTTCCACTTTCGAGGAAGGTTGAGAAGTCATATATAGGAGGAAGGTAAGACCTTGAAACATAGGCGCTTTAAAAACCTCAAAAGTCCCACTTTCGAGGAAGGTTGAGAAGTCATATATAGGAGGAAGGTAGGACCTTGAAACATAGGACCTTTAAAAACATCAAAAGTCTCGCCTTCAAAAAAGGTCAAGAAGTGATATATAGGAGGAAGGTAAGACCTTGAAACATAATGCCTTGAAAAACCTCAAAAGTCTCACCTTCAAGGAAGGTTAAGAAGTTATATATAGGAGGAAGATAAGACTACAAGAAAAGAACATTTTAACCTCAATTTTAGCGACGCCCCCCGACACCAACACTAATAGCGTTAACTTAACGCACAATACGTTAATTTATAATGTTTCTTTTTTAGCGTCAGTAGAACCCATCTATACCCATTTTGAATATATTTAGAGTTGGCCTATCTGACTCTATAATTTTTTGTTGATAAAAAATTAACTTTTTTTAGAAAATATTAATACTTCTTTTGACTAAAGTCAACAAAAAATTTACCCTAAGTTTTTTCCCACACTTTTTTCCCTTTCTTCATTCACAAAAAAAAAACCCAATATCATTTTTTTTCTTTCTCTCTCACACTTACTCACAAAAAAACAATCATTTACCACCACTCATTCTCCACTCACACCCAGTTAACCCAAAACCCACTTACTCTTCATATAACCCATTTCCCTTCATGAATCTTCTTTCTCATAACCTAGAACCTTTAACTACCACCCTTCATGAATTGTTCCATCTTCCTTACCGTTTCACCTTTACTCCCTCTCAGCTAACCCAGATACACATCCTCCTTCTATGTTTCTTCACACCCCCTTTATCTATTCCAAGTGAACATCACCACCCTTACTGGAACCATACAGTGGGGTAGGAACAACCGTACTTCTTGCAAGTATAATTTTCATTTTTATCGAATACATGAATGATTAAATAAAATTGTTTTTTGACAAATTAAATAGTGACTTTAATTCATGTCGGGCTATTTGGCGAATGTGAGTTTAAACACTATTATGAGCAACGATTGATTAACCTTTACTTATCTTTCAGCTTTTCACCGAACTCATTATTACAATTCTAAATACCAAAATAAAATGTGCTTACACTGACCCCCAAAGGATAGAGATATTTTATTACGCAACTAAAATTCAATATCTTATTACATATGTTTGATCGAAGACAATGACCTCATTTTATATGGTACTCTATACTCATATTATTATTGCTTATGATTTATGCTAGTTAATACTACGTTAAGACATTATTATAGATTAAACATGAATAGATCAAAGCTTAAGGGTCAAATCAATCTTGGATGCTTCGTCCCCTTGAGTCTCATTGTCTTCCTGGTCAACTTCGTCACCAACAACACCTCCCTCTGAAATTGAACCAAATTCAATCTCAGTCATATTAACTTTATGACTCACAATGCCTTGATCAGCCTCATTCCCTTCATCTATATGTGAAATATGCGGTAATGCACCAAACAAATTTTCTGCATAAAAGGTTGATGACTCTGCATGCATGCTGAATCATATTGTTAAATCCATAACATTGATATCCACACCCCATATGGAAAGGAGTGACAATGTTTAGACTTATCCCTTGATTACCATTTGAGTAATTTATCCAAGCTTCGTTAAAAGCTTGGATCGATTTTTTGACCAGACTTCTCTCAAATTTGTGAGAAGTTTGATGGCCACCTAATGCATGTGGAGTAGTGAACTTTCTGCTGCAAAATTTGCATGAGTAAGCATTTTGAATTCCTTTCCTCTGATCAACAATGAATCCAAAAAGAAGAAATGGAGGAATTTCTTTGGGAGAATCAATTGATTCTTCTTCAACAATATCTTTTTGGGGAGACTTTGAATTCTTAGTTTCAAAATGGGATTCTTCCATCACGATGGCCTTTCGCTTGTTCACATTGTTCTGATTCTCCATCATCTTCAAATTGGACATTGATTCTTCATTCACCCTCTCCTTCCCCTTGTTCTCATTGGTGTTGCACATGGTTGCAAAGAGAAAGTGAAATGATAGGATTTTGAGAGATGATTTAGAATGTGAAAATTCTTGCGAATTTAAAGACATGCACTTAGGGCTGATATTCTGCCAACTTTCCACGTGTCTTTGTTTTTCGTTAGTTCTCATGTATTAACTTAAGATGTAAGGTAAAATATAAAGCAATCTTAAGGATAGATCTATCACATTTGATTAGACTTGACAGATTTCAAATACTACTCTTTCTCTTTATTATTTATACATGCATTTTTTTTTTAATGACAATTAATAAAATTAAATTATGACTAGCTTATAAAAACATAATAAATATGTTTAGATTGTGGTAGACACATTCAATACAATATCAAAGAGAAGGACCAACCTTATTCAAGATTACGATGAATTTATATACATGTCTTTAAACAAATTTTTTTTTGCACAAAACTAAATATAGTTTTAATGAATATGTAGATTTTTAGTCAGAATAAATAAATAAGTAGATTTTAATCATAATCTTACCTTTTGTTGGCCTATTTATTAATGTAGATGTAAATAATTGATTAAAAAAATGAATTATTGCATGTTGGTCTTTATTTTAGGTTTCAATTTGTTCCCTTATGTTTTAAAACTCTTAAGTTGGTCCAAAACATTACTCAAAATGGAGTAAGTTAATCCTTTTCATTAGTTGACCATTAGGCAATCTGGGTTCACAATATAGGTTAATCCTTTTCAACTAATTTACAAAATCAGTTTTAATTTTCTTTTTAATTTCTTTTGTTTATAAAATTCAATATTACGTGGTGGAATTGACTAACTTATCTAAATGTGAGTACCGTTTTGGACTAACTTAAAACTATCAAAACATAAAGGACCAACTTAAAACATTTAAAATATAAGAGACCAACTTAAAACGAAAATAAATATAAGGGACCAACCATATAATTAAGTTTAAAAAATATTTAATACTCTCGTCATTACTTTTTAGTGTTAGACTTTTAGAAAGAAAAAAAAAATCCTAATTTATTTTTCGTTTTAAAGTCCTAAACAGTATTGATATTGTTTTGATAAAATTATCCATCAGCATTTATTGTTGAGAGAAAAAAGTGAAATAAGATAATAAAATGGTAAAGGGATTATAGAAAACAAAAAAAAAAATTATATCAAAAGGAATTCATCCACCATTATTTATTAAATATAGAAAAAAGTTAAATGAGATAATAAATATTTATGAGTTATAAAAACAAAAATTAAATAATTATATCAAAAGCAATTGAAAAAAAGTATATAAAAGTAACAAAAATTATTAATTTTCAGGATAAGTGTATATAACCGTAAAATAAAAATTAAAAAGGAACGTAGTATAACTTTAAAATTTGAAATTTGATAAAGTTTGAAAAAATACATTAACTACACCTTAAATACATTAATTCGGTAATATTTAAAAAATAAACATTTTAAGAGAGGGTCAAAAATATTTTTAAGCAATATAGACAACTTAAATGTTATGACATTTTTTTATTTATATGACCAAAATAATCTTTAAAAATTCTCATATAAAAAATTCTCTCTAGGGTATGTTTTTATATTATTTTGTTATGATGTATGTTGTCATGAGCAACTAAACCTTTTGATTAGGGTTTCATGATGAACCTATTCTTATTTGTTGGATATTATTAATAAAGTTTTCATTCAGTTTATGTTTTATCGTGCCCGATTTAAATTAGATCATGCTTGTTCATAATGTTTTTTTTCAATTGGTTAATTTAATTGTAATCTTGAAGAATTATCCGTAGGATAAAAGTAGCAATTGACAACCCGAAATTATATCAATTCCATTGACTTTTCTAATTACCATTTCTTATAAAGATTAAAAAATTCGGGTTTGAATTCCGACCGTTTAAAACTCCCTACTTTGGACAATGTCATATATAACCTAGGTTAGTCCGACAATAGTTGTAGTGAGAGTTTCATCCGCTTGTTTCATTAAATCATAAGTAGCACACATAACTATTTGTCTCTTAAAGTTTAATTCCAACAAAGTCGAAGGGGGGATTCAAAGGATTCCCTACTCAGCGTTAATTATCTGAATCAGAAACCTAATATTGCATTTGGCAGGGTAATTCAACCTTGCAACTCAATTCAATTTTAATCTACACTCACCCTTTAAAACAAGTTTAATTAATTACTAAGTTGAATGTCAATCCTTCTGAAGAACAATAAACTTATTACTTTATTACTTGTTACGATTTGGTGCACTTGTCAATTTCGTCCATCAATTACTAATTTGAAGAATGATATGAAAGTGCTCTCATATGAGGATACATCAACAGGGATGAGTAAACTTGGGATGGCAAGCAAATCTCTTCAAGATATGAAGCAATCTCGGAAAGCATCGGTAGAAGCTAACAAAGAGCTTTGAAGCAATGACTTTCTGAGGTACTACTGTCATACCCCAAATTTTGATCATTTTAAAAGTTTTATTCGTATTTCAAAGCTGAGAAGTTTCGTCGTTTCTAACGAAATTTCGGCAGAGAGGTATTTTAAAATACCTCATTTGTTTACCGAAAGGGACAATTTTTTTTTAGTGTTTATTATTCTCTTATCTCTATTTATTTATTAAATTTTAAGTCCTTAATATTTTATTGTATTATGTCATCTGTTGATTTTCATGTATTTTTTGTTTTCATTTTTAAAGTTTGTTTATTAGTGTCCAAGAAGTTTTTAGTCATTTATCCAGGTGGCATTATCCTATTGGTCCATAATGGTATTCAGAGCTGCAAGGGAACTGTCCAATCAGAGGAAGACACCTCATCACTTGCAGAGAAAACCCTAGAAACTAGCACTATAAGTAACAACATTTATTGTTGCACTGTTCAAGTCTGACAGATTCAACAGCTGCCCCCTAATTTACCAAAAACCTTAATCCCCAACTTCCTTCCAATTTTCCAGATCAAACACAAAGAAAAAGCAAAAAATATCAAGAACACTCATGTGTTCTTCGTGACTGGCAAAATTCCAGTTTCTCAAGAACATTCAACCAAATCCAGCGATAATAACACCAAATTTTCGTTTCCCTCTCACATAACATTCATCATCATACCAGACCAAATTCACCAGATCCGAACATAACACCAACTCTCCATTTCGAACCTGTCAAACACGAGCCTCAAGCATATTGAGCTCGGATCTTAACCGAAGCAGAGAAGAGAAGAGAAAGAAGAACTCAACCAGAACCGCATATCAGTGAGCTCTTACCAGATCCAAAGCAAATAGCAGTTGAAACGGAATCGAACCGGTCTCAAGGCAAATCGGAAAACGCGAAGTGAAGAGAAGGAGGAACGGATCGAACCAGTTCAGTAGAAGAGAGATACCAGGCCGAACTGTTTTTGTCTCAAACATCAAAGAGGAAAGGTAGTAGTTCCATTTTCTTGTGTTTTTCTTTAATGTTTTCGAAACTTTAATTGTAGATCTAGGTTTTGTTTGAGTGTTTTTCGAAAAAGTAATTTCAGATTTGAGTTTAGGAGAAAAAAGGAATTCAGAATATGTGTTTGTTTTTTAAAATAGGGTGGTTTGGTTGAACTCCGGCTGCGGCGCCGCCACCGCGCCGGAGAAAGATTGAAGATGAAGTTCATCTTCGTGTGTTTTCAGAAAATAGATGAGAGAAGAAAGGAGTTTTGAGGATTTAGAGAGAGAAAGAAAGTATGATATGTCCCTATTTTTTGGTGCTGATTCCATTTTATACTATCTTTTTTTTTTGCTGGATCATGTGTTACGCGTGTGTATGGTGTTTCTATGCGCCTTCAGGGCTAGGCCGTTAGATCTAAGATCTAACGGCCAAGGATGCATCCTGTTTCTTATCACACGCGCCTACCTGATGTCTTATTGATGTGTACCTTTTGTTTCAACCGTCAGATCGTAGATTTGACGGTCCCTGTGTTACTGTCTTTTTGTTCCTATTTTTAGTGTTTACCTCATTTGTTTTTTAACCGTTGGATCTTTGATCCAGTGGCTGTGATGAGTTGATACAGTGATTGAATCTGGACCTCCTGATTCATCAAGTGGCCCAAATTAATCCTGGCTAAGCCTTTTGTTTTTAATATATTTTACACCTTTTTATTTTTAATTTTATGTCTCTCCTTTTATTTCGAAAAATGTGTTTCCTCTTTTAAAAAATTTCTATACCTTAATATTTGTTTTATTTGTTTTATTTCTATTTTTTGTTGTTGTTATTTTCGTGATTGTTTTTTTTTATTGCAATTTATTTTACGCTTATTTTATTTGTCATTTATTTCTAATTTAATTTTTGCATAAATATTTAATTCTTGTCATTTATTTTATATCATCATTTCATTAGTGTGTATTTAGGTTTTGATGTAATTTAATTTATGAATCTTATTTATTCTTGTAATTTATTTTTCCTTGAAGATTTAGCATGTATTTAGGGACTATGTAATACTCATATAGTAAAAGATGCACCGACACCACAATTTATTTACCGCATTATGCCATGAACCGCAATCAAGGACCGAAATGAATTAGTGACAATTGGTTTAATTATTGGACTTCTAAAATTTTCTTAAAATCAAACTATTAGTAATTTTAGGTTCACTTACTTGAGAATTTGCTTGGAATCCAATGTCCTTTGTAACCTTCTCATTTTTTTATCACGTTTCGTCGTTACGCTTAGTTTTTTAGCTTACGTTTAACTTAGAAAAATCTTTTTCCAAAAAAAATCAAATATACAAAACTTCAAAAATATTTTCTTAAGAAACTTTGGATTTTAACCCAAGAGTTTGTTTTCCATTTGTTTCCTTAATCAAATTTTTGAAGTAACTTTAATATCCATATTAGACTTGGGTTTCTTTTAAAATCAAACAACCTCACTTCTTTCTTTATTCTATGCCTTGAGGCCTCTTTTCTCTTCTTAAAACCATTTTCAAAAACTTTAAAATCAACCTAATCCATCAAATAATTTTTGAGAGTGAACTACTTGATTTTGATCCCACTCTTTTGGGTAAGTAGGCAAAGGATTCATCCTTCCAAATCAAATAAAAATAACAAAAACATACTCCTTCTCCCTCCATTCTTTCACTTAGACATTTAGGCAAGTATTTTCAAAATAAGTAAATAACTTAGCACAAGGTAAATTAGGCAAAAGGTTCCTACGGAATACCGTAGTCGTGTAGGGTGCTTAACACATTCCCTCCGCGAAATCAACCCCCGGATCCATAATCTCATAAGGGTTTTTACTTACTTTTTTCTCTTCCCACGAATAAAAGTTAAGAGTTCAAAGATTGACGATTCAAATCAATTAATGGTTTGATATTCGAAAATCAGAAGCACAAACCCCACAATTGCATATACAATGTGATGTACTAACATAACTATGCTCCCGTGGACTATTTTTTTTGGTAAGTTATATCTTACTAAAATTTTAATAAGACTATTTTTGTGAAGAAAAACAAACTCTATGTTTTATAGTTTGTTAATTTCTCTCATCTCTGATCGCTCCCTTTTCTTTGCGAAAATCATGAACGGATATATCATTGCAATCAATGACTCATATTTGCTTATGATTCAAACACTCATGATAAAAATCAGCTCCCTTTAATTTTTCAACTTTTGATTATTTTTAAAATAAGAAACAAACATACTCATAATTCTCCTTCAAACATACTCATAATTCTAAAAAATGTATTTTTTAAAACAAATGTCTTATTTGCACTTTAGCTCCCCTATTTTATCACATTCACAAAAATAATTCTTCCTTTTAAAAAATTAGACATTTTGGTCCTTCAAATATCAACATTTGTTGCAATTTTGATTTTTATCCATATTTTTAATCCTAAAAATGATGTTTTGTAGTTCCAAAAGTGGTGATTTATGTCTCAAAAATTACATTTCCTATTCAAAATTAAAAAAAGTCCTCGTTTATAAGGTAAAAAAGTCTAATTTGAGATCAAAATTACAACATATATGATACTTGAAGATAAAAGGGCTCAATTTAAAAAAAAATGTATATTTTTATGAATGTGATAATATAAGAGATCAAACCAAATGGGTTCTAAAACAATCCAAAATCCAAAAATTAAAAAAATTTAACGAATGACTAGAAATTGCAGGAAAAGAGATAAAAACAAACAAAACAAAGAAGAAAAGAAGGATATGGAAATTGCAGCACCTCTCCCATTCGACGCTGGGCGACACTAAAACTAAACAATCATACAACTTGGTTGACGAAACCTGTGGCGGATGGATCTTGCCGGTGAGGGATGGCCGAGAACTCGTCAAATATTGCGACATGATATCCCTTTTGTGCTTTGTCATTACCGTCAAAAAATCCTTTGGCTTGCACACTAAATGGATGAGAAGAGAGCCGGTCCTAAGTTTTTTGGTGCTCCAGTCGATACAATAAAATTGTGTCCTTTTAATTATTTCAACTTTTTCTTTTTACATTTTTGGTTGCAAAAGATTCATTTATAATCCAAGCTCTCTAAAAATATATTTTCAATAGAAATAATCAAATTGAATTAAAAAAAAAATATCTATATAATACTAACTACTAAATAAAAATAAAAATAATAATTTTGATGTCTCTAAAACAATAGTGTTATAGGCCGTCGCCCCTCCTGCCCACCCTTAAGGCCCGGGATGAGAATACACAACTCTAAACTCAAACAAAATTACACAGCAGCATATCTGAGATATCATTGATGTAATAGAAAAATCTAAGATATCAAAATAAATAGGGGTTTATATCATGTATAAGTTTAGATTTTATTATTAACATTTTTTTTTACAGATTAACATATTTTTAATTGTCATGTAATAAGTTTAGATTTGATCTTTAACATATTTTTATTTGGAATACAGAGGGGTCGAAGCTACAATATCCTTAACAATTTAGATTTTTCAATTTTACTCATTCATTTAACTTTAGTCATTTGAATGAGGCACATTTGGTTGGGCACAAACCTAAATAAGAATATTTAGACACACACATAAAACCAAAAAAAAAAATTAAAGAAAAATAAAATTGCAATATATCAATTGATGTGACTAAATATTTTTTATTTAATTTTGTTAGTTTCATGTCTGTGTGCCAAAATAATATTTATTTGGGATTGTGTCCGTGAAAGACTTTTCTCATTTGAATATGTTTAACTAACATTTTAGTCCAAACTTAAATGAAGGACTTAAATCGAAGAATATAAATTGTTAAGGGTCTTGTCAAAAAAAATTGTTAGGGGAAGAATCGGTTTTTTTATAGAGAGATTAAGGATGCATTTGTTTCGGCTTTAAAAAAAATAGATTTTAGGTTAGAGTAATGCTAGCAACAC
>Ga0315914_1006473_pt1 | contig 16580 bp, 17 predicted proteins | sample MpolenodulesMG_FD_203920 | JGI IMG/M metagenome (GOLD analysis project Ga0315914, IMG submission 203920) | Medicago polymorpha root nodule microbial communities from Los Angeles, California, United States - elongated nodules | ecosystem: Host-associated > Plants > Roots > Nodule | place: USA...
ATATTGCTAAATTATTTTTCATAACTAATAAATTGATTCATTCGCACCAACAAGAATTGTGTGTAGACTTTAATTAACTTCGCCATGTTCGAATCTCACCTGGGGAAGATGTACACATTTGGTGCCAAATAACGCCTCAAGAAGGACTCAAGCAAAGATAACTTTTAGAAAAAAATGGAGCCCCTCATAATACAAATAGTTTAATTTAATAAACCATATATTTTAGAGAAGTTATTATCAAATATGAAAGAAGTAGCACAACAATTTATATCTTTCCTTCCAAAAATGTGAAGTAAACATTGTTTATAACTCAATTATATGGGTGAGTACATAGAAGATATGCTATAGAGCCTAGAGAGAACCATTGTCGGGGAGAGGACGACACTTGGAGTCCGATAGAGCATATAGCTAGGGAAGGAACTTAGATTCTGATGTTTTATGTATCCTCGTTTCCGTGTTTTGGTGTTTTCTTGTTTTCCTAATTTTCCTTTTTTTTAATTAGCAGTTGTTTTGATTCTGACTGGGTGTAGCCGTTGTAAACCTCAAGTCCTATCTTTGTACCCGCACCATTTTGATCATTGTTCGTGCGTTCAGAATCAGTTGATTTCATTTTGTCGTACTCGTGATTAAATTCTTAACCTTCTTTTGCTTTGAACTTAACCTTATTCCAAACAATTTCAAGACAAGTCTAATTATGTTATAATTCAATTGAATTATCGTTGACTTTTGAGGATTGAATTATTTTAATTGACTTTTACAAGACTACAAAGTATTAAAGCTACTATGGCTGAAAAGAATTTATACACTAGGTTAATTTGTTCAACGGGTGATGCAATAGGGATGAACATGGTATCAAAAGGTGTATAAAACGTACTTGATTTTCTTCAAACCGATTTTCCCGATATTGATGTTATTGGTATATCTGGAAACTTTTGTTCGGACAAGAAAGCTGCGGTAGTGAATTGGATTGAAGGGAGAAGGAAATCAGTGGTGTGTGAGGCTGTAATTAAGGAAGAGGTGGTGAAGAAAGTGCTCAAGACTAGTGTGGAGTCTGCACGTTAGGCTTTAACTTTTTTCTACATGTTAACATATCCTTGAAAGTTGAAACATTGCATCTGCACAATACTTTGGTTACCAGCCTTCTGAATTTTAGAAAAAAGTACTTTACATTAAGATATAACAGGAGACGTATTGGCAATTATATATGGAGTTCTCTATCTAACTTTGCTTTCATTGGTGATATTGTAGGATTCTATCACACCATAAGTTAATTGGGTCTTTATCACCAATTAGTCAACCCAAAACAAGTATAGAATCTAATATGGAGTATTGTTATGGAAGTACGAGTTGAAAGGAAATTGATTTGCAAATAATCAAGTATAGCAATCATCATAAAATAACGTGAAGGCTATTTTTTTTTTTTTTTGAGGGGATAACGTGAAGGCTATTGAAAGGTGAACAACCAATAATTTTTAAGAAAAGAGGTTTGGAGGCTTTGAGTTAAATGAAGTGTTAATGTCATCAAGTATGTTACATTTATGTAGGGCTGTTCCTATGAAATAGAAGGCTCGGTTCTATTTTTGAAATAGGCTCCAGTAAAATCAAAACGCAATTCTTTTTATGTAGTCAAGTTTCATTAAAAAATCAGAATCAGAAGAACTTTTAAACATGAAACTAAACAAAATAAAATTAAGTGAAAGAGAGGTGAAATTTACCTAATGACGTCGTTTGAAATGTCACTCCTACGTGGTAGGAAATGGGAAAATGAATGGTTTATGCGAAAAAGAAATAATTATTGTGATTCTTTCAATGAAATAGTTTTTCAAATTGACTGATTAAGTGATTATTCAAATTGATGGTGGTTTAATAACATCAAATTTCTGTCTAGAAAGTGGAACTAGAGTATAGAAAAAACTCATACGCGTAGTGAAGAAAAAAAGTAACATGTAATTTTTTAATTTAAGTGGGGGTGAGTATTATAATTTTTTTTGAGGCCCATAGTTTTTAGAAGCTCGGTTCGGTAGATCTTCTTGCACTCCCCAAGGTCCGGCCCTGCATTTATGTTATAAGGTAACATAAATGGATCAAGTATGTTAAAGGATAAAGAATGTTAAAGGAACAAATATGTTTTTTTTTTTTTTTTGAAAGAAAAGGAACAAATATGTTATAACGTAACATTTATGTTATAACGTAACATAATGTTCCCTAAAAAAAAAACGTAACATAATGTTATAATGTTACATATTATCTCATCAAATATAACGTAGCATTATAACTAGCAATATATATAAATGAATCAAGTGTGTTAAAGGACGGATATAGAATATATAACAAGACATTTTAGTTTTGATTATTACTAAAATAAAAGTAATTAAAACTAAAAAAAAAATAGTAGAGATCATGGGATTGTGGCTCTATATTGGAGCATCTATTTTTCTATGCATATTTCTTCAAGCCCTTTTCAATGCAATCCGCAACAAGAAGCTACCACCAAGCCCTCCGACCATACCTTTCATAGGTAACATCTTATGGCTCCTAAAGTCATCAAAAAATTTTGCGGAACTTGAACTTGTCCTTCGTTCATTACGTTCCAAATATGGTGACATTGTTACCATATACATAGGTTCAAGACCTTCAATTTTTATAACATCCCACGAAGTCGCTCATAGAGCACTTGTTAAAAACGGTACGGTTTTTGCTAATCGTCCCGTAGCTCTTCTAACAACCAACATTTTCTTCCCAAAACAACGTACTATTAGTCAATCCCCTTATGGTCCCATTTGGAAATTATTGCGCCAAAATTTCATGCAAGCGACTCAGCCTTCTCGATTAAATTCATATTCTCGTTGTCGTAAATGGGCATTAAATATTCTGAAAAAATATATTTTAGCGGACATTGAACTAGGAAACAAGGCAATACATATTGATGATTATTTCAATTTTGCATTGTATACTTTGTTCACATACATGTTATGGGGGGAGAAATTTGATAAAGAAATTGTTGAGAGTATTCAAAGGGTACAACATTGTTTAATTTACAATTTCATTAAGTTCAATGTGTTGAATTTTGCACCAATGTTGTCTAGGTTTGTGTTTAGAGGATTATGGAGAGAGATCATGCAAATTCGGGAAAATCAAATGAATGTGTTTCTTCCTATTATAAAAGCACGCCAAGAGAAAATAAAAAACAAGATTAATGTTGGCATTGAAGATGAAGATAGGGAAGATCTTGAGGCATATGTTGATACTCTTTTTGATCTAAAAGTTCCAGAAAGTGGGGAAAATTTTAATGATGAAGAGTTAGTGAGTATGTGTTCTGAATTTATGCTAGGTGGAACAGACACAACAGCTACCACATTGTTATGGACCATGGCTAATTTAGTGAAGAATCAAAAGATTCAAGAGAAACTTTATGATGAAATTAAGGAAATTGTGAAACACAATGAAGAAATTGAAGAGGAACATTTGAAAAGGATGCCTTATTTGAAGGCAGTGGTGTTAGAAACATTTAGGAGACATCCACCAGGTCATTTTATATTGCCTAGGGCCGTTATACAAGAGACTATTTTCGATGGCCATAAAATACCACAAAAGGCGATGATTAATTTTCCTGTGGCCGAATTTGGATGGGACCCTAGTGTGTGGGAAAATCCTATGGAGTTTAAGCCTGAAAGATTTTTGAGTGAAGAAAATGCTAATTTTGATCTAAAAGGGATTAAAGAGATTAAAATGATGCCTTTTGGTGCAGGCAGAAGGGTTTGTCCAGCAATTTATATTGCAACATTTCATCTTGAGTACTTTGTGGCTAATTTGGTGAGGGATTTTAAATGGACAATTGAAGATGGGTGTGAGGTTGACTTGAGCGAGAAACAATCCTTTACTATCGTGATGAAGAATCCATTAAGACCATGTTTGTCTCCAAGAAATACTTAAAAATTTTGTCTTTTAATTTTATGAATTTGTTTTTGGGGTGCTAGGATATTCCTCTACTGTTTCAACCCCATCATTAAATAAAAAATATATAAAAATAATGTAAGTTTTTTTGTGTGTTATTTTCTTAATAATTAATGTAACTTTGAGTGAACCTTTTTTTGAGTACAAACTTTGAATGTAACTTTTAACTATTTATTTATTAATTACATTACATTTGGTGTATAAAACTTATAACACTCTCCAAGTATTAAACTCATTTTTTACTTAACTTTTTTTTTCCTTCTTATTTCTTTTCTTACTCACATAATTCAAAAACTAAATTTTGAAATAGAATAACGATTTAAATGCACTTTTGTGATATTCATCCTTTCATATTTTTGAATTTTTGGTATTCATATTTTTAAATTCAGTTTTTTGTGCTTCTATTTGTGGAAACAAATTTTCATGTTTCAATATGATAAAATTTTGCAAATTCATGAGTATTTTAAAAAATATCAACATTAATGTAATCAAATTCATGAATATTTTTTCTTTTATATGCAAAACCCGTTAAATATTTGAACTACAACCATTTTGGAGTTTGTGTGTTTATATATACGGAAACAAACATTTACGTCCCGATGCAAAAAAAGTTGAAATGATAAAGTTTTAAAAGCTCGTAACTATTTTTTAAAAACAAACATTAATGTATTGTTTCTATAGAATATTCTTTTATTGTATATCCGAAAAACCGTTAAATATTTGCACCTCGCTTGTCGTAGACTTATGTGATTATATATGTGGAAACAAAATTGCATGTCCCAATATGATAAACCTTTGCAAACTCATGATTATGTTTAAAAATATCAACATTAATTTAGTGTTTTTATTGAATATATGTTTATTTTATATGTAAAAAATCGTTAAATATTTGCATTTTTCCTGCTGTGAAAATAAATATTTATGTCTCCGTATGTTAAAAATAGGAATGTATATAGAAAATAAATAAAGTAGCATTGTATATATATTTTTTTTGTTGACAAAAGTAGCATTATTCACTACTAAAATACATTGAAATAGTGACGAATTTTAATGACGGATTTGATAAATTTGTCTCTAATTTCCTCGTCGCAAACGATCAGTGACGGAATTAAATTCCTTTATACTTTTTAACATATTTTCATATAGTTTTAATTTATTTTCATATTCTAAAAGGTATTTTGAGGTTCTATCTATTTCACTATTATATTCTATTTTAATATTATATTATAATCTAATTTATTGTATAATATTTTTATTATATCTCTAGCGCTATTTATTAAATCTACAAGTTCTAAGGTTATTATATTTTTAGTTCTGTTTACACTCATTTTCTAATTTCCTAATTTTTCTCGTTGTATTTTATTTAAAATCTGTTGTAATTTTGATTTTCTAGATTTCTCATCTGAAATCTTATATTTTTCTAAATTATCCATTTAAGTTATTTTTGAATCTTAGTGCTCTGATACCAAATAATTCAGAAAATTTTCTAAATTTCTTTTAATAACTCTAGTCATCATCTAAATAATCCCAAATCTCATTGTTTTCTATTAAGACTAAATCTATTGTATTTCCTCCATAATACATCGAAATTATATATTCATCCATTAAAATATTATCCATCATATTTTGTAATGAATAATCTATTTCATTTTCGTAAAGTATTGTTTGTCCACATAATTTACGATATTCCTCACAAATTTTTGTCTTTATATCCTTTGCTAAATTCAGTTTCCATATACATCTTAATTTTTTATAAAAATCTTTTTCTTTATTTTCAATACTATCTTCGTATGCTATATCCCAATCTTTTAATTTTATTTTTATTATTTTTTCTTTCTCATTAATACTAAAATCTGCCATACTTATTTTATACTAAATTCTCTATTATTGATAGTCTAGCTAATTCTAAATTATTCATATCCTATTTTTTTTAAATATGTGGTTAATTCCTTTACTTGATTAGATACTTATCAATGTTATTTTCTTCAACTTTTTCTGGGTTCATGAATGTTATTGATGAAAAGTGACTACAAGGAAAAGCACCAAAGTGCTAACAACTAAATCCTAAAGGATTTAGACAACTTTCTTAAAGAAACTTCATACAACAAAGAGATTTCTACTACAACTTGCCACTACTCTCGTACAAGCCCTTATTTATAAGCCAAAAGGCTCTACTACTATTCATACAAAATACTATTCACCATAACACTATTCATCCTAATACTATTCATCCTTACATAATTTTATGACATAATTAATAACATGTCTCCATGCATGTTAACATTACATTTTTATTATGGCTTTTTCTCCTCTTCCTCAAGACACATGTCCATGTACTTGGTACTTGTTTCAGCCTTTTCTTTCTTCTCATCAAGACACATAGAGTCTTGCATGTATTGACTAATTGCTTCAGCATCCTTTGAATCCATACACCGTTCACATGCATGATTCAAATTATTTTTGAGACTTGCACATAGTTCTTCTAGGACACTTGTCCTATAGTTCAGCATTTGTTTGTTAAATGTGTAGAAAGGAAGCTCAAAACTTGTTAAGAGCTGAATGTCCCTTTCCCTAATTGCTTTTCCACTTGTCTTGCTAATTCAGATGAGATTAAGAGTCTTGTTAAGTATATTCCTCTTCATTGTATTCTACTTCATTTGGTTCATCCATATATGGGAATTTCTGATTGCTTATTCCAATAAACACGAAGTGCCTGGCTGGTTGATTAGTTGAAAAGTCGGGATATACTGAATAAAACTTCAGATAAATGGGCCTTTCTCCCGCAATATTTCTTTTGAAGGCCTGGACTGCTTCTTTAAAATTGATTGGGAATAAATTAATTTCTTCAAAATTATGGCTTAAATATAAACATTCAATAAGTCCAAATTGGAACATGTTAAATGTTAATACTTCAGAAGTATCTGGAGTGATTATTGCCTTTATTCCAAACATAGGTCTGTTAACCATGTAGAAACAATTGATTTTTTCTTCTTCGCTCCAATGTGTAAGCCTTTTGAGACTTTCTTTGAACTTTTCTTCGGAGAACTGAATTTGAAGTTGATGCTCCTTTCGTGAAATAATTGGGTAATTATCTAGAGAAGAAGGTATTCTTCCTAGAATTTTCATTGATGATCTTTCTGGTGCTTTATTTTTTGTTGTTTCAAAGAAAGTTCTTGGTCCGAGATAAATTTCTTTTCTTGATTTTTCTTGTTCTCTCTAGTCTTTTAATGCTTTTTCTGCTTCTTCTTTTGTGGCATATGCTTTGTTAGTAACTCCTGAGATCTTTTGGCAGTGTGGAGCTGCCTTGTACCAGTCATCATAAATTCCTAGAAATGGTTTGTTAGAGACCACATGTCATTTCTTTGGTTCTCTTACAATAACCTCATCAATTGGGTTTTTCTTCTTGATTTGTGTCTTTATAAGTGCAATTTCTGTTTCAATAAATTCTATCTCTTTTCCAATTAGTTCTTGTTCCTTCAACTTGTGAAGTTTAAGTGCTTCTTTGATTTCTAATTGTTGCATTAATAGTTCTTTCTCGTTTCGTTCCATTCTCTAGAGAGTATATGTATGCGAGCATGTTCTTTTCTCCTTTAATATGAGAAATTGAATAATTATATTCTGCTAATTTCATCTGTCATCGAATAAGTCTTCCTTGTTTATAATTTCCTTTATGATTTATGTTCTTGAAATCTGCAACACAAGTAGAATCGGTTCTTACAATAAATTCTTTGTCAAACACATATATTCGATGTTTTTCTAACATTCGAATTAATGCTAATGTTTCTTTTTCATGAGTAAGATAATTAATTTCACTATCCGAAAAGGTTCCGGACATATATCTGCATAGTAATTCTTTCTTTTGCCCAAGGGTTTTTTCTTTTATAACACCTCCTCAGTATTCATTAGAAGCATCAGTTTCAATGATAATTAAGTCATCATCCGATGGATGATATAATTCTGGAAGATCTTGACATAAACATTTTAATTTGGTAATAACTGCTACATCATCTTCGGTCCATGACCAAATTGCGTCCTTCTTAAGCTTATGCTGAAGTAATTTCCTTTCGGCGGCAAGGTTTTTTATAAAGCCTTCATTTGAAATATATGTTAGTAATCCAAGAAACTTTTGTAACTCCTCTTTATCCTTTAATTTATTTGGGAAATTCTGAAGATTTTCTAACACATGTTTTTGCATTAAAAATTTTCCTTTTTCAATTTCTAGTCCTAGATAATTGATTTTATTTTGGGCAATAATGGCCTTCTTTTTGCTTAATACTACTCCATGCTCAAGACATCTAGTAAGTACTAATTCTACTTTTTTAAAATGATCGTCTAAGTCTCTATTTGAAAAGACTAATATATCATCAATATAAATTAGACAAAAATCCTTAAATTCCTTAAGTATTGTATCCATTCTACGTTGGAAAATATCTGGTGATTGTTTCATCCCATTGGAAGTACATTCAATTCATATTGACCTTGAGAGAAACTAAATGTTGTTAGGGCCTTAGATTCTTCCGTTAATCTTATTTGATAAAATCCTGACTTACAATCAAAAGTACTAAACCAATTCATATTTCTAACTCTTTCAATAATTAAATCTTTTCTTGGGAGAAAATAGGCATCTCCTTCCATCGCATCATTTGTTTGTTTATAATTAATTACCATCCTTCTTTTCTCTCTTTTTATTTCATTATGATTTTCAATATAAAATGCCGGTGCAAAGTGCTTACTTTTTGATGGTCTTACTAATCCCTTTTCACACATTTGCTTAATATCTTCAGCAAATTCATCTCTATCTTGTTTTGTATATATGATGGGTTTACATTTAATCTCTTTTGTTGGATCTTTTAATTTTAATTCAACTAATTCCGTATTTTTATTATTAATTTTGGGGTTTAGCGGGTCTTCACTACAAACCTTTTCTGGTAATTCTTCAACATGTGCTGGGATTTTTCTTCCTTGTTCTAAGTTTACTCATACATGGTGTATTTTTCTACAAACTAATCCTATAATTTCACCACATTTTAGCTTGTGTAACTCTGATTGTTTTTTTGAATAAATTGTTTCCGAGGAATGAATAATAGGAATATCAATAATTTCTTTTAATGGATAAGAATTAATAATAATTGAAAAAATCGCCTATTGTGAGGAAAAGAACATGACGCGCCTCTATCATGAATCCCAATTCCAATCTGGTTTGCCTTTTTCTTCCTTCAATTGATAGTTATTAAATTGGATCACGTTCCTTCGTCTATTTTCAATTTTCCATTTCCAATCATTTTCAAGTGTATACATAAGAGATAGGAGAGCTGATCGGCGATAGGGTTACGGGTTCAGATTCCGGCTCGGTGCAATTTGACTGGATTACAGCCATAGGGTTTCTTCAAATTGAGAACGCGCAATCGTGTTGAGCTTACAGGTGTTGCAAAGATTGACCAACGTGATTCTCAGACCTAGAAACCTCTCTGGTTGCAATTCTTATTTCTGGTTTCATGTGCTTCTGTTTCCTGTTTCCTTTATTTCGATCAGCATCAGCTTCCTGGAGAACATTCTGTTGTGCCTTCTTCTCATTCTGATCTGCCATAATTCACGACACCTGACTCTTACATTTGAGGTTGCGCAGCCGTGCCAATGCTCTTGGGTATTACAAAGGCTGAATCACGCACTACTCATTACTGGTGTCAGGTCTGGTGAATTGTTGACAGACTTTGGATGGCATACAAGTGCCCTTGGCCGTGTGTGTCTGACACCGCTCATTCAGCAATGGTGCAAGCACAAGTACAAGCAGTTCCAACGAAATCATTTGCAGCAGCCTTGGCTGGTCAAAACACAATCGATGACAGACCACTCCCAACTCCTTGCATTAAAGGCGACACTTTGAGTATCCGTATTGGGCAGGAGGAGTATAACCATGGTGTAGAGGAATGCAAGAATGCGTTACGGGCTAGAAACCGTATTCTGCACGTGGCCTAAGCACCAAATTGGGAAAGCTTTGGAAAACAATTGCAGCATGGAAAATGGTTCCTTTAGGCAAAGGATACTATGATTTTCATTTTGATTCGGCGGAGGATCTACGTTAAATATGGGCAGCTGGTACAATCAATCTCAAGCCGGGTTTAATAAGACTATCTCAATGGACCAAAGATTTCAAATATCTTGCTCAGAAGCAAACTCATGTATCGATTTGGATTCGACTGGTTGAGTTACCGCAAGAGTATTGGCGGGAGAGAACATTGAAGGAAATAGCAAGTGTGGTTGGCACTCCGATAGACGTCGATGGACCGACAAGAAACCACACTTTTGGCCACTATGCACGGATCCTAGTTGACATTGACCTATCTAAGAGAGCTTATGATGAGATCCTTATGGAGCGTGAGGGCTTCGCTTTTAAGGTGGAAGTGCAATATGAGAGGAGACCGTTGTTTTGCCATCACTGTTACTCCATTGGACATAATGTCTCCTCTTGTCGATGGTTACATCCTCAACCGCCAAAGGATAAAGATGATTAGATAACTTATCAATGTTTTATCCTGTTTGCAATCTTATGAGTAAATTTACTATATCCGACTTATGATTAGATAACTTATCACTGGTCATTCCGTCACGGAGGACAACAGCGGAAGCACCACGGAAAACATAAATAGCTTTACAACCTCTATTGGTGCTTGCAACCAAACAACCTTCGGTCGTCGCCATTGGCACTGTATACTCCTTCCCGTCGAGCAACAAAGGTCCCGCAACTCCCACTGGAATCTGAACAAACCCCCTATTGGCATCTCACAACACTGTCCTAATATAGAATCGTAGTCAAAACCTTCCATCAGTAAGCCTTCAAGTGACCTTCCGGTAACTCTCTCAACTGCTTGGTTCCTAATCATGGCTGCACGTTAGCAATCTCCGAGCTTCAATTCAAGCGAGTAAGACGGAATTGATCCTGGTACCACCGCACCGACAACCTCCTCGTCTTCCCTGGACGTAACTTTTTGGTCACATATTTTCGGTGGCGATAACATAGGTTGCTTCTTCGGCATGACTACTTCAGTGGTTTTTGCAGCAATGTCAACGACTTCATCTTCTTCATCATCGTAATGAAGGATGAAAGCAATGCCGAAGAAAGTGATAAGGTAGACAAAGGAAGCGATGAGGGAAACTACAGCGAGAATCTCAGAGACTGTGAGGACATGGAGAGGTGTAGAGGTTCGGATCTTTTCACGCCACCTGTTAAGAAGAAAGTATGCGACAGAGAAGAAGAGACCAAAGAAAACAACATTTGTTAAGTACAGTGAAGAAAAAGAATGTTGTTGTGACTGTGAATTCTTTGTTGTTTTTCCGGAGGGATGATTAGAACATATTTTCTGCTGAACATCCGTTTCTCTCTCTCTGTGTGTTTGTTAATTGAGGGATTTGAAATCCAAAAATGGAAAAATAAAAGAAAGAAAGGAGTTCAGTTCAGTTAAGTTCAGGGGATGATTGGTTGATACTTGAAAATGAATGCCAAGATTTTGAATGTTATTTATAGACAAAGAGTACTCAGGGAGTGAGTGAAGAATTAGGGAAATGCCAATATTTAATGTTGTTTTTGTTTTTGTTTTTCAAGTAACAGAAGTTTCATAGATACATTGTAATGAACTCGTGAACAACGAGGGAAGAATATTGTAATGTGTTTAATAACATATTTCATGGAGAATATGCAATCATTACATCATCACTAGAAGCCTTTCTTTGACTGAAGAATAATACTATATATTTCTCATCTCTACAACCTAATTAAACTATTTATATTTTTGTTGTTCATAGAAACTAATTGGTAGTTTTATAGTATATCATTTGTGCTGAAAAAAAACGTGTTTGATTGTTTTTGACTCTGTGTTTATAATATCAATTGAATCTAAAATAAAAAATTGTGCTTAATTAATGAATATACATTTGTTAGAATATTACGAAATATTTTTTTTAATATTCTAACAACCCTATGGATGTTTTTGTGGGTTTTGATAAGTCAGGTTTGAGTTATAAGAGAAAATTATTTAGAGATTTTGGGTTTAAAATCAAACGAATGAGTAAATATTAATGTAATAAACTAACTACTAACATTTGTCATTAAAAAAAAAAAAGTTTTGGTTGTTGAATCTTGTGCAAATTAGGTTGTGCTTGTATTGGCTGTAAGCGGAACATAGGTGTGTGTTGACCATGCACTCTCGTGTCATGTAATGTCGTATGACAGGATTGAGGTGGTGTGGTGATTGATCTCAATGCTAATGGTTATTCCCAAGGTTCAACGAATGAATAAAGCTATGATCTTAAATCCGATGTATAAGAGAAACATTTGGTTCTAAACACCAATTGATATCATTGTGATACCAATTGAAAAGCATAAAATTACTTATATACAGAATAATAAACATCTAGACACAAACTAGAACACAAAAAGAAACTAAGGAAAAATTACCAAAGCGTAGATAAAGAAGTAGGTAGAAACGGAGGATTGTGAAGAGTAGATAGAGTACAATAAATTTGAAACTAAACACCTGATTTCATTAATTAAGAAGAGATTACATTTAGAAACTTCTTTAGATACAATAAAACTACTCTTAAACAAATTCTAAGATTTACTTCAATTTTGTCTTAGCTTAGTTATTACATCAATTTAATATCTTTTGATTTTGCATTATCTTTAGACAAGGTGCTATTTTAAGTTTTCTTCTGTTGGAACATATGGTATGAAATTAGTTGAAAGTTGGAAGTCTAAACACCAAGTCTTGGGACTTAGAACTAGTGTTGTGTGAATTAAAAAAAGTGGTATTCCAACATTGAAAAGAATACACACATTGATAATGTTTATATAGGAGGAGAGGAAACTCCCAAGTGTATGCCCTTTGGGGTACACTACAAGAGAATATGAGATCTGCTACCAAAATTTTGATGCGAATCAAGGTATATTGGTTCTCAATTGAGCAAAAGTCAATTATTACTTTTCGGCAACTTATATTATTTGTTTTTTTTACTCGTTACTTTTCTTTTGCTACATTTTTTATATTTTATTCGGTTTCCTCTATTTTCTATCTCATATTTCTCACCGTCTTCCACCATGGTTCTCTATCTTCGAACGAGACAATTTCGCATTTTGATCCCTCGTTGTCTTTATGTCTCTGATCGATCTCGTTCTTTCTCCAGTGGTAAATAACATGCTTTCCATGTGATATTTGTTACCATATGCATTAAAAATAAGAAAGTATACCGCTACTGCTACGTAAACTAAAAATTACTAATGATAAATGATGATTGATTATAAATTATGTGTTGTTGCATCATGCTCCTATCACTATATATGAGACCATGTTACTAAGTAAAATGAAACTGTACTATTTGAATTTGGTTGGTAACAATGGAAAAATGTTAGGTAAAGTCTATGTTACTAAATGGCTTTTGCAACAATGAGAGTAACATAACATTGAAAAAATGTTACCTATTTGGTAGCTAATTCCTATCCAATCTCGGACAAAACCATTTTAGTTGTAAATCAACAATTTTTTTTTTTGATAAAGCTAAAAATTCAATAAATGTTGTCAGGTGCAGCCTGAACCTCATACAAAAAGTCTCAGAAACAAAACAAAAAGAAACAAATCCAACAAAAAGAAACAAACCCTCCTAAAACAGCAAGGAGGGAAGAAAAACAGTTAATGCATAGAAAATCTAGTAAAGGGTAATCCTGATCTATCCCTAGCCAGGAACTCTCATCTGCCAAGGAACACCCATATTGTTGTGAAAAGCATAAACAATTCCCCTAAAATTCCAAAGGATGCACTTCATGCTTGGTCCTTAAGGCGAACACTAATCTTCTTATGTCTAGTTGAAACTCTGACATAACTGCTACCATTTAAGGTGTTAGCAGCTTTTTTCCAGCCTTTCCTGCCTGGTTTAATAAAACCATCTTCATGAGAATGTTGCAGAAGGTACTGGTCAGCAGAGTGAGTTTCTTTCAAATTGGCTAGGGTACCAACTGTGTCTATATCATGCTCCAGTGAGCTTTGACAGTTGCTCTTGTGAGCCTCATGGTCAGTATCAGGTTCCAATGTGCCATCAGTAGTATCAGTGTCCTCATCCCCCCAATACTTACTCAAGATTTTACCATCTTTCAAACAGGCAGCAGGCAAATTCGTAGGGCCAGCAGTGAGGTGAACCTTTCTCTTATCTTGCCCTAAAATCTCATCATTAGTAGTGATGGGAGAAATGATAGGCTGCAGTGTCAAATTATCATGAAAAATAGGATCCCTAGCATCACCAAGTGACACAGCAGTAACAGTAATGGGGAAAGTCTGCCTCCCATTAACAGGGCCCAACACATGAATACCTGAACTCAAAGCAGCAGGTTGAGAGTTCCCCTTTACCAGTTTACAAGGGTGCTCTAGGTTTGTGCTATGAGTCAAGTCAATCATCCATAGGGAAGCATCATCCACATCTATATTTCTATCAAATTGCTTATACAATACAATGGGAGTAAATTCTTTATCACTTGATATAGCTGTTGTAATATTAAGAATAAATTATCTCCACAAATGATAATCAAAACATAAATATAAGAATCAATTTATGTTAATGAAAATAATCAAGAGAGATTTCAAGGAAACTTATCTGTCTTATTTTGATGTAGAATTAGATCACCGTTTTGGGACAACTTGAATCAAATTCATTGTAGAATCAACCGCAAAGACTACAAAACGAACAAACTATGAAAAAGTCTGAGACGCGCTGATCGCGCTGTCCTTAAGGATTTTCCGCGTACTTATACGCTAATCCCTCAGGATTTAACAGACCCTTCCCGATAAAAACCGAGGATACAGAACTGACAAGAAGAAATTTTCAGGAAGATGTAACCCAAGAAAACTTCAATCTATTGAAGGACAAAAATGATTTTTAGAAAAGTATGTGTGTTACTAAGCTTCTTTCCTGTACCGGTTTCTTACACTTTTTTATATGCATTGAATTGATACACATGTTAGTTATGTGGCAATTAAATTGCTAACCAAAACTGTAAAACAGTAGTAGTGATGACTAGTATAACGTTAATTTTTGGATTGGAATAGAAACATGCACATATTGACCAAGTAAATAGCAACAACTAATAATGTGGTTTAAAAGGCGGTTACAAAATTTGGAATTAAAAACATGTCTATAAAACCAAGTCAAATATTTTAATTAATAATATGATAACAATTTTCTATTAAAATATTTTTTCGATATTCCTCAATTAAAAATATGGGACATAAAATATTTGAAACTTTTGAAATATACTCCAAATTTACAACAATCCCCCACATATTTCAAAAGTTTAAAAGAAAATAGAAAAATGACTTCCTGGGTTAGCATCGTAGATGTGATACATCAAACTGGTGTAGTAAGCTATATGAACCAGCCCTAGAATAATAATACTTAACACACAGTGAAGTTGGTGTAGCAAGCTATATGAACCAAAATCACTTGACGTATGTTAGCGGTATACCATTCGCATCACACCCCCACAATTCTTGCCGTTGGTGCGCTAATAGGCCGTGCACGTGCCTGAATTATTTCATGAGTGCTCCAGAGATTTCGCCAAGATCTCATACAAGCGGCCCCACTTGACACTTACATAGGTGATTTCGTCAGGTGTATGTTGCATATCATACACCACCCATAAGGGATATGAAATTCATTAAAAGCTTTATAGGTTTATCCTCTCAGTAATGCAGTGTCTAGCACAACTCACACACACCATAGGAAAGGGACGAGAACAAAAATTAATTAACTAATTTTTGGTGCTAGCAGAACTAATAAGTGACTTGTTCTTACCCATATGAACCTTATTCATGGGATCTCCAATCACAAAGGTTGGGTTCCTATCACTTATTAATTTCGAGTGGCTTTAGTCCCAATCCCCTCGATGTACAAAATATTTCGATCTAGCCTTCGCTCCTCAGCTTCTCCTTCATTCTGACGACCAATCGCCGCCTGTTCATTGGCTTGAGCCAACACATGGGCCATTGCAGCCAAAGCCTGTGCAATTGCCGCATCATTCCTGCCACCAGCCATCTCACTACTACACAAAACCAACCAACAGATAAGAACAACAGCACACAAAACAAGTACCGAAGGTAGTCCAATACCATCCGCGTACAAACAGGAAATCCAACAAATACTAGTCCGGACAAGACTGACCACGGCTCTGATACCAACTTGTAACGCCTACTTCTATTAAAGCGATAAAACACGCGAATAAAACATTTATTCAAGAAATAGACGCTACGTCTACGCAAAACAAATCCATATGACATGCATTTATAAAATTCGCAATACTCACAACGGATACGAGTCTACACTTCCAAATATACATGTTATATGATCCATATACATCAACATATAAATTCCAATTATAACAAAAAGGTAAATCTCCACAAAAGTAATGAGTTCAACAAAATGACGACGACCTCCTAATCAGAGCCTAAACTAAGACTCCAAAATAAAAGCTGAGATAGCTCCCGCTATCCAGACGCTCACCATGCAAACTAAGCCTGCATTCCGTCTTCCCATCCATACAAATAGGTAGGCGGTAAAACCACTGAGGGTAAGAATCACATCAATCATAA
>Ga0315914_1006476_pt1 | contig 16577 bp, 14 predicted proteins | sample MpolenodulesMG_FD_203920 | JGI IMG/M metagenome (GOLD analysis project Ga0315914, IMG submission 203920) | Medicago polymorpha root nodule microbial communities from Los Angeles, California, United States - elongated nodules | ecosystem: Host-associated > Plants > Roots > Nodule | place: USA...
ATTCTATGATGCATAAAATTATAGTAAAATAAGTTAAACATTTTTCTTAAGAAAATTAAAAAGTAGAGTACTATTTTAAAACAAAATTACGAGGACTTGTCATTTAGTCATTTAATATTAAAAAAATGGAAAAATAAGTTGGGTAACCCATTACCCAATCCATCCCAACCCAAAAATTAGTGGGTTTGCCCAAACCTACCCAATAGTATAACGGGTGGTTATTTTACCTCACCCAAACCGGAGTACCCTATTTGGTTTGGTTTTGGGTTTGGCCAAGTCCAACCCAAACCCACCCACGAACACCCCTACTTAGCATGCTTGGAAGGTAAAGTGGAAAATCAGGAGTGATAATTGATTAGGATAGAAAATCCTTTATTTTCAATCATTGTAACTCTAGAGACTAGAGAGTGAAAATGGAAGGAAAGTTGTTCACGACTTTCCAATTCCATGCTTTCAGGCTCAGTTAGGGAGGGTAGAGTGAAAATGAATAAAACTTCAATTTAAACTTCATAATTTTGATGTAACAACCAAATGTAAAGTAATTTTCCCAGGTGGCCTTATTTTTCCCTGCTTATCTTCAGCTCAATTAAGTCTATTGATGAATCGAGCAATTAGAACCTAACCAACGATACCAATCATTTGAGATTCTCCATTATTAGATCATAATAACAATTGAAAGGAATCAAAGGATCATATTAATTTCAACAACATAAATTAGAATAGAAGACTTGGATGTTAGTAGTACTTAGTAGATGACCAAAATCATGTTTGTTTTAAGATTGCAAAGCCTCTGAAATGGTGTTTCCTCAAATGAACAAAAGAGTTGCTTTCGTTAAATTGCCTTGGGAAGTGTTTTTTCCCGTTAGTGATGTCTGGTGAGGGGAATCTAAACCAAACGAGCCACAAGCATATTGATAACCACTAACTGTCGCATCATAAGAATCTATTATTACCATTTTGTGATAAATATAATTTTTCCCTTGTTCTAATTTCAGATATAAGAAAAATTAGCTAAACACTGAACAGTTTACTAGCTGACATATTAGATAACCCATACCTGGCACGGAAAGTTATCCCAAGTGTCCAGTCATTTGTAGAGTAAGCATTTACAAACCTTCCAGCCACCATCTGCATAGTAGCAGGATCATTAAAACATATGTAAAAGTTAAGAGAAGTTCTAGCATCACACTCTCTAACACTGAGCGAAATTCGGGTGAGTCGCACAAAAACATTCAAGTCACATTTTCTATTTAGTTGCCCCTATTCCCAAAGAAGTATGAATGTATAGCTATGTTAATTTCACTCTATAACTAAGTGTTAGAAGAGAGTGATAAGCAATAACAGGGAGAGTGTTAGGAAGAGAGTAATAATGAATGTATTGTTAGGAAAGTTCTAGGTACCTTTCTAGCTACCTCCCAATTTTCATCTTTAATTGAGATGGGTGCTCCAAGGAGAACAACCCTTTCCACTAGTCCAGCTGTAGAAGTAAGCATCGCATGTAGATTGTATAAACCAAACAATATAAATTTCCAATATAATTGAAAACCATGCGGAAAAGACTCAGATTACCATTGTCTCCTTTGAAGTCGGCCAAACATTGGAGACACTTAAAAATGACACGGGCTCCCAATGAAAAACCTACTAGTGTCACAGGCCTGGATCATAAACATAAAACCTTGAAATGTAATGAAATATACAATGAAGCAACATTATCATCGACCTTTTGCAATAACACTAGATGGTGTCACCTGTTCCCCTGCAAGCCTTTCAGCAACACTTCAGCAAGTACCTTACCAGCCTTTTCTGATCTGCTCCAATAAATAGGAAAGGCAGGCTAAATATAGTATTAAAATATAAAATAGTAACAATAGATATTAGATATCTCACAACATTGGAGTTGCTGCCATATGAAAATATATTCAACCAAAGCCACAACTTAAATTTGTTTATATTTTCCATAACCGCAATAATTATCAACATAAGAATTACTAAATGTTGATGACCACTTAATTTTGCAGTAATACGTGAAACAGAATCTTTGGTAATATTTTACATATTTATTTTGACACAATAGATTCAAGTCAGAACAATAGATTTAAGTCAGATAAATCAAAAGAGATGAAATGGATCAGGGTAGACTAGTGGATATAGAGATAAGTAAGTCCAGAATGTTAAATCCTTGATATCGTATGTAATACTGAAATCTGAGAACTGAAAACTTAGTGCAACACATCTTTCCTGGAATAAATTTAGGCCACTACACTTTTCCTGCTTTGAACACCAATCAGAGATATTTTACAAGGATATAATATGAGTACTACAACCCAAAAAAGCATATACCTGTCCACTGCAACTGCCCATTTGCTGTCTATAAGATCAAATGCAGTGACTAAAGTTGCTGGCCATGCTAACGCTGCTACGAGTGTGCTTAATACTGTCATCATGGCACCTCCTTTCATCAACTCGGCCATAATTTCTACAACATTGAACATCAAACATTTTCAGTTTGAATATGTAAAATCTACTTGATCATTACTCAAACATACACAGGGTTCAATGAAATTACTTGAAGTAAGCCAGTCCTGGATGGCAGTGCTCAGAGCAATCAAAATTTTAGACTCATATTTGAGCACATACCTAAACATACAGGTTGTTAGTGTAAATATAGTAATAACAATATTGAGAATGCAACTTTTGATAAAAAAGCAGACTGGGTTTCAATCCTCAGATATAACATCAGTACATATGTTAATTAATTAGATGAAAGTTATTGGTTATAGAATGAAATCATATGCTTTAAGATTTTCTAGCATTGGCACTGCCTTCCATTTAAGCATAAACTAGTTTTTGAAAATAAGAAATTAAAAATGAGAAATAAAATTTCTAATAGAAATAGAAGTTAATAAAATAAAAGTTAATTAACTTGTCAAACATTATAGAATAATTTCACTTTTGCAAGAAAACCAATGCTACAGAAGGGGAATACAAGGATAAAACTGCATTTTGACCAGAACAAGAACACATTCTTACCATACAGTAAGACTTTCTAGTTCTGAAGGATTGATTTTTATATACCTTTCCATGTTATCATTGTGACCTTCCCAAGGTTTTATAAAATCTTCCTCCTCGAAGGCAAGCCCGGAAATAGAGATTCTAACTGCTAGGTGCTGAAAATGAAAAGGCAGGTTTTGCTTCAAATTTCAACAATCATATTAGTGTAGATTACAATTAAGATACTACTAGTTTCACCATCAAGTCTTGCCTTGCATAGTGAACCTAAAAAATAAAACATCCACCCTCCTTCCCCAGACCCTGAAAATTCCTACATGTCCACAGAAATTCAAATAATATATTGACATTTTGGAACTTACACCTTGATGAGTGCCTCCAACTTCTATTAATTCAAATTCCTCAAGACTTCCAATTCTTGTAGCCATCTTACTCCCAGTAAGGCCAGCTCCAGCAGCTGTGGTACAAAAGAAACAAGTCGCCGAGGATGTATCCATACAATGAAAAAATATCAAAGTCCCTCGTGGCACAAAGAGGGAGAGAAGGATGGAGAGAGAGGGGGAGAGGTGACTTTAGTGATAGAGTTTCTTACCAATGGAAGAAAGATTCTATAATGAAGCCAGCAAAGAGTTGATTTATTTCAAAGTACTTTAGTAATATATAATCATGTCCAAAGAATACTTAATTTATACAAGACAACCTATAAGCATGCATTGGTTTGTAGATATATCACTATTTTCCATTAAAAAAAAAAACAGAGATTGGTGGTAAGTGCTAACAGGACATATGTAAATTAAAATCTGATCTTCCATACCTCCAAAAGATGCAGCAACAGCTACAGATCCAGCAACTGATCCTGTAGCAGTTGCTGCTGCAGCAAATCCGCCAGCTCCAATAGCAGGAATAATACTGCCCAATGTAGGCGCTAAAGCACCTAATCCTTGGGCAATTGCTGGAGCCGCCAAGCCTGTCATAGCATTCAAATAACTAAGATATTGATACTATCTCACACTTGGGTTCGATTAAAGATACGTGTTAGATATGCAGATACATACCTCCGGTAATAGCCATTATGGTTCCTCCGGTTACAGCAGCTGCTCCTACAATACCTCCACGCTTCCATTTATCCCAACTTGTTTCTGAAACTATAGATTCTTCCTTCTCACCTGCTTTACTCAGAGACTCCATTATCGAATAAGCAACCATAGACTCCATTGCTTCCTGCAAAATATTATGACGAGGGTAAATTCTAACAATGGAGTGCTTCCCAATAATCACTTTCTCATATGCACCAAGCCATAGTCATAATGATAACTATACCCTATCAGTAAGGAGATGTTTTTTTGCAATGAAGATTCACACATGATAAATGTAATATATAATACCATATGGTATTGAAAATGCAAGCACGTGTTCCAAGAACACAAACCATTTCATTCCATTCCACACCAAGCCATACAGCAAGCAGCCCCAGAGAGACGCGGTGACGAGCATCATATCCCTGCCTTGACTTGCTGAACTTTTTGTCGACCTCAGCCGTATCTGCTACACAAGCAGATAGAAGAGTGTAAAGAACTGTCACTTTTCTCTGATAACTGATGATGGATGCCTCCTCCAAAGGTTTTTCATTTTCAAGAGCAGTGGAAGATTGTGTCTCTAGAGGAAACAAAGCTGAGCTCTCCTTGGTTTCACCATCAGGCTCAGCACCCACAGCATATAATTTTAACTCGGTGTCACATAAATTATCTTCGCTTCTAGTTTTCTGCACATGGCCTCTGCACGAAGAATCAGCAATGCTCTTCATGCTTGCCTCAGTTGCATCAACCGCGTTGGTCAATGCGGCTTCTTTATCTAATCTTTCTTTAGAAGACGCATTACCTTCCTCTGACAGTAATTTAAAGAACTGGAATGACATAACTATCCTTTTAGTGTTTTTTCTTTCCAATATACAAGAGAAGGAATTTGCAAAATGCCAATAATCAACTTTAGTCTTTGATACAGAAAATGAAAAGGGAAGAGAATGAATAACATACATCTCCCAGATGATGCCTGAATTGGGAAGAAGAACCAGCAGTTTCCTTTAGGCCATGCCAGGCTTGTTCATCCACTTCGAGGAATCTGTTAATTTTTACCACAATTTCTTATCAGCGGAGGAGGATGTCAAGTTATTCCGTAAGTTCTTGTATTAACCTAATTTTTAAATAAGTCCCAAGAATTCAAAAGTCTTTAGTAGAGGGATAGCCACAAACCACTGTTTGATTACTCAAATGATGTTTTCTAGTATACATTGAATTAGTCCCTATAATGTATTCATGCTTTCAAATAGATCTCTGTAACTAAACAAAAGTTAATTGAGTATTAGCGTCTGTTTGAAAGAAAAAAAACGTTTCAAGCAAGCAAACGTCTGTTTGAACCAAAGTAGCTCCATTGTTCCTTCTAATATATAAAAGTAATTGCGTTCACCTTATTATTAAGTGTATGTTTGAAACGGTCTCAATTTTGGAGGCAAAATTGATTTTAAAGTTGTAGAATGAATTCTGATATGTTTGGATGAATCCTCGAATAGATTGATTTTGCCTCTAGAGTTGATTCTATCTTTTGACTCCAAACGTGGTTTTTACACTCAAATTTATTGTTAAACTCACTTTTCTATAAATAAATGTATCCAATATATATATCAATTCACATTCAACATAGTTTTTTTTATCACCGTGCAACAAAACACATACTGCGATTCTTTTGAGACAAAAAGAAGGATCAGAGCGTAAAATCAAGATCCTTGCATCATTAGCTTTAATAACGATGAATTGAATACCTAAAAATAGGGAAAAGCAAACCAGAGTTGTCATGAATCCAAAGTTCGGGATTGTCTGAAACAGAAGAGGAATCAGCGTCGGCGGTGCGAGGAGAAGGTGGAGTCGGACGTTGGTGAAATTGAGATTGATGCAATGCGAGAGAAAATAAAGCCGCCGCTGCGTATCTTTGAGGAGGTGATAAGATCGAGGAGGTTTCCTCCATTACTCAATTCGATTTCAGCGTAGATTCGAAACGGAATATCCAGGTTTTTTTTTTTTTTTGGGTGTGAGATCGAAATGAAAAATGGAGCTTCTGGATATTACTTGTTCAAACTCAACTTCAAATTCGCAGCGGGTTTGACGAAAACGGTTGTTTCCCTCGCACAACGCGTTGCTCATCGTGACTTCACCACGTGCCAACACCAAAGCTCTTTGGTGGATGATCAATATTAATATTAAAGTTGTAAAGTTTAATATCAGGTAAATTCTACGGTACACCCAACATATTTGAGTACCAAACTCTTAAATTTATAGTTAAATGGGTTGTTTTTGAAGATTTTTTTTATTTTTTATCATTTATAATTATAATGATTAAATCTTATTCACAAAAAAGTCAACGAAATAAAAATTGTTTTTTTTTTTAATTTTTATCGCTCATAATAGAGAACTTTGATTATTTTATACGATAATATATAAAAAATTTATTATGATTCTTATAAACAACGAATGATGTGCTTTTCTTATGAAATGATATTTTCTAAAATATAAATACCGTTAAATAAGTATTTATTTCATAAAATTGATCGTTAATTTATAAATTTAGGAAATAAGAGTATTAGTACACCTCAATTTACGAGTGTGCCGTAGAAGTTCCCTTAATATTAATGTTTACAAGAAGACAAAAATATGTTTACAATTTATCGTCATTATGCCAAAAAAGTTGTAAAGTTTAAAAACATTATCAATATTAAATAATACTAGTAGTAACATGTAGGGGCTTATCAAAAAGAACAACTGTGATACGTAATTGTATTAAGAGGGTGGCATGTCCCTCTTAATTTGGAATACATCATCTTGAAAGTACGTGCTATTTCTTAAATTTGGTCTAAAGAGCTGTTGAATCATGACATTATCGTTGTATTACAACCATCTCGAATTAGAGATTCACGGTATTCCCCAATCGGATGTAATAGTACCATCTATAAATCTTTTTTTGTAGGGAAGTACCATCTATAAATCTAACTTCACTCTTCCATCGAAGAACAATTTTTATGGACCGTGACCATGACTCCATGAGTGGTAATTATTGTCGATTAGGGCTCATATGCATGAAGTAAGGATCCATCATATCATTATGACGTTTCTTAGAATATTTCACATCCGTAGATCACCCGTTGTTGCATGATCCATCATCACTTAATAAAAGACATTTTAGAATTGCAAACACTCGTAATCTTTTAAATAATTTTTATTTTGGATGTAGCAAATGTAAAATCCCACTTTTATTTTAAATAATTTGTATGGTTTAGCTGTACATTTATTTTATTTTATTTTAAGTATGGCTATTTGTAAAATCCCACTTTTTTTTTAACATCACACTAATCTTAATTAAACAATGCAAGGATCATTTTAATAAAATAATAAGATAAAAATATTGTCAAGAGTCATTTTTTATGTAGGCCATTATTTAAAAAAAATAAAAAATAAAATCGGCCGGAAACATAAAAAGTAGATAACTCAAGATGATTTCTCTTAAGGATGAAGAATAGGAGCACCACCTCCTCCACCACAAGCAGGAGAAGGTTTCCGAATGCTATAGTCCTCTAAATCATCTTCAGCATGATGATAAAATTTGTCACCATGGTTCAAATGATGCCTTAATGGCCGAACAATAGATACTGGAGGCTGCAGCATTGATGAGGATGGAATGAATGTCAGTGGCATGGACATCACAACCAGTATTGCTGCTATCATCACAATCCCCAGAATCTTAGAACTTATTTTCACCATAACTGAAGTCATAATTTTGGTTTGAATGATAATTTTCTCTCTTGTGAATCTGATATGAGTAGCTTGTGCAACCCATCTAGAAAATCATATATTATTGGTACAATGTTATTATACCTTTGAAAAAAGTTAAATAATGTAAATGTGTATTTGACTTTTTTTTAAGGAGTAAATGTGTATTTGACTATTTGTAAAACAATTTATAAAGGAATATAAAAACTTATAAAATTGCTCATTTATTTTTCAAATATTACTTTTCCCATTGACTAAAATTGTTTATGAGACATTTTGTAGCACTTTTATAAGATTTATTTTTGGACTTTTATGAGAAAAAGTCTGAAATAAAATAATATTATAGTTAACTTGTGATGGTTTGATATGATTTAGAAAAACATTAGAATTTGACATGAAACTACTCCTCTGCTCACGCCGTATGAATGACATATCATGTTTCTTGCATGTGTTCCATGGCAAATATCTAGTCCATATCAACAATAAAAAATTAAAAAGATATATTCAAAAAAAAAAAAATTAAGCAATCAATAAGTTTTATGTAGAAAAAATTGTGCTTGTTATCATTTTCACAAACTTAAAATCAACCCTTGAAAAAAAAAACATGGTAGCTTGGTCTATAGGGTAATTGATGTTTGAATTCCCGTCAAGTTTTATTTTAAAGAGGGAAAACAAAAAAATTTATTAAAATCACAAACCACAAAGTACAAAAAATACTTTGAGGTGATCAAGTTTACAAGCATTAATCTATATACTTTCTATAGCTCCAAGATTAGACAAGCAAACTTTTTTAAACATCATAAATTTACAAACAAAACATGTGAGATAACATTGCAGCACAAACATGCAGTACCTTACCCTCATGGCACCAAGCAGAATCCTGAATATCACAAACATGGACCGTTGCATATATTGAAACATAGTGAGCTCTGCCATCTAATTCTATCAGCTAACAAAACCCTCATCATATGATTGTTGAAGCCTTTGATCAAGTGAGGACATGGAGCCTACATGGTCACCTAAGCTGCTATTTGTTCTGATATAACCCCCTAACCGACAGATCACATAGAGCTCCCCAAAATGCTCCCAAATGCCGCTGCTACAAATCCAATAATAGAAAATACTATACAGAAAAAATGCATCACTAATACACAAGACTTTCTCATCCTATCAGAATTACGTTCCAAACAGTATGACGCCAAGGCAAGCGCTCGGATTCAAGAACCATATTATTCGATTTGAATTTTAACCAATTCCACGACGACGCTTTCACCTCTTCGACCATCTTGTCAACACAAATTTACTTATTTTGACATAGTTTACAGTTTCTTGCCTTGCAAATGATCCAAAAGCAAGCGAATCACACCACTTGAACTCTCTTTGACAAAACTCTTCCACTACTAATCAAACCGCCGAACTGTTCTAACTGAACCAAGCGGTCCCTGTGTAATGCAAGATATACCAAAACAATGACAGGTTTTGTACCACATACTGGTGAATGTCGGATCTCTAATACAATGTAGCACCCCTTGACTAATCACTCCTTTCCTACACAAGTTATCTTTTGTAGCTATCCTAAGTTTTAAATTTGAGGAAGGTATTTGCACATAAGTTTTAAATTTGAGCGAAGTACTATTTGCACACAAATGTTAAATTTGAAGGGGACTATTTGCCTATTTTTATAATCACAAATTTTAGACCAAAAAAGAGCAAAAAAATAAATTACCCTCTTAAATGTGGCATAACCTTCGGTCCATATGGAGGTGCCACATGTATAATTAACGGTCATGTCATAGGATGTTACGACAAAAACAGATGGAAGGGAGTATATGATAGACGTTTGGCAAAATCAAGAGGTTTTTAAAGTTTCACAAAATTGAAAGATATTTTTTACGAAAGTTACAATTTCGAAGGTAATTGACTATTTACCGTTTACGAAACTACATAAATTAACATGAAGTAAAGTCATTATATATAAAATATAGGCCACAATAGTAGTACATGAATAAGCTTGGTATGTGTAACTTCCTTAAAAGTGACAAGTTTTGTGAAACGGGTGGAGTATTAGATTATTAACGGTGTTAACCTTAAGGGAGGTATAAGACTCCACTTGTATACGATTAAGGTGAAAATCTCACTAATTTTAGTCATTAAATTGTGACATATAAGTCAATTCAACTAGTTTCTCTCTTTTTCGTATATTTTAATGTTTAAAAATTGTAATGTCACGTATTACACTTGAATTGACCAATGTCATGTGATATTATGACACACAAGTACAACCGGAAGTTAGTGAGATCTAAGCGGAAGTTAGTGCAATTTTTTTAATATTTTATTCATCAATCACACATAAGAGCATGCATTCAAAATTAACTAATAACTAATAATGTTAACCTCAAAGGAGGTAGGTGATTAGTTTAAAACCGGATGAGGTGTCTCTCTTATTTAGTGAAACCTCAACGAAAGTTAGTGCAACTTTTCTTTCATATTTTTTTCATCAATCACACGTATAATTAACTTATTTTAGACTTAAAAATTGTAAAAAAAAAGAGTCAATTGAATGAAGAAATAATATATATCACAAAATGTTAAATATGTTTTTAGAGACATTTGTGACTATAATTAGCATTTTTGGTATCAAGACATCATCATATACCATATATAAAGAGTCGTTGTTGCTAAGTGTAGTTCCAAGCTTCACATTAGGCACATGTCTCCATCACAATAAGACGATATTTCAAATACACGTTGTGTTATGACCATGAGTGATAACTGTTGTTGATCAAAGGAGGGGAACAATTGCGATGTAAGGATTATCTCTCTGATGTAGTAAGTAAAGATCCAACATATCGTTCTGAAAACAATTACAATGGTGCTTATTCAGAATTGCAAACACTAGTGGATCACGCGTGATTGTTGGATTCATCATCGCTCAAGAGAAATTGTGAAAAGGAAAATAGTAACAAGAAGTTGAAAAGACTAAAACAGGAACCCCAATCCGAATTCAAAGAAGATGAGTTTTTAGTAACGAGTAGAAAGATCAGCAATGGTGATTTTGTTCAAAGTCATGCACACTTTGATATCATGTATTGTTTCTATTTTAATTGTTGTATCATTTACAACCAATCATACACTCCTTCCCCAACCGCTTGTCGGAGGGGGTGAGTACCACAAAAAACACTTTGGTGTCAAAGTTGGTATGTTATTAGTGAGTGTGATAAAACGTATTGGTGGGAGATTTCCTTTTTAACAACATTGTTTTGTAATGGTGAGATTGCTTCCGAAGATGTTGTTCAATTTGTTAAGGAAACTGAATCTGAGATATGTGGGAATGCCTCTCTGATTTGAACTTGTTCCTTTAGGCTAGGAACAATTTGATATTTATTTAATAGTTTGTTGGTATTAAAGACGATGGGGCATATTGGTGTTGTTGAATTCCTACGTGGAGATGAGATGGTTTCACGGGATGGATGGCGTAGGGGTAGAACTTTGCGCTACACCATTCATCATGCCAATGTGAGCACCTCATATACATTTGTTGTTGGGCCTTGTTATTAGATGTATTTGCTCCTTTTAAAAAGTGAGAAAATTGTTTTTCTAACATCAATAATTTCTTGATAACACATGGAAAATACTAAATTGCTTTTCTAACATCAATAATTTTCTCGACCGAAACGCGCAAAATCGCTATTGAAAAAATTAAAAAATCGAGACTTATTCAGAACGTTACGAAATTTTTCACATCCTCTATATTTATTTTTATAGAGGTGTCTATAAAGTTTCGTAGCATTCCGACTAAGTCTCGATTTATTTTGATTTTTCGATCGAACCACGCAAAATAGCAAAAAAATTTCAAGTGCGAGTCCGAAAAAGTGTCCTAGAGGTTGAATTTTTCCACGATTTTTTGCACTCATGTGTAGAACAAAAAAAATAACATCTCCCACAAAAAAATTGAATTTTTCGACAAGGGACGGATTAAATATGAATTTTTAACGCACCTAAAACTTAAGACACCAAAACATCAACCCAAAAATTGAATTTTGTGCTGTTTTTTTTTTTGCAGACACCTCTATAAAAATACACATAAAAGATCTACAAATTTACGTAGTATTTTGGCTAAGCCTCAATTTATTTTCAATTTTTTACTGAAACGCGTAAAATCACAATATTTTTTCAACTGCGCCTCTGGAAAAGTTATATAGAGGTTGGTTTTTTCATCATTTATTGCACACATGTTAATGACATAAAAAAAACATTTTCCACAAAAAATTAGAATTTTTCGACAACGGGTGGATTAAATATGAACTTTTAATGCGTCAAAAACTTAAGAAATCAAAACGTCGACCTAGAAATTGAATTTTGAGCTGGTTTTTTGCAGACAGCTCTATAAAAATACATATAGAGGGCCTGTAAAGTTTCGTACAATTCCGAATAAGCTTCGATTTATTTTGAATTTTCGACCGAAACGCGTAAAATCATCCCTGGAACTGCACTTAAGTGCAGCAAAGCCAGTTGTAGTTAACTGTAGCCTATGAAGCCCGGATACTCCAAAATGGAGACGTACACGTATCAGATACGTATTGGATACCGATACTCCGCGGATAGTCTCAGATACGAACCCACGGAGTATTGGAGTTAATTAGTTTAATCTAAAATATATATTTTATCGGATACTTATAAGATACTTGACAGATACACACAGATACTTATAAGATACTTCACAAAGACATATCCTAAAAAAATGAAGTGTAAAAAAAACGAAACTGTGTTGTGAAAATTCAATGGAGATGTATATGATTCAGTTTAAGATATGAATCATTATAATTGTTTTTCGATAACCAATTAAAAATTATGTTTTTGGTGGATGAAAGTAACGAGAGAGAGAGAGAAGATAACCTAACATACGAATGAAAATAGAATATGATTTATACGAAAACTTTACATTTTTTATTTTGATCACATGTATTATTTTTTGTAAATTGTGACTTTTATGATTATATAGTATTGAAGAGTAATCAATGTTTTTTTTAAGTATTTTACATGCATATAAATTTTAGTATAAATATTTTGTTAACGTATCTTAGCCGTATCGTATCCTAATTTTAAAAATTTCACGTATCTGCGTACCCATATCGTATCGTACCCATATTCGTACTACGTATCCGGGCTTCATAGACTGCAGCTGAAGCCAGCGGTAGTTAACTACTGCTAGGGACAATTTAGTATTTTTCATGTGTTATTAGGAAGTTATTGATGTCAGAAAAGCAATTTTCTTAAAGTGAACTTTCTTATTGTTGGTCTTATATGTCCCTACTATTACACCATGTAAAAAATAAAATAGGAGAAGACAAGATAAATGAGAGTTGATTCATGCTCATCTCTTTTCAATTGAATATCAAAGATAAATATTCAATTAAAAAGAAATGAACATGCATGGTTCAACTCCAAGTTGGAGTCTTTATCAACTCCAAGTTGTCTCGCCTTCTTCTATTTATTTTTTCACAACACTCTGAATTCTGTGAAAGAGATTTGCATGCATGGTGTTGCAGGATTGAAATTTAAGAGTGCCTTGTTTTTATCTTATCTCAAGTTCAAATGCTCCATGTGTTAAAAATTCGTGTTTAGTTATCATATACCAAATTTTTAATTTAGTCGGCCATTGAACCTCGGATACCAAATTTTTAAAAAATAAAAATTGTGTATCTCAAAATCTTTTAAATAATTTTTATTTTTAATGTAGCGGATGTACCTATGAATTTTTTACTTAATGAACATACTAGTATGGTTATTTGTGTATAATCACACCTTTTTTTCCCGAGCAACATATCAATTTTATTTAAACTATGCAAGTATCATTTTAATAAATTATACTAATAATAAAATAAAAATATTGTCAAGAGTCAAGAAAGTAAGCCTTTATTCAACAACGGAGAAAATGATAATAGGCCGGAAACTTAAAATGATTTCTCTTGAGAATTAGGAAGAGGGGCAGCCTTACCCCCTCCACCAAAAACAGGAGAAGGATCCCAAATGCCATAGTCGTCTAAATCTTCAGCTCGATGATAAACAATAGGTTGCACCGTTGACGATGATGGAATCAATGTTAATGGCGTAGACATTACAAACATTAGTTCTGATGTTATCATTAAAACCACCACAATCTTACTTAACGTCATCATAACTGAAGTCATGATTTTGTTTGAATGATAATTTTGTCTCTGGTCTGGTGAATATGATATTGCGCAATCCATCTAGAATGTCATATTGGTACAATATTATTATACCTTTGAAAGGAAAGGAAAAAAAATGTAAATGTGTATTTGACTTTTTTTTTAATGAGTAAATGTGCATTTGACCGTTTGTAAAACAATAAAATAGAATAATTAGCAATAAAGGTTCATTTGACCGTCTCTGGTACAATATTATTATTAAAATAGAATATAGAAACTTAAAATAATACACATCTGGTCATTATTATAAGGAAAAATATTCACATTTTAGATTTATTTAATAAATTATATGCATAGTTTATAATAAAGATCACATGCATCATTAATTAAATAAATTTTAAATGTAAATTTTTATTTATAATAGTGACCAGAAGTTGTGGCTTATTTACTTTTTAAATACAACTTTTTGCCATTTGTTCATTATATAATTCGCAAGATTTATTTTTGAGTTTTTACGAGAAAAAGTTTCTAATAAAATAATTATATTATTAACTTGCAATAATTTAATATAATTTAGATACATATCAGAATTCGATATAATTAAATATAATTCTGATACGTATTAAAAAAAATTAAGAATGTCAACGTTATAAACTTAAAATAAGCCCTTGTAAAGAAACATGATAGTTTGGCTTATAGGGTAATTGATGTTCAAATTCCTATCAACAAACTCACCTTTTGAGTAGAAGATGGTTATAATTTTTTAATTCAAGGTGGGAAGTATGTATAAAAATTTTGCGAAGGTTCTTGCTAATAGATTTCGTTTTATTATTGGGTCGGTTATCTCGGATACTCAGTCGACTTTTGTTAAGGGTCGTCAAATATTAGATGGTATTCTGGTGGCAAATGAGGTTGTGGATGACGCTTGGGAGTGTAAAAAGGACCTTCTTCTTTTCAAAGTGGATTTTGAAAAAGCTTATGACTCTATAGACTTGAGATATTTAGATGAGGTTATGCACAAGATGGGTTTCCCGGTTCTATGGCGGAAGTCGATAAAAGAATGCATAGGTACGGCTACAACATCAGGTTTGGTCAATGGGTCCCCAACGGACGAGTTTCCTTTGAAGAGGGGTTTGAGGCAAGGAGACCCGCTTTCCCCTTTTCTCTTTCTCTTGGCCGCAGAGGGCTTCAATGTTTTGATGAAGTCTATGTCGACTAGTCAGTTCTGTCACGGTTATAAGGTGGGTCCAGATGCTACTACGATTGTCTCTCATTTTCAATTTGTGGATGATACTTTAATTATAGCTGATAAATCTTGGGCCAATGTTTGAGTGATGCGTGATGTCCGTACTTTGTTTGAAGCGATATCTGGGTTGAAGGTGAATTTCACAAAGAGTCAATTGTTTGGTGTAAATGTACATCAGTCTTGATTGACCGAGGCGGCATTAGTTCTGAAGTGTAAGGTTGGAAATCTCCCTTTTGTGTATTTGGGGCTGCCTATAGGTGGTGAGGCGCGTCGGTTGTCTTTTTGGGAACCATTGATTACTCACATAAAATCTAGACTATCAGGGTGGAAATTAAAACATTTATCTTTCGGTGGTCGTTTGGTTCTGTTGAAGTTTGTCCTGTCATCTATGCCTGTTTATACTCTTTCTTTTTTCAAGGCTCCTTCAGGTATCATCTCCTCTATTGAATCTATTTTAAATTATTTTTTTGGGGGGGAAATGACGACCATAAAAAAATATCTTGGGTTGACTGGAATTCTGTTTGCCTAAATAATGAGGTTGGTGGTTTGGGGGTAAAGAAAATTAGGGAGTTTAATATGGCCTTATTAGGTAAGTGGTGTTGGAGGTTGTTGGTTGAGAAGGAGAGTTTGTGGTATAGGGTGCTATTGGCGAGGTATGGCGAGGAGGGAGGTAGGTTGTTGGACGGTGGGAGGACAACCTCAGCTTGGTGGCGTACCATTGCTGCCTTGCGTAAGGAGGCGTGGTGTAGTACTCATGTCAGTAGATCAGTGGGATATGGGAAACATTTTATTTTTGGTCGGATTTGTGGGTGGGTGGGGTGTCCTTTAGGGAAAGGTTTAGCAGATTGTTTGAGTTGTCGGTGGATAAATGGGTGTCGGTGTTTGATTTGTTTTAGTTGGGTTGGGGTGAGAATGGTGAGGCTTGGAAGTGGAGGCGGAGTCTATTTGCGTGGGAACAAGAGCAAGTGGGGGAACTATGTTTATTACTTCAAAATGTGACTTTGCAGGTTGACAAGGAAGACATATGTATATGGAATTTGGAAAAATCTAATGCTTACACTGTTCGTAGTGCTTACAACTGTCACACTACTCAGCTTCCTGTTGTCGTTCCGGTGGATATGAAGATGCTATGGCAAAAGAATGTACCTTTGAAGGTTGTGGTTTTTGCTTGGCGTCTGTTTTGAAATAGACTGCCAACCAGAGATAACTTGTTGCGACGTAATGTTCTTAATTCTGATTCCTGTCTGTGTGTTACTGGGTGCGGCTCTTCGGAAACTGTTAATCATTTACTTTTACATTGCTCTTACTTTAGTACGGTTTGGAACTGTATTCTCCGTT
>Ga0315914_1006483_pt1 | contig 16570 bp, 11 predicted proteins | sample MpolenodulesMG_FD_203920 | JGI IMG/M metagenome (GOLD analysis project Ga0315914, IMG submission 203920) | Medicago polymorpha root nodule microbial communities from Los Angeles, California, United States - elongated nodules | ecosystem: Host-associated > Plants > Roots > Nodule | place: USA...
GAATTTACAAATAGCATAATCAAACAATTAATGAAAACATACATGAACTGAGTAAAGGATGAAGAAATCGCCCTTCGAACAGTCTTCAGGTCTCAAAATCGCACTTTAGATCTCCAAAATCGTAACCCTTGTGTTTGGAACTGACTTCAGCTTAAATAGGCAATTCTGAACGCGCCTAAAATCGCACCACGGTTCATAAAATCGCGCCACGATTTTGCAAAATCGCGCCACGCCACCAGAAATCGTACCACGATTTCAGTGGCAGAACAAAACCCTTATTCTGGTCACAAAATCGCGCCACGCCACCAGAAATCGCGCCGCGATTTCCTATTTCCAGCACTTCTAGAATTTCTGCTTTTCACACCCCCAGACTGTCTAAAATTGCTACAAACTCAATAAAAACATCAACACAACTGTTTCTTCAAAATCTTCTATTTTTCTTGCTTTCCTTGTTGTTTAAGCTTGCTTATGAACTCAAAACATCATGCAAATGACACTAAAAATAACGTAATGTCTACTGTCATCATGTATATTCAATTTCAGTTATGAAAAAAGGAAAATAAAAAATTGGGGACATGCACCTAACCTAGCACTTCTCAATACACAACACCAACGTGGGCTAACCATAGAAATGACAAGTATAATTCTATAATACTACATTTTTGCACTCAATCATCGAGGAATAACAATGTATGTAATGAAAACTATAATTCAGAAGTATTGCATATCATGCAACAGATCATAACTCAAAGTGGAGAGAGTAATCATTTGAAGAACATAGATAATAATGATAATGTCTAACATAATTAATAAGCGCACAGAATTAAAATTACATATTTACATTATTTGTGTTGACACCGTGGTCATTGATTCATCATTCACAATATCATCCAATGAATGATTCCATTTATCTATGCTCTTGTGATTGGCCTGAACTATTGTGAATGGTGGTCGTCTTCATCACCAAAAACATCCTTATCATCATCATCAAGAACATCAATAACATCATAAAAGACATCATCAAGAACATCATCAACGTCATAAAAAATATCATCACCATCATCATCATTTAATTTTATCTTTTCATAAGGATTGGTGAATTGAATATCATCCATGTTATTTTGCTGTTTGAAAAAATGGATTCCAAATTCTGTTATTGGTTCCACCTCCTGATGTTCACATATAATCTCTGCATGATTCCAGACATTTTCTAAAAGTATGGAGTCCTTCATGAAGCGATGTTGATCAAGTTTTCTCAGATTTATGTCATACAAATATGTATGATGAGTCGGCATTATACCAAAATCCATATATAGACCATCATATTTATTGCCATTGATGATTAGAGTGGGTGTTCTGATATAAAAATTAGTCTTTCCCGTGGGCATTGTAGCAGCTGATTTAGTAGAAAAACAGAGAGCCATGGAAGGGAGCTTGCTACGAAACCAAAAAGAAATTGTATGTCCCATGCTTTGGTGATCAAACCACTCTGGAATCCTTGCAAATCCTGAAAAACAAAATTTGGTTTCTCCAGCCTCATGCAGTTCCTGTTAGCCATATATAATTCATTGAGTAAACAATATTATATAATATTAAGTCAAATACAAGGAAAACAATAAACAAAACAAAACCTGATTCAATAGCATGTTTTTGCTCGAGGAAGTCAATGATTTGCAGCGTATTGCAGACAAGTGTTTTAAATTTGGTGGAATCCCTCTAATTTCTCTAAGGCACTTGCAATCATCCAATCTAAGAGACCATAAAAAGTGACAATGTTTGATGCATTCTGGAAGAATTGTGAAATTGTTTTCTGATAGGTTTAACAATTCTACATTCGCAGACCACATGACAACTATTGGAAGAATTTCATCTGACAAGTTGCATTTTACCAGTTGGATATCTGTTGGGCTTGTAGACACCATGGAACTCCATTTATCATCTAGTTTGGGAAATATGCAACGGTAAAAAGTAATCTTTGACAGATTTGGCATCCTAAAAATGCTAATTGGCAACCTTTGCAATACATTTCCTTCTATAAAAAAGTTTTGAAGCCCCATGAGATTTTGAAATGAAACTGGCAATTTTTCAATGGAAGTTTTCATCAAAGAAATAGAAGTTATATTCTTCATCTCTCCTAATATTTCTGGAAAAGTCTTAAGACTTCTACAATATGCAAGCTCCAATATTCGAAGAGAGGCGGACTTCATAGCTGGGAAACTCCTAAGCTTGCTGCAACTGCTAGCATTCAAGATTTGAAGTTTATTTAGGAAACCAACAGATTCATGAATTTCGATTAAATTCTTACATGATTTAAATGAAAATATTTCTAAATTTGGGAGATTGGAGACGTCGTGAATCCGTGTTAAATATTGACAATCGTCAAGATTTAACTCTCTTACATTCCCAAACCTCTGCAAAATATATGGCAAATGAAAAAGAATTAATGAATGAATGAGAATTCTTATATTGTATAAGATGAGGGACATGTCGGTCCTTTGAATTTGGATGACTTAAGCGAAGCATAAGATGGTACCCTTATACAAAAATTTAACAAAAAAAAAAAAAAGAGAGCATGTGAACCAAGTGGCTCTAAGAAAGTAACTAAAGAGAGCATGTTTTACACAATAGCACACATGGATCATAATTCAATGTTTATATTCATAACTCACTATAAAGAGACTTCTTTCTCCTCCTCCAAGAAATCGTTTGAATTTTTTCTATTATATCTATAAGGAAAAGAATTGTATGACTCTTCAATAAATCAATAGATTGTTTGCATTATACTCTTAGGAAACTATTATATCTATACGAACTAACACCTATGCTTTTGGTTGTTGCCGAAAGTCAATGACTGTGTTCTTTTGTCATAATTGAGATGAAGAGATTAAAGATTGAGAATTAGAAAAAATGATACATCTAAACTCGGGTGAAATAATATGACTTTTGGATGTTAATATATGAGTTAAAAATACTCTCAAGTTATTTATGTTATATATCATTATTTTAATTTTAGTTTCCTAATTGTCGATGTAATTATTTGATTTTATTCATATTTTATTTAATCAGATGCATTTATTAATTTTGACTTTATAATCTTCCCCTATAATTTTTTTAGCAAATATTTTACATAATTTGATGTCTGGGCTGCTGTACCCTAACGGACGAGGGAAAATTACACATACCTTCATTGTGCCATGCAACCCAAATGAAATAAAGTCACTTTGTTGTAGCTTGCATATAGAAAGTTTCTTTGGGCAAAAATCAGATGGTATGACCCGTGAAGGATATTTATGCCATTCCAATACTCTCAAACTGTTTGGAAGATATTTTGGGCCATTGGAAAAGCTACCATTCTTAACAATAAGTGTTTTGAGGTTTTGCATCTTCTTGAGCTCATCTCCCTTCCATTTTATCACCTCTTCCTCAGATGACGGAAATTCCAAATATATAATTTCAATTTGACTTGATCCCTTAAAGCACAAAAAAAAAAAAAACACAATTCAACCAAGATAACAAATAAACATAGGTTACAAATTGATATTAATAGGATTAGTAAAAAAGTACAAAATGAAGATTAAAGTTAACAAAAAAACCATTCATGGATATTATAAGTATTCACCTTATTTGCTTCTAAGACATGAATTATGTCTCTATGAAACCACCACCTACTACGTCTTCCAGGCCCTTTTGGAAATTTTTCACGGACAATTTCTTTACCCATTTTTTCTATCAAGGCATGTAATGTCACATAACCCCACGAGCACAGGTTGAACTTTATGAGAGTTTTTTCATGTAACACTCTGATTTGATGTTTCATGCAGTTACCATAATGAGCATGAAGTATATCTTCAAGTTCTCTCAATTCATATCCTTTGAAGCAACAAGCAATGTCGAGAAAAACATTCTGTTCATCTTCCTCTAAAGCATCAAAGCTTACTTTAAGTATCTCTTGGATCTTTTTAATTGGAATCCTTTCATACTGATTTAATGCAGATTTCCATTCTCCTATATTCCTTCCAAACAAGTTGGAACCCACTACTTCTAAAGCCAATGGAAGGCCTGAAGCATAAGTTACTGCATGGCGTAAAACGCTGTCGAAATTTGTATCGACTTTGTTATTTTTGAAAGCATTCCACCTCAACAATTCAAAAGCTTCTTTCACATTTAAATTATCTATTTCATATTCTCTTTCAATCCCATGACTTGCTAGCAATTGTTCGTCACGAGTGGTAATGATCACTCTACTACCAGGACCAAACCAATCAAGTCGTCCAGCCAAAACTTGCAATTGCTTCAGTTCATGAACATCATCTAGAATCAACAGAACCTTCTTTCGCTGAAGCCTTTGCTTTATGATTGGAATTCCCTCATTGACATCTCCTAACTTAACTTCCAATTCAATTAATTTGGAAAGGAGCTTTTCCTGTAGATGCTCTAAACCATATTTAGCTGAATTTGCCCTTATGTCGTTAAGAAAACACAAACCATCAAATTGATCGGCTATAGAATTGTAAACTGCTCTGGCAAGTGTTGTCTTTCCCATTCCACCAATCCCATAGATCCCTAGCATCTGAACTTCACTATTAGATCCAAAATCTATAAGTGAATTTACTTCTAGGACCCTGGACTCAAGACCAACAGGGTAATTGGCAACATATAAAGGAACATGACTGATCTTCCTGAATACGTATTTGACTATCTTCTCAATAAACTCGTATTCATAGCCATTCCTACCCAATCAAATAAGTTTGAGTAAATGCATCGCAAATTCACAATAACATCAATGTATTGATAACTCTTGTATAAATACAATTCAAATATTGTTTTGACATACAAGTAACTTACACTTGTTAAGAATAAAATTAATATTTCCAATTTCAACTATAAGATGAAACAGTAAGAAAATAGAAAATTAAAGAAATATGATATATGTGAGAACACAAAACATTAGTTAAGTAGGGTACCCAGGACTGAAATGGTGGCCAGAGAAGTCAGCAGTTTGAGTAAGAGCCATCTTCCATTTCTGCAACCTCTCCATGCTATCCTTGTTATTATGGAACCTCTCTATATGATCATCCAGTGCTTTACCATAACTGCCCTTGTGATGTCGCACGTGAGAAGGTTCCACATCATAAAAAATCGGCAAAACTAGACGTCCACTTTCCTTGAAGCAGTGAATGATGTGGACAAGTTCATCCAAGCAAAATGAAGAAGAAGCATAATTGATAGACAAGATAGGAATGAAAATCCTAGACTCTTCAATGGCCTTGAAAAGTGATGGTGTTATTTCGTCACCTCCTTGAAGCTCTCTGTCATCAATGAAGGTGTGGATTCCCTTGTCACAAAGAGCTTTGTAGAGATTTCCAATAAAACCATAACGAGTGTCAATACCTCTAAAACTAAGGAACACGTCATAGGTGAATCTATAGGAAAAGGAAGAGGAGGAGGAGATGGATGATTGAGTATAAGAAGGAAGAGCCATGGGAATATAATATAATGGGAAGTTAGAAGAGTATGAGAAGGAAAAATACGGATGAGTATGCTCATAGAAGAGTATTATAGGAGCATAAATAAGCAAGATTTGGAACGTGTGGTTTCAAACTTCTTGTCCTTTTCCTCTCTTTTGTGTTGGTCAATACACAATAATATAATGTATTGCGGAAAAGCACAAGTGTAAAACCATACAATAGTGTAACCATTATTTTTGCTTATGAGACATTTATATTGTATTCAAATATATTAATATATTGATTTAATCTGCTCCATTACAAGTTTCAATTAAAAGCTCAGATTATAAATTTACTATCTACTGTGTTCATTTTGACTCAAAGCACCAACAACGAAATTTCCTATCTACCGCGTGTAGAGGGGTCAATAGAGCCCAAATTTCAAAGCCAGTCAAAAAAGCCTCCACTAAGCCACTAAATTAAAGCTCCCTAATTATCAAAATTATTTGGGGCTAAGCCAATTATAAAATCTATTTATTTGTGGGCCTAAAAAAGGCCCATATTAATTATTTAAAAAAAAAATTTGGTAAAATTTTTTTTTTTTACAGTAAAAAAAATAGATTTTTTAGGTAAAAAAAAAGTTTTTTTTACGGTAAACAAAAAAAAATTCAGTAAAAAAAAATATTTATAGAAATTTTGGGGCTTAAGGCCTTTTGATTTTTTTATTTGTGGGTTTACATAAATGTGGGTCTTTTAATCTTGTGAATTTTCAAGCCCCCTTACTACGTGGGCTGGGGCTAAAACTTGAAGGTCCCATAATATTAACACCTCTAACCACGTGGTTCAGCCAATACAAAGTACACAATGATAGTCATCATCACTTCCCTATCCCTATTCTTTGTAATTTCTTTCTTTAAAGCAGAAAAGTAAAGTTTGAATGGTAGTGGTACTGGTTTCTCACAGGCTTTTTGAATGATATTAATATCGGACAACTTGGTTCTTTATGAACTTGTAAGAAAGAGCTTGATAGTAAGTAATATAGTTAACAGCCTAATTTACTAGTAAGTGATGTAATAGACTAACTTGTTGGTAAAGTGATATAATTCATAGACTAGTTGACACGAAATTAGACCAAGTTGCTCAACATATTTCAAAATCAAGGTAATTTTTTCCCTATTTGCAAATATCAATGAATAAATGTCCAATCCCTACAATGTTAGAAGGCGAGTTGGTGAGTTACTCAGATAAATTTACATTTTATAAGCGTAAACAATAGTCAATCATTGTCCTTGAAGCTTTACTTTCTTAGCTTATGCAACAAGAAAACGTGTTGCTTACTATTGTTACTTCTTTTAAAGACAACAGTATAATCACTACTTTTTCTTTTTAAGATATTTATATTGTATTTAAATATATTAATTCAATCTGCTTCTTTACAAGTTTGAATTAAAATTTCAGATTTATTTTCAATCTGGAGTCGTCACAACTTTTCTTCTTCTATATCTATCAAAAAGGGTGATTTTATAAGATCAATTTTGATTCGAAATCACTCATTTGAATTGCTTTTCTTTTTCTTTTAGTTGCATAAGTGATTTTCACTCACATATTTTCAGTTTTCTTTCGTTTGTTTTGTGATTTCATCGTTTAGCACAACTTTGTTTATTTTGATTTCCCATCTTTGTGCGGTGTGGTTTTTAATTTTCCGACTTAGTGCGGTGTTTATTTGATTTAAGTTGAATGATTAGTTTTGATCAAGTGCAATTTCAATCAATGACATTTGCATCGTCAATGATGCAGATTTGGAAACATGAGTATTTTGGTGGCTTGAATACAATCATATTTATGGGCATATATTTTGTTGTTTTATGCTATTTACATCAATGACGTGAGTTTGTTCGCACATTCATCATTTTTGTTTTTAGCAAATTTAAATTCATATTGTATTGATATACTCTATCAATTTAAATGAGTGAATATCGTTTACTTTGTAAAAAAATTAAAATCTCAGATTCTTTAGAAAAATAAAGAATTAAAGTTCATAGTACATAATTTTTCATGTTATAGAAATTGAAATTTACTATCTACTGTGTGCTTTTTGGGATCAAAGCACCAAGCGCGAAATTTCCTTTCTACCGTGTGGGGTAGCCAATACACAATGATAGTAGTCATCACTTCCCCATTGTCATTCCATGTAATTTCTTAAAGCAGACAAAAGTAAAGTTTGAGAGTCAGAAACATAAAAGAATGGTAATGGTACTCTTGTATTTGTCATGGTTACATGAAGGATTTAGTTTTAACTGATATTCTTCACAGACTAATTTGTTAGTAAGTGATAGAATTCACAGAATAATTTGATAGTAAATTAGATCCATGTAAATTGCTGTGAATTTGGACAAAATGACACCAATGAAAAATAATGATGTGTGGAGCAAAGTGAGTGGTAATCAATGAGTAAAGTAGGCTCAAGCAACAACAGCAATAAAACAGTTTTAAAACTATGTGTAAAGCATCACCACAAACATAATCAAAGCAACAAGATAAGAAAGCAAAAATGAAAATAAACACACCAAGATGATAACCCAGTTCGGTCCATTATGACCTATTATGGAGGAGAGAGCAGCTCTCCAATCCACTAAGATGAAAGTGATATAAAGGGGTTACAAGAAATTAGCTTAAAAGTTCACAAAGAAGAAGACCTAATTTCTACCCATTTTTCAAGTCACCCACACTCTCAATGAATCCTAAGAGAAAATCATAAAAGGAAGCTTTTTGATACTTCCAATGTTGAAATCTCACTATCCAAGGTGATTACAATGTTTCCAAACCAAAGAGAACCTCACTGCAAAAAGTTACCCCATTTGTAATCCCATGTTTCTCTCTCTCCCAGCTCTCTTCAAAAAACTGAACTGATACGCTTATATAGTAGCCAGACATAGGCTAAATCGTATCATGATTTTCTAAACCGTGTCACGATTCCTTGCGTACCACCCAAGGTACAACTGACCTTATCCACAAATCATGTCACGGCTGCTACAAATCGTGTCACGATTTTACTCCAAAAATCATCATGTTCTCTGCCAACGAATTCGTATCACGCCATCAAAATCGTGTCACGATTTTGAGCTTCCCCATCTTCACAAATTTGAAGTCAATTACAACATTAACAAAATGACGAAGTTTATCATCAAGATTCAAAATTAAAGTCTTTTTTTAATCTATTTGCAAATTTTAAAAATAAATGTATAACCCCTACAATTTTAGGGGGAATTGGTGATTTGTCTAGAAATTTACATATTGTAAGGGAATAAAAAATTATAACATAAATATTTGTAGGACTAGTAATTAAAAAAAAGCACGATTTGTACAAAATAATAAAGGTAAAAATGAAGGTTTAAACTAACAAAAACTAACATAAATGAAGGTTAATCCCATGAATCATTGTTCATCTTATCATTACTTTCTTACCTTCTGCAACAGAAACCATGACCACATGTTGTTTCTTTAGCTGGGGCTTTATCGTGTAGTGAATCATTGTCCTTCCATGTAATTTCTTTCGTTAAAGCAGAAAAAGTAAAGTATGAGTCACAAAACAAAACAATATAGTGGTACTGGTTTCTTACAGGCTTTCTCATCCGAGAATAATTCCATGTTTATCACGATTCTGTTCATTCTCTAGCAACATTGGCAGCACTGATATTTCATACACATATAATTACTTTCAATTGTTTTTATGTTTTAAAATAATAATTAGTGTCTACAATGTTTCATAGCTAGTAAATCGCCAGTTGGGTATATGAAATCGAAGCAACAATGTCTGACAAATTTGCCATCCTAAAACTGATACTTATTAGGAGAGTAAATCACCAATTCTCCTGCATAAACTAGGGGTTGAGCATTTATCCCCTTCGAATTTATGAATTTGCAAATAGAGTCTGTTTTTGAATGAGATCGAGCAACTTGGTTCTTTGTTAATTTAGTTTTAACTGATATACTTCACAGACTAATTTGTTGGTAAGTGATATAATTCACAGATTAGTTCGATAGTAAATTAGATCAAGTTGCTCAAAAACAAACACAATAGTAATAGTGGTAATGGTACTGATTTCTCATAGGTTTTTTCACAGAAAGTAATCTTATATTTATAATGATTACTTTAATAGTATGTGATATAATTCACGGACTAATTTGATAGTAAATTAGATCCATGTAAACAAAAGGATCAAAGTGCTCAACAAAATTCAAAATCAAAGTCTTTTTTATCTATCCGCAAATTAGATCAGTGTAATTTCTTTTTACTTCATTAGAAACTTTTACTCATGTTCGTTCGTATTCGATTGATGTATGAGTGAGAGAGATGTGAAAAATTAAGATTGAGATATGAAAATATATAGTTTATAAAAACTAAAATGGAATTAAGAACTGTTTCAAAATTATGATAAAGTATTATTCATTATACCTTATTAATCTATTGTCATATGTTATTATTCTTGAAAAATACTATTATTGTGAAAATAAAGCACCCAACACTCATTAAAAGCATATAAAATAAAGATTTAAGGATTTCAAACATTTAAAGATACTATATATAATTGTAGTTGGATAATCAAAATAAAGGGGAGCATAATTCTTTTACTATGTACATAGCATGAACTACCAAGGAATTAAGTCCGTAAACAAGCTCCGATATTTACAAAACTATATGAACGACTCAAAGATGAAATTAAACTCATATTTCATTACCTATGAACAATAGTTACAAGAATTAAGTTCCTGATGCAGGGTGAGATTTTAAAACATCATACGTCATTTCCGCTCACAGTTATTAGACCAAAGAGGTACCAGATTGAACAAACGCATGTCCAGATAGCATCATGTTCGTGAACTACGGCGATCATCGTCTTTTCCATCCAATTGTTCTCTCTTTTTACAAGGATCGGTGAATTAAATATCTATACGACCTTATGCACTTCTAACAGACCTTATGTCACTTCTCAACTATAGAAATGTATATAATGAAAACTCAAAGAGGAGCAAGTAATCATGTAACAGAACATAAATTATATGAATAGTAGTGGAAGGGGATAATATCTAACATAATAAATAAGCACACAGAATTAAAATTACATATTTCTATTATCAGTGTTGACAGCGTGGTCATTGAATTCATCATTCACAATATCATCCAATGAAAGCATATAAACATGACTGCTTTTCTACCAATGGGTGGTCTTACGATTGGCTTGAACTATTGTAAATGGTGGTCGTCTTCATCATCAAGAACATCATCACCATCAATAACATCATAAAAGACATCATCATTATCATCATCACGAACATCATCAACGTCATAAAAACCATCATCATCATCATCATTTAATTTTATCTTTTCATAAGGATTGGTGAATTGAATATCATCCGTGTTATTTTTCTGTTTGGAAAAATGGATTCCAATTTCTGTTAGTGGTTCCACATTTGGATGTTCACATGTAACCTCTACATGGTTCCATTCATTTTTTAAAATTATTTTTTTAATTTTGGTGAATGGCAGGAATTCCAGAGGCATATAATACAAATGTGTATGATGAGTCGACATTATCCCAAACGATTTCTGGACGTGTTGAAGATCATATTTATTGCCATTGATGATTAGAGTGGTTATTTCAAAATCAATATTACTGGTTGTAGCAACTGATTTAGTAGAAAAAAAGAGAGCCACGTAAGGGAGCTTGTTACGAAACCAAAAAGAAATTTACTGTCCCGTGCTTTGGTGATCAAACCACTCAGGAATCCTTCCAGATCCTGGAAAACAAATATCTAATCCTCCAGTCCCTTGCCGTTCCTGTTAGCCATATCGAATTCATTGAGTAAACAATTTTATAAAATATTAAGTCAAACACAAGGAATAAAAACACAAAACCTGATTCAATAGCATGTTTTTGCACGAGGAAGTCAATGAATTGCAGCGTATTGCAGACAAGTATTCTAAATTTGGTGGAATCCCTCTAATTTCTCTAAGGAACTTGCAATCATCCAATCTAAGATGAAATAAAAAGCGATAATCTTTGATGCATTCTGGAAGAATTGTGAAATTATGTCCTGATAGGTTTAACATTTTCAAATTAGCAGACCACGTGATAACTATTGGTAGATATTCATCTGACAAGTTGCATTTTGTCAGTGATATATGTGTGCGGCTTTTTGGGCTTGTAGTCACCATGAAACTCAATTTATCTTCCAGTTTGGGAAATATGCAACCGGAAAACCTAACTGAAAGATTTGGCATACTAACAATGCTACTTGGCAACCTAAGCATTCCATTTCCTTTTATATCTAATTGAATAAGCCCCGTGAGATTTTGAAATGAAATTGGCACTTTTTCAATGGAAGTGGCAATCAAATTAATTCTTGTTATATATTTCATCTCTCCTATTATTTCTGGAAAAGTCTTAAGACTCTCACAAGCTGAAAGCTCCAGTTTTTGAAGAGAGGTGCACTTCAAAGTTGGGAAACTCCTAAGCTTGCTGCAACCTTCAACGTTCAAGATTTCGAGTTTTTTCAGGAACCCAACAGATTTGTGAATCTCAAGTATATTCTTGCAGTATTTAAATGACAATATTTCTAAATTTGGGAGACTAGAGACGTCGTGTATCCGTGTTAAAAATTGACATTTGTCAAGATTTAACTCTCATATTCACAAACATCTGCAAAATATAAGGCAAAAGAAAAAAAATTAATGAATGAATGAGTATTCTTATATTTTATATGACGAGGAACAGGGTTGGAAGATTAACCAAAAATATAGAAGGACAAAAGAGATGAATCGGAAGATTATTCCACATTTTTATTTGACATTGTGCAAAAAAACACACATGGATCATAATTTAATGTTTACATTCATAACCCACAATAAAGAGACTTCTTCTTTCTCCTCCTCCTCCAAGAAATCGTTTGAATTTTACTATTATATCTATAAGGAAAAGAATAGTATGACTATTTAATAAATCAATAGATCGTTTGGAACCTACTCTTAGGAGACTATTATATCTATACGACAGTGACACTTATGCTTTTAGAGTTTGCCGAAAGTGACTTGTGTTCTTGTGTTAACAGAGTTGAGATGAAGAGATTAATGATTGACAATTACAGAAAAAGAATATACACATAAACTCGGGTAAAATAGAATGACTTTTGACCGTTAAGATATGAGTTAAAAATACTCTAAAATTATTCATACTCTATGTCATTATTCTAATTTTAGTTCCCCAATTGTGGAAGTAATCAATTGATTTTATTCAATTTTTATTTAATCACATGCATTTATTAATTTTGACTTTATATTGCCCCTATAATTTTGTTAGCAAATATTTTACATATTTTAAATAATAAATTGGTGTCTCTAAAAATATAGCCAGGGCCGGCCCTAGGCATGGGCCGGGAGTGCGACGGCCTAGGGCCCATGCCCGTAGGGGGCCCTAATTTTTTTTTATATGGGGGCTGTATATTGCAAAACTAAGTAAAAAGGTGGGGTGGATATAGTAATTCGTACCAGCAGGCCTAAATCAAAATCCTTTTTCTCAGCCCAGCAGGAATAAAACAGAAAAAAAAACGAATTTCTGCTCTCCCGCCAGCACAAAACACTCGCACCCTACAGCCTTGCCCAAAATACCCCTGCGTTAGTTAACTAACGCTGCGTGACTTAAGTCACGCAAGTGCTAAAATCTGCGCATCTGAACTCACGCAGGTAGAAAACACACACTGAACACCAGCGTGACTTAACTCACGCTGGTTTTGTTTTCACCTTTCTTTGTCATTTATTCTATCCCACTTTTGCTAGAAAACAACAACTTCACCAGGATGACCAAAACCAGCAATGAAATTAGTTTGGTTTCCCATTTATTCCTTCGATTTATTCTATCCCATTTACTCCACTTTTGTCATTTATTCTATCCCATTGATTCCTTCGATTTCCTGCATTGGATATTGACCAAAACCAACAATGAATTTAGTTTGGTTTCCCATGAAACAATGGTCATCTCTACTTTGTATATCATCACCAAATTTCATTGAAATTTTGTTCATTATTTGTTGTTGTATCATTGGATTTCACATGATTTGGTGATTGAAGAATTTCATGATTCCTTGTTCGCTTTGGACTTGCTTGTGTTATTCCCTCAAGTTCTGTGAAAGTTAAATCTTGAATTGTTTTTAACATTCATACCAATAGGTGAAGTTGATGGTGTTGAAACTGAAACCATATAAGAATGTCTTGTTTGGAATTGAAACTTTTGGATTCTATTGTTGAGGTTGGAGCAAGCGTGAAAGTTGCAAAAGTAGCCAAAGTAAATATTGAAAGAAAACCAGCGTGAGTTAACTCACGCAGGGGCATTTTCATCAGTTCAGCTGGGTGTGAGCGAAAAGTGCAGGGCAAAGAGCAGAAATCAAAAAAACGTGGATAGGCCCAATAAAGAGGAAAAAAAATGGAAAGGGCCCAACTAACACAAACAAAAACTTTTTTTGAGCAATTAGAAAGACAGATGAAAAAAAAACCTAAAAAAAAACCAAAAGGTTCCAAAATCAGTCATTTTCTCCAGGTGAATTGTTTTAGGTTTATTTTTTTTTTTTCTTATTCCAATTCTGTTTGATGATGATTGTTTCAATTCTCTAATTGCTTCAGGTGTTGAATTCTAATAATGTTTTTTTTCTTATTCTAATTCTCTTTGATAATGATTGTTTCAATTATCTAATTGCTTCAGGTGTTGAAAATACCGTTCTCGTATAGTACATTAGACAATGGATTTACATTTTTGTTGGCACAGTGTATTGAATTTTACTATTATTTGTGCCACTTCAATAACCGTTTTCGTACATACAATTGAGTATGGTCTTCTGTTAATTCAATTTGATAACAACTATAAACCGTGTGTGCATAGTTTCTAAATTTTTTAACAAAAAGATAAAAATAAAAATAAACAAAAAGAAAAACTTTTTGAAAGCTTGTTACACTTTTTTTTTTAAGATACTTGTTACACTTACACTAATTTGATTGTCAAACCCAAAATATTCACAAATCTCTTCATCCACGATCCCACTAAATTTTAAAGCCTTTTTTTTTCTTCTGAAGTTTGTTGTGTCCAAAATCGCAAGTTCCTAAACTCTAAACTAGCCATCTTCATCCCCAAATTGGTTGCTCATATTTGCAATCGGCGTCCTTCATCGTCTTCAGCAATCGTGAGTCCTTCAACACTCTAAACGCTTTCTACGATTGAGAGGAAAAACCCCTAACTCAATTTTGTCAAACACCGTCTTCTTCAGATTGCTTTGTAGCGATTGAATATATTGTCTTCACTTCAGCAATTTTACTCTGATTCACTTTGCTCTCGATCCCCCTTTGCGGCAGTACACCTCACCGGTTTAACATCTCCGTCAAAGGTAATGTCATTGTTCTATTGCCTTGCTTTGTTTCTTTCTCTTTGGCTTTTCACGAAGTGTGATTTTTTGTCTTCTATTGTGTTGATTTTGGTTTTGATTTTGCTATTGTTATGCCTCATGGTATAATGCTTGTCTTCTGTTTGATAAAATGCTTCAACCAACCTCTATTAACAATGCTTGTTTTCTGTTCGATAAAATGCTTCAACCATATTTTATTTACTTTAATCTTAGTAATGTTATTCTCCTTCACCTATTCTCATTAAAGTTGTTTGGATTCTGCACCTATTCTCAGCAATGTCATTCTTCTGCATGTTACTTTATGATTAAAATGTCTTTGATCATTCTCACTTTTGTCAAATATTCCCCATTTTCTTATCAATTTATGTCATATTTCACAATAACTTATGCTTGTTCAGATCAACATGTTTCATATTACTTGTTCTTTGGGTTCTGAATATGTGAAAAACCATTTTAGGCACCCTATCTAAAAGTGTGTTAGAGAATTTATTTACATTAGGGCTACAAATTGGTAGTTAGGCAAAACAATAATGATTGTTGAGCAACTTCGATTTCAATAGCATACTTCTACATGGTAAGTTTTTATGACAATGCTTATATTGTTATGTTTTTCTTTACCTCTTGTTTATTTTATTTGCTTATTTTGTAATGAACCTAATTCCAATAAAAATGCTATTGTTGAATTGAAGGAACTACATAGGGTTCACCATTTTTCAAGTGAGATATTGCGGGCATATTAGTTAGGTTAAAAGTATAAATACTTTGGTGTTTATTTATTGTTAAAATTCTGATCTATGCTTCATTTTAGATCAAATAATTTCACCATTTCAAATGATTTTACCCACGTTTAATTCTTTGCATTGTTCTGGATACGAATTACTATCTCAAGCTATCAGATATGAATTCTCGCTAAAAAGTCTACAGATAAGTTTATGCTTCTTTGTTATTGATGGATTGATTGTCAAGGGATGGATTCTATCATGTGGTTAAGAAAATAGGAAAGTGTATAGGATTCATAGCCTTTTCTAATGTATATTGTAGTCGGGTAATAGTTACATACTTATATCAATAGTTAAATAAGAGCTTACACCCTGTTTCTATCCTTTTCCTTGTTTTTTTCTTTATTGTTTTGGGAGTTGAGAATACTTTGAAGAATACGAAGCTAATCACTTCAATATCAATATGAAGGCTTGATTTCTAAGATACCCTGTTTCTATCATCTAAGATACTTTAACACTTAGTGTTCCTCGTCCGTCTTCGAAGATCTTAAACCCACTGTCATCCACATTGTCAACTCTTCCACAGTGAGTATCTTATTAGCGGCCAAGAATGCCTCCAATTCTCTCTTTATACTACATATTTTCCTCCTTCTCTCCACACATTCGTCGTTATGGTTTTTATGAGTTCTGTAATAACTCCTCTTTAATTCACACCACTACTAATTTTGAAGCATCTGTAGGGAATTGTTACCTAGATGACAAGCCAACAAAGACTTCACAGCTAGCTTTTCAGAAGTTTGTGTTCACTAAGACTGTTACGACAAATGCACAGACAAAAGGTAAGCACCAAAGTCTAAGTATTTATCATCATATTTTGTCAATTATTTTTATATTGTGGTCTAATATAGGGCTTAGTGGCGGTGGCTATATCAAACTAACATGATTCTAGATGTAAGA
>Ga0315914_1006484_pt1 | contig 16569 bp, 4 predicted proteins | sample MpolenodulesMG_FD_203920 | JGI IMG/M metagenome (GOLD analysis project Ga0315914, IMG submission 203920) | Medicago polymorpha root nodule microbial communities from Los Angeles, California, United States - elongated nodules | ecosystem: Host-associated > Plants > Roots > Nodule | place: USA...
GTGTATGTCCGGATGGCCCATTAACGGAATAATGGGAAACCCTAATGGCCATCCAATATAAAAGAGGCTATGGTCCCCAATACACCGTACACGGCAAAACTCTCTCTTCTCCGCATCTGAAGAGAACTTGAGGCATAAAGGTATCGGTTGAAGAAGAACCAAATCAGCCGCCGCTAACCTTTGCTATGTGTTTCAGATCATCATCTCCTCTCGGTTTATGGTTGTTGTTGTTGAGGTAGGGCTGCCATGAAAGCTTTATCCAGGTATTCCTAATACCCTAGTTTTAATATCTTGATAAATCAAACATGTCGTAGATCCGATCATAATCATGTTCAATGTTTTGTTTGCTTCCGCTATTGATTCATAATTGTTGAACATGATTTATGAAATCTGTTTTATTATTAAGACCTAAAATTTCCAACAGTACTTCCTTTGTGAAATCGAGATACCAGCTTTTGAACGGGCCACTTCCAAACCAAGGAAATATTTTAATTGACCCAAGTCTTTTATCTTTAAATTGTCATCAAGAATTGTTTTGATTCTTGAAAATTCTGTCAATGAGGTGCCTGCAAGAATCATATCATCTACATATACTAACACAACAATGAAATTAGTACCACTAGCAAGGGTAAACAAAGAATAATCAGAACTAGACTGTCTATATCCTTCCTTAACAAGCAAAAAGGTTAATTTTTCATACCACTTTCTACTAGCTTGTTTAAGACCATATAGGATTTTCATAAGTTTGCACACTTGGTTTGGCTTAGAATGAGAAACACCTTCAGGTATCACCATATAAACATATTCTTGTAGACCACCGTGTAAAAAAGCATTATTCACATCTAATTGGTGAAGATGCCAATTGTGAATAGAAGTATTGGCCTTTAGCTACAAGTTAATTCTATCCTATTCACAATTTAGGACTTAGGAGGGGCACCTATCATATTCTTGTACCCCTCCTAATTCTATTCACAATTTAGATGTGCCCCTCCTAATTCTATCCTATTGGGAACAAGTTAATTTAGCTATTTGTAAAAAAGCATTATTCACATCTAGGACTTAGGAGGGGCACCCGTCCAAAACACCAATTTTTAAGGGACACCAAAATTTTATTGAAAACATATTTTTAAAGAACTTTGATTATTATGAATCAATCATGTATATCAAAAAATATAAGAAAAAAGACAATCGAATAATTAAAAGAAATACAATTTTATTGATTTTTCAAAGGTTTCAAAAATCTTAAGACCGATCCGTATGCATAAAACTATGCTTCATCAAGGATTTGGTAAACTCTTGGTTACTATAGAATGTAGAAGCTCCCAACTCTCAGTTCCAATTTCAAGATCCCACAATAGAGGCTCTGTTTCCACATCGCTCACAGATCCGTTCACAAACTCTTTCAGTCTCTCACTTATTTTGGTTGCTCCAAATTGTGGAATCTGCATCAAAAGCAATAATCAAATCAGAAAACAAATCATTCATAATTAAGTTTCTTAATGTTGAAGAGCTTAGTTGATTCGTTTGTAAAATATTGTTAAGAGTAAAGAATATATGCATACATTCATGGTTTTATTATTCAAATGCACTTTTGGTTTAAAAAAAATTGCAACTTTTTTTTTTTTTTAAGAAATCAAAATGGAATATATTAACAAAGGCGATGTGATCTCATCAGTACAAGACGTACCTCCGAGAACACCCCTACCAACAAAGAGTCATACAAGATATATACAAAACTATGGTCAGTCGAGGCCCAAACACCGCATAGGGTCCGACCACCAACTCTGAGTGTCATACACAAACGTAGTGTTTTTCGCTTTTAGCCACCACAAAGAATGAAATTTAACTTGATCTAAAAGCTGTAAAATAGGCGTTTCTACATTGTTAAAAAAATTGCACGTTTGGTCTCTAATTATACCTGAAACATGATTTTAGCCTTTTTTATTTCTTAGTTTCATTTTTTGTTATAACTTTTGGGATATATTTTTTTTTATTTCTTCCTACAACTCAATTTGAAGCTTATTTTTTAAGGTTTAATATGTTTTGGGTCTCTATAAATATTTAAAATTTTGAATTTTTTTCTGCAGCCATTTTTAATACTTTATAGAATTCTCTCTTGTAAAAGTTAAATTTTTTATAATACAGAACAAATTAAATATGAATTTTTATGCTTTTGGCACTTTAATTCATATTTAATTAATGTTTCGTTAAAAAAAATCTAATTTTTTGGAGAGATTTTATAATAAATATTCTAAACATTCTTGGAAAAACTCATTCAAAATTTTATGATACACACGAGTTGACTTAAAAGTGGTGATACAAAACTTTTGGAAGGATAAAATTAAGTTGAAGGAAAATTTTAGGAGGCATAAAAACGAAAAACGTTAAAATATTTATAGAGACCAAAAACATATTTCACCTTATATTTTTATAGTGGGTCACATGTGACATTGTTCATTTGGATCAGAAATAGCGAATTTTAGAAAAATATGTTTACGTTTGATCAATGAAAGTAAAAGAAAAAAATGATGTATCATGGTTTTCGGTCAAATTCACCAATGTGATCACACTATTAAATCTAATTTCAAATCATTAATGAAAATAACACGTCATAAAAAATAAGTCACAAGTTAAGTTGTAGGGGAAAACTTGAAACTTGTGAAACTCGATGACAAAATTTTCGTTTCATTTAAAATATACATCCTTTGATTACTATTATAAGTAAAAATTGACATTTTAAATTCATTTAATAAATAATGTATATGGTCTTTAATATAGACCACATTATTTTTTGGATGAACTTAAAATATTAAATTTTGCTTATAATAGTGACCGGAGACTGATGTATATGATGACCAAATATATATTCAAGTCTAGTTTTAAATTGCGGTCTTCAATTGCAGTTGAACTTTAATATAAAGGAAATGTTAATTTTTACCCTTAAAGCATAAGTTAAAAGGGTAAAGATAGAAGAACTTTTTTGGATCTTGTGTATTTAATATTGTAAAAATTTAATAATTTATATTTTTAATACAAAAATGATTTCTTATTTCCGCTTATAATTTCTTAACTTGTGCCTTAGATGGCACAAGTTAGCATGGCCGTTAATATAAAGTTAATTAAGTAAATGGTCCCTAAAAATATTCAGAATTTTGTTTTTAGTCCCTATAAAATAAAATCACACTTTTTAGTCCTTATAAAATTTTTCATCAGCATTTTTAGTTTCTATAAAAAATTTCCATCAACATTTTTAGTCCCTATCAAAAATTTTCATCAACATTTTTGGTCCCTAAAATGCTTAAGAAAAATGTCAGAGGGACTAAAAAGTTTGATTTTATTTTTTAGGGACTAAAAACAAAACTGTGAATATTTATAATGACTAAAAACTTAATTAACCCTTAATATAATATATGGTATTTTCAAGTTGCATCAACATCGTAATTGCAATTAAACCACAATTAATGCCGTTACATTTGCATGCGTATAGGTTTAGGGTGTAACATGCAAATGTGTTTATGTATATAAGTGTGTTATAAAATTATCACAAAAGTTGTCGCTAAATAGTTGTATAAATATCATTTTTTTACGTGTATAAATATACCTCAGCATGTACGGTATGAAGAAGTGAATGGCCAGCCAAAGAAGAATTTGTAGAGATAACCTCAACGTTCTCTTCATGCAGTATTCTCATAATTTCACAGAAAATAAAATGGTCATCAACCCCACATGTTACATTGACTTGTAGAGTGGATCCCATTTCATGAATCTCAATTTTTGGCAACTTTATGATTCCTTTTGCTCCAGAAGAACTCGAGCAGCCACCACGTGATCTCTTGTTTCCCATTAAACTTTCTTTCTTCTCCTTTGCCAACTTTATATTTGTCTTTAGCCTCTTTATGTAGTTTATAGCCTCATCTACTTGATCAGGTAATGGTAATGCTTCCTAAATCATTAAATGAAAAATAAAACCAAATTAGTTAATATGTATTATTCAATAATGCTGCATTAGGAATGTTTTCCTCATGAAATTTCCCAAGTATGATGCGTTTATGAAGGAAAAAAGGGAACAACTTCATTACTCCCATATTTGATGAAAATAGGATGGGTCAAAGATTTGTATGATCAATCAGCTACACCATCCGATCAATAATATAAGCAAAAATTAACATTTTAGATTCATTCGTTAAATGATGTATGTGGTCTATAATAAAGATCTTATACATCATTAATTGAATGGATGTAAAATGTAAATTTTTCCTTATATTAGTGACATGAGGGTGCACAATCCTAATGTGATGCAAACTCTAACGTGACATTCATCGTTTTCATATATCTTTTAACGTGTTGAGAGAATTAACACAACTCTTTCTCATAACTTATAAAAGAACCTGAATTCTAAGTTAAGATCATCTCCATTTGCTACAATAAAAGGCAATATTCATTACAATAGTTTTGGTGTATATATGTTCAATTAATGTCATATATTTTAGAAATATGTACATTTATATTTACAGCAAAACTATTGTAATGGACATTGACATTTATTGTAGCAAATGGAGAAGATCTCAACTTCTAAATTTCATAAATCTACTTGGATGATAGTTCAAATTTGAGTGAAAAATTGGTTTGATGAAGAAGTAGTTGTAGGAAACCTAAAATGTAGAACCTATAGAAATATCATGAATATCAGTTAAAGTGACAACTTCACTGCCAAAAACAATGTGTTAAAATAGTAGGGTTTATTTCCCTAATTTTGTTGGACTAGTTTCACTTCTTAAAAAAATATATTTCTACATACACTACCACATGTTGCATTATTTACATCATAACGATAAGAAATAAATTAATAAAAACAATGTAGACTTTCACAAATGAATATACATATATACGTGATGAAAATAGAAGAGATCACCTTGGAATTATAGCTAGGAAGAAGAGAGTTAAGTTTGGAATAGAGGATCTTCATCTGATTTCTCCTATTTTTCTCAACAACCTTTCTTTCGACTCTGGTTGAAGAAGGTTGATATTCTTGTTGATCATGGTCCATTGAAAGATACCTTGAATTTTCTTAAGATAAATAACCTTAAATTGATTGGAAATTATATAGGATTGTAATTAGAATTGGTTAAATGAGTTGTTTATTTATAATATTTAGTAGGTAGTTGGTCTTTTTCACCAACATGCCACAAGAGTGAAGATGAGTTTGAACACGTCACCTCTTTGACACACGTGCATTCTCTGTTTAGTTTAGTTTCTTGATCGTACAATAAGAACTATCAGGGTATTCTACGGCGGCATGTTTTCATGTTCAACAGCAATAAATGCTTTTATCTGTATTTTTGTAAATATGCTCAAATGATATGTCTAAATAGCCCATTTAGATTGATCTAATGGTTGCTTCAAAAAAAAAGTTGATCTAGTAGTGTTGACTTGAGATATTGAAATGTTTTTTTAAATCGATTTTCTTTGATGTCAATTTTAGTGTTGTTTTCTTAAAAAAATACCATATATGTCTAAATTTTTCTCTCTAAAGTATTTTTCCAAAAAGAATATATGTGATGTTAATTTGTCAGTTGTGGTTGTTGGGGGAAGTTGGAGCTTTAGTTTATATTTATAAATCTTTGATGAGAATGTAGTTTTATAATTAATGCACGTCTGAATTGCTAGTGAAATTGTCAGAATCACGATTAGTCATCGTGATTTTGTCAAAAACTATACTTAAAAGTTCTATCAAAATTACGATTACATGTACATTGAGATTTCTTCAAATTTGCCGCTCATATAAACACACACTTACTTTATCTTGAACTTGTCTAGTGTGCGTTAGTTCATGCCGAACAACGGAGCAAGAAAAAATAACAAGGTAGGGTCAGCCAAAATATTTTGAGATCTAAAGCAAACATTAAATGAGACATTTTATGTAAGAAATAATAACTTTAAAATTAGATTTTACAAAAAATATAATTTTTGAAGATTTCTTTTTTTGGAGAAATTTTTGAAGAAAATTTGAAATGCATTAATTATGTATATGCATTAAAATTCATTGTTTTTTAAAAATAAAACATAATAATAAAAAGGAAAAAAAATTGTAAAGTGAAGTAGTGAAAAGTTGCTAACAAAACAAATAAAAAAAATATATCTTAGTTCTATAAGAAAATTTAGTTCTAAACAAAAAATAAAAAAATGCCAATATTTTAGTTCTAAACAACATACAGGAAAATTTTAGTTCTTTTTATTTTATTTAGGGAGAATATTTTAGTTCTTCATCACTATGTGAAACACTCTTCATATAGATCACGTGTTTATGAATGACGGAAGATTACGCATAAGAGATGATGGATGACGTAGATGGTATTGCAACATATAAAATGCAATAAACCATAACTAAGTAACTAAGCTAATGAGTTTCGTCAAAGTAGGTTTGATTTTTAGGATAATCTTTTCTTAGTTAAATTTTACTTATCGTCTGATCGAACTTTAAATTATTAAGATCCTCTTGTTCTTCTAAGAATCACAGGGTTATACAAAAAAGCAATAAACCACGAGTTTAATTCGTAAAAGCACTTAGATGTGGTACAAACAGGTGCAGCAGCCGAGGGAAGAACAACATAACAACTGTAGGAGACCCACGACAACTGAGTAGTGGGCATTTCCGACATCAAGAGCTAAAATGCAACATGAACACGACTATTTTCAAGGATCAGAACAAATTTAGTATCAGTAAGTGTCTTAAATACGACAAAGACAACTTTATGTGCACAAACCATTTGGAATTTTGGTCAACCTTGTCCTCAAGTGGCAAAAGCATGAGGTTCAAAACAAGCGCTACTCTAGCTTATGAATCTGGGTTATACTTGAGTGTCTATACTAGATTGTAAGATAGTCGTTGATGACATGTCTAATAGATTGAGTCATTAAACGGAGTTAAGTGCTTACTCTTTACCAAATTCTCGGATAAGTTACATTAGGAGGCAATCAAACAATGTAGCTCATTTACTAACAAGAGCGACGTTGTCATATGTTAGTCATGAAGTCTTTGATTATATTCCATTATGTATTATGTGTATTTTGATGAATAAAAATAATTAATTTTTTATTGTAAAAATAATTGTAACAATATTACTTTCTCTATTTTTTTTTGTCAAGTAGTCTAGCGGCTAGAGCTCACACAATTTAATTGTGGAGAAGTGTGCAATATCCCTACCAATTGAGCTAAGCTCACGGGGATTATTACTTTCTCTATTTATTAAAAAGAAGTATTACTTTCTCTTCAATTTAGTGGTTAAAAGTTTAGGGTGTTAGTTCTAATGTATGCTCAGTTAGTAGAGACGTTGAAGTATCTAAGGACGGGGATTTAAATTATGGATTCTCCACTTATTTATTTTAAGAGGTGAATTTTTAGCCACTAAATTACTTAATTGGAGAAAAAAAAGTTCAAATCCAAACCGATTTAAATAAAATATAAATTGATCCAAAAAATATAAAAAAAATTGAATATTATTGAATGTCTTTAGATCTTGTATTGTGAAAACCACTTGGTTCGAACCGAATTTCAGATTCATTTTCAAAATCACACTGCATGTAAAAATTTCATTATATTTATTTTAGTATAAGACATAAGATATTGCCTAATCTATTATTCATTGGTTTTACATTTTTTAATAATAGTAATTAGTTTAATTTAATCTATATTTTTCACTATTTTTGAGTCAAACAAAAAAATATTTTTCACTATTTTATTTATTTCAAACATAATTGGTAATTGTTTTTTTTGGTGGTGGTCGGGGTTTGAATCCCAAACCTTACATATATTATGCATTTTCCATACCAACTGTGCTAAGCTCAATCATAATTGGTAATTGTTTTTTGGTAAGATTAATTTTTTTATATATTATATGTTATATTATACATCAAACACATCATTTTACCCTGATTTGGAACATTAGTTGATAGAATACTTTTAAATTGTAATTTGGATAACAAAAAATGGATTTAATTTAAATCGTATTAAATCGGGTCGAATTTTATTGTGGGAATCATACAAACTGAACTACATGTATTTTAATCTTTAGTTCGAATAAATGCTCGTCTTATACCCATCAAACTGCACCGTAAAAAACCTTAATTAAAAGTATGTTTGGCTTTGTGTTGTTGGTAGTATATGAGGGAACTTCGTAAGATAAAATTTGATAATATTTAATTTTTAATTTTTTCTTACAAAAATAAACGATATTCATTCATCTAAATTGATGGAGTACATCCATACAATACAAATTCAAATTCGCTAAAAACAAAAAGGATAAATTTGTGAACAAACTCACAACATCCATGTTAATAGCATAAAACGACAAAGTACTTATGCCTACAAATATGACTATATCCATGTCATCGAAATACTCATGTCTCCGGATCTGCAACGTTGACGACGCCAAAGTCACTGTCATTGATCGGATCTGCACTTACTCAAAGTTAATCTTTCAATCTGAATCAAATAAACACCGCACTAAGACGGGAAATAAAAAACACATCGCACAAAGACGGAAAATCAAAACAAATAAAGTCGTTCAGAGACGACGAAATCACAAAAACAAACGAAAGAAAATATAAAATATGTGAAATCACTTATTCAATTAGGATAGAAGGAAAAACAATTCGGAGGGGTGATTTTTGGGTCAAAATTGACCCTAAATCACCCCTCTAAAAAGAAGAAAGGGGTGACGATTAGGGTTTGAGAAGAAGAGAAGAGAGAGAGGAAGAAAGGGGTAACCGCACACAAACTTCAGTTGTTTGACAAGTTTCTATAATGCTTATCTTTGTTCATTTTTAAAATTTAAATAGCCTATTTTTAACGGAAACATCAACTTGATTTAATTTCCAATAAGACTCACAGTATAATCAAAAACATAATAAAAAATATGAAAACAAGATGATAATGCACCCTTCCGAACAAGTTAAGAGCGACTTCATTTATTTGTCTCTTTAAAAAACTACATTTCTATGTTGAACAAAAAAAAAGAAAGAGAGCCTTTACCCTCCAAAATAATGGAATCAAACTCAGTGTCATTCACTTTGCAACAGTTGATTCTATCTATCACTATTTAAGAAATCTAATTCAAAATAACATTTTAGAGTTGTTGGATCCATTTTATTGCATGACATAACCTCAAAGCTTCACCTTTGTGGAGAGGATCTCTACTCCATTTGAATCGGCTCGACTAACAATTAATTTTGAAAAAAACTAATTAGAATCTGATTTGCCTGTTTTATTATGGAGTTTTCTCCATTACATATAATATTATTTGAAGCGACATTAGACACTAAATGTCACCGCCTCTTCTATCTACGATTCAAACCTTATTTAACCACGTGAGACTAACCCCCTAGACCCAACCTCATTGGTAAGAGAGTTTTTTTTTTCTTTCTTATTTTATTTAAAAACTTTTGATTGTGTTTTGGTTTTCTTAATTTTTAAATTTTGTTAAACCATCTTTTGATTTCTATTTAATTATTATTTTTTATAAAATAATATTATTAGTTTAGATTTTTTATTTTAACAAAAATAAACAGTTTTTAAAGCAGTAAATAAGTTTTCTTTTCATTTTAATTTAGAAATAAAATAAATAAAATAAATAAAAAGGTATAGTATACATCCAACTATCTTTGTAGTACTATTGTTTTGAAAACAATTATGAAAAATTAAAACCTAAAGGCAATGAAATAAGTGCTTATTATACTGACCTAAATTTTGTCTATGGTGGGAGTGGGCGCAATGTTTGAGTTGAGATTCCCCTGTTTTTTCTTGGTTGCTTCCAATATAGAAATTGTTGCTGGATGTAGTACATTACATTTGACCTTTTGAAACATTTTAAGGTCACTTAGTGAACAATAATCAAATATTTGTGCATCAATTGCGGCTTTTAATTCTTTCACATATAGATCCAAAGCCAATCAGTACTTCACCGTTTTCTTTTCTTGAACGTGAACGTGAGTGGATAGTGCTTAAATTCCAGTACTTTTACAACGATTTCAAGTACCACAAATAAAAATAATTTTTTCAAAAAGAATATAGTACTTCAATTCAATTCAACAATATATGTTCATCACATGAAAAACGTGTCCTGTCATGTGATCCTTTCCTCGAAACTACATTGTGCTAACATAACAAGTAATCTATTTAGTGTTGTCAATACTCTTTTTTTTTTTTTGGTACAAATGTTGTCAATACTCTTTTTTTTATTCGTTAGAATTTATATGAACTCAATCATGTAGATTTTATATACTATATTGTGTATAAAAAGACAAACCAATTTGCTTGGGCACCAGTGGCAAGGAGCTCATTTCAAGGACGTATCTGCGGAATTCTGGGTTCGATTTTCAGGGGGAACAACGCTTGGCCAGTGCGCATGCCTCTACGCACGAGCCGGATTAGTCGTCCACCTTTGGTGGATCGGAAACCGGTGTGAAAGCCAAAAATAAAAAAAAGACAATTAAGTCCTATAACAATAATATAAAAAGACAACTCAGTCCTTAAAAATGTCCCTAAATATTTTCTTCTTCAATAAACTATCCGTTTTTGTTATTTTTCTTCTTTGCCATTCAAAAAAGACATTCAATGACCGTGATTATTCCACAAATATAAAAAATCTTTTGACAATTCCAAAAAAGATTTATACTAACATAAAAAAAAATGCTATAAACACTTTTTTTTCTCTAACATTTATTCTCTTATTTGGTGAAATAAACGTGGATCCGACCATCTTATATCAAATCTATTTTAAAATGTGAGACACATATGAATTTCATCCAATAAGTGAGTGAGTGTTTTAAAAAATGTATGTATCACTCCTAAAAAATATAGTACCAAAAGAGTACTGATAATAAAATACATGTTACTTAGTTCGTAGTTATATTATACATATATATGTGTTAAATAGTTTCACATCGAATAAGAGATGACCTAACAATGCGTTTATAAATAGGGACAATCCTCATCTTATAAGTTAGTTTTGTCGGATTGTGTTATGTCAAACCACGATTTGAAATATGGTATCAGAATCTCCTCCAAGATCCGTTGTGCTGTCTATTATTATGTTTTCGCTATCGGGTCACCCACCATTAATATCTAGTCTCCAGATATTCCATCATGGGCATGAGAGAGTGTGTTTAAGAGTCTCACATCGTATAAAAGATGAAATTATTTAGTGGAACTTTTTCTTTCGAAAAAACCAAATTGTCTCTCTTTAACTGATTGTAAAGAATCTAAGTGTTGTCTCATGTTTAATTCCTTTCTAATTGTCATTTTTTAATAGTAAAAAGTAGATTTTTGAAGTTTATTTTCTCTTTTTATTATACCTTCATTTGAATCTATAATTTTTATTTTATTTTTTGGACACATTTTCTCTTTTCAATGAGTTAATGTGGTATGTTTCTCGCATAACAAACAATTGTTAGTTACTCCCCCTCTCCAACAAATTCATAATTTTTTTCGTATACATATCTTTTATTTTTTTCATTAGAATTGTTCATTTATTTTGCACTTGAAATTTTTAGCAAAGTTACTCATCTTATTTATAGAATTTCAACTCTTCATGGAACCATTATTATATGTAACAAATTTTGTTTAAATTTGAAGATAACAAAAAACAAACTATGTTGAAAAAAAAACTTGACTTTTTCGAATAGATAACATTAATTAGTTGTATTGAAAAGAAGTTAGTAAAAGCAAGTGAGAAAGGATATAATTGACAAATTTTATCCTCAAACCATCAAAATGACAGTTAAATAGAAACGTCAAATCTGTACTCAAACGATACTTAAAACAAAACGAAGGGGGTATTATTAAGGACTTGATTTTCCATTTTATGACGGTGATTTAGGTTGAGAATAAGTTATTACTTTTTTTTTTATAGGACTAAAAATTGTTTTAATTTTTTCAAGAATCAAATTAGGTTTAACAATTTTTCTCAAAAATTAAAATGAGTCTTCACTCTCTTTTTCATTAGTAAGAATCACATATATACTATCCTCGTGACCTTAACTCAGTTGATAGGGATATTGAATATTATATGCAGGAGTGGAGTTAGATCTCCGAACACTCCACATTAAAAATGTGTGAGCTCTAGCCACTTGAAAAAAGAAAAAAAATCACACATATACTTTAGAATTTACAACATTTTTTTTGGAGAGAGAATTTGCAACATTTAAACACCATTTTTTTTTAAGAAATCAAAATGAAATATATAACTAAAAACAAATTATCTTCCCGACACAAGGTGTACCAGAGAAGAAAGCTGAAGTTCACATCAAATGTTCAACATAAAGGAGCAAAAATTAGCCAATACCCGCATATAAGAAAGAGTTTTGGCAACAATTATGAAAGCTATAAGGCTTAATAGCAGTTTTAGCCCCATAACTTTTTCAAAGTTGCGATTTTGGCCCCCTAAGAAAAAAAAACTACAAAACTGCCCCCTAAGTTTTGCACATGTGACAGTTTTGGCCCCCAAAGCCAATTTTGACTCGGTCTACGATGACGTGGCACCCTAAGTGAGGTGCCAAATTTTTTTTTTTTGCCTTGGAGGCCAAAACTGCTACAATTGCAAAACTTAGGGGGGGATTTTTTAGTTTTTTTTCTTATGGGTTCAAAATCACAACTTCGTAAAAGTTAAAGGGCGAAAACTACTATTAAACCAAGCTATAATGAACACTACATAATTAGCCTTTACCCACCAAAAGAAAAACAACTTCACTTTTTTCAGATGAACCGGAGAGTTCTCTACCTTAGACACCACTTAAATCTAAAATTTACGCTACACTTCTTTGGTATTTATAGGTGTTATCTACGTTAGATCAAACAAAATATGTATAAGTGGATTTAAATAAGCAATGTTTAAATGGTTGTTTCAAAACAATTTAGATATTTGTTTATGACTTTAGAGTGTACTCATTCTCAAAGTCTCAATTTCAATTCTTTCTGTTATCAATTTAGATACACTAAGTTAGCTTCTTAAAAAAAGAAAATTGAGCAAAAACAACTCTTAATTCAAAAATCCAATTATATTCTAGAACGCCGACCCGTGAGACGCACGGGTCTTATAAGCTAAACGATTTCATATATAATTGAATGATAACTAAATTTACTGTTGAAAACTATAAGTTCTTTGAAATTTTTGTTAGTGCAATATTACATACGACACTAAGATTTTTTTGAGTTTCTTAAAACAACATATAATAGATCAATTCATATCAAACATTTCGAAATACTTCTTCATAGACTACGTTAGACGTCTCATCCGTATCTTTACCATCTTCATCAGTTATCAGTATCTTCAGCTCTTCTCTGGATGTAACTATAGAAACAGCCACATATAATTGTCCGTGTGAGAAGACAAGAGTTTGGAGGTATAGACAAACGTGTTTCAGTGACAACCCTTGGCTTTTGTTGATAGTCATTGCAAATGAGACCGCCAAAGAAAATTGCCTTTTTTAAAACTTGAAAGGATCCAATATTGAAACTCAAATATTTTTCAAGCATCCAATATTAAAACTCAAATATTTTTCATTTTGTTTTTTTAATCATTATTTGAAACTCAACCGGTAATTCAATAGTGACCTATATGTAGACGTGAGGTGTGTATCTACCACTTGCAAAAAATAAATAAAAACAAACCCCATCATAAGAAAACTACTCCAATATCCATTGATTTCCACATATATTAACATTCAGTTCGAAATTTGTACATCAAATGCCTTTGATAGATAAAAGTACGATTATAACTAACTAATAAGGAACTAAAAATACATACATCTTAATAAAATAACTTCAACTAAAGTCAAGTTTTGCCACAATTACTTTACATGATAGGCCTAAGTCACTGCAATAATAATTTGATTTGGGAAATAGATTTTGAAACAAAATCTGGTAAAGCATAATATTTTTCGAGACCTCACCTATAACTGTTTGATATACAACTCAAGTGCATGTTTCCTTCAGCTTTGCATTGCACGTGATAGTTTGATATATTCATTTTACACCTCACAACAATTGATCTGCACAATTTATCTCAGAGACAGTTTGCATGCTATGATTTTCAACCATGGGTAAGAAGCTATGACTCTGAAATCTAATTACAATCACCAAAATTCAATCCCATAGCTATGCCTCTTCCAACCCAAAACTGCCCCAGGAAAGCTCCTAACACAGACAGCAGCTGCCCAGATCAAAACAATAGCAGACATGGTGCGCAACAGACAGAAAACAACACCAACAGCTGCTGTTTTGTCATGACAGCAGCACCAAAAACAGTACTTGGACCACCCCACAGCCGAAGCACTCTGAAACACCATAGGACAGCAGCAGCATTACCTCAAAAGACACTCCCGGGGCACCAACTCCACTCATAAAACAAACACGGCGGTACTTGCGTTCTCGTCTACATATAAAAAAATTAAGAAGAATCAACTTGTAATAATAATTGTATTAGAAGCACTGATTTCTGGCTGATGGACTATGAAATGAACTATAAATATGAGTGAAAATAAGACCTTAAGATTTGTTTTAGGGTAAGAATACAAATAAATTTTTACAAAATAAAACTTTGAAATTTTTACATCATGTTGATCATAGAATGACTCTTATTCCTCTCCCTCATTCTCGACAATGTTAACTACCTCAACTCAAAGATACTTCTATCTTTGTTTACATTGTGTTTCATTAACTATACTTTGTCAAATATTTCAAATATATCATGGAATTGTTACTGTCAAAGGCAACCAAGATCTTGGATATGTCACAGGGTAACGATACCAGAAGAATCACCAAGTGCACCAGCTTTACCAACCTTAATCCTCTCTTAAAGAAACTTATAAACAGAGAACAATGGCCATGATGGTGAATGTTGAACCCTTCTTCTTTCCCTCAACTCCGGCCACACCACCTCGACACATTTTTTGTTCTCTATTGTGCTAAGAAAACCAACAGTGAGAACTGCAAATAGACAATAATCAGATTTGTGACATTGTTGCATCAGGGAACTAAAGGCAAGAATATAAGCGAATAAGTTCGTTTTCTATATTTACGAAATATGCTTTTCCTCAATGTATAAACATTTCATGAAGCACATTTATTGCAACATCATGTAACGTAGCTTTCATAATTTTATTCCTGAAAAAATACAAATCAAAATGAGGTACCAATCTTCAAGTTTATGCCCCCAGTTTTCAATATGCTAAACCAAATCTTAGCATGGGGGTTCAAATAAATCAGTACTAAGGCAATCAATGTGAAGGTAAAATCACATATTTAGTGAATGATATCACTTCTTTATATAATCCTATCTATGAAATTCCGCTGCAACAACCCAATCTTATCTCATTTTATTCTCCAATTTTGCATTTTCAGTTTTCTGCATAAAATGCTTGCTCAATTTTTAGCTAGAAGACATTGTTTAAATTTTGGTTTACTGGTAACTAATGTAGCTCATTATCGAGTATGAGTTTTGAGTGAATATCTATTCTTTTGCTGCACATTTGTAGCAAACTGAGCATCTCATTTGACTTTGTAATTTAATAAATTTTTCATCAGCTTATTCAAAAAGAAAGAACATTCAATGCATCAATTAGACTAACTATTCAACATTAGCCTTTATATCCACCAAATAAAAAACATGAAAAAGGATAGGAAAACATGTTACCTTCAAAGTCCTGATGCCTATTGTCTTTTTTTGTGTGCAAACACAAAACTCTCTTTCAAAGTCAACAGGCCCCTCATATGCTTCTCTTTACTGCATCAAGCAAGCATCAATAGGGCCCTGTAATCATTTAAAATCGATTTGTTGGCTAGTCTGCAACCGTAAAACATACACTACATTAGCTAAATAGTTTCAATCACATTACATTACCAATTTATTAATTAGCATTTGTTCTTTAAATCAGCATATAAGTAGGAAAATAATTGTGGAATCCAAGCCTTGTACTTTGAAGCAAACAATAATTGAAAAATGATAACATTATATTTTCTTTCTCAGACTTCTGCAGCAAAAACTTGAAGTAAAGCAAACACTATATTTTACAGAGACTTTTAAAGAAAAAGCAAGCACTAAATTGAAAATAATAGATATCACATAATAATTGGACATTTAATCAAATTCATAATATGCTTCAATTTCTAATAGCAGTACAAAGTTGTGGAAGGCAACACCTTACTAATAGCAGTACTCATATCATCATAAAACAATGAATGAATGTATTCAATAATCAAAAGAGCAGTGTACACCCAAGAAAAACGGCATGGATGTCCTTACATGGTAGCGGGTTGGGTGCAAACTAGTAAGTTATTGCTATGTCAATTCACCTTGAATTGAACCATGAGATAGTATTTGCTTTGAATTGATTTTTTTAGGCATCTATCATTCATCCACTTGATGATTTGTTCTCTGTTTTTTTCACCCTTTTTGATGAATTAATTGCATCTTCATTTTTTTACACTATGATAGCTGTTTAGTATTTCTCATTTGTTCTTCAGGTTTTGTCTATGTTGAAGGTTCAATTTGTTTTTTGTTTGTTCTGATGTTT
>Ga0315914_1006486_pt1 | contig 16565 bp, 9 predicted proteins | sample MpolenodulesMG_FD_203920 | JGI IMG/M metagenome (GOLD analysis project Ga0315914, IMG submission 203920) | Medicago polymorpha root nodule microbial communities from Los Angeles, California, United States - elongated nodules | ecosystem: Host-associated > Plants > Roots > Nodule | place: USA...
TTGGACACTGCAACCAGGGAAATAACATGTATCTATTTCCAGGGTAGGTTTGCTGTTTCGCAAATGAACCTAGATTTAATCTAAGCTGTGCTATTGTATATCATACCGTTCTTTTGCTTTTAACTATGTCTTTTTTATTTCAGCATTGGTCTTGGAACTCTTTTGTCTGGCTCTAGGATCGTATCCGACGGCATGTTACAGGCTGCTGCTGAGCGGTATGTTTTATAAAATTCAGTAATTTCTGAAAATACTACTATTATGAATTAGTGAATTATTTGCATAAGTTCATGATTTACAGGACTTGTGAATCTATTATTCAGTCTACAAGTATTGTGAAAAATACTGCTATGGTGAATTAGTGAATACCACTATTACTGTCAATTAGAACTTCAACTGTCAATATTTTATTAACTTCACGGTTTACTGACTTGTGCATATATTTTATTGTAATGTCAACTATTGATTTTTCAAGTAGTGGTTATCATTGTAGTTTATACTCTAAAGTGAATTCCCTCCTTATGGAGGAGAAAGATACCTAGTTCACAATTCTGGAAATAATTTTTTCTCCCTTGAAAACACATCATGAGAGATAATCTTAGATACTCTAAATTACTCTAAGATACAATCAAGATAGCACAAAATACTGTGTATAAATTCTTACAATAACAGAACTGTTTTCATTTCGTGCATAACACTTGATCTGTGCATTGTATTTTTCTTCCTGAGTTGCTGTCTAACTTTGAAATGTCACCTTAATCTCTGTTTTTCTTTTTCTTGTCTGCCTGATCATTGGAAACTGAAGTCTGGCTGCATATATGAGTGAAGAAGAGGTTCTCAAAGGGATTATTTTCCCTTCAATATCAAGGTAGAAATGTGCTTTTCATTACACAATATAGTTTATAAGAGGTAGTTTAAATGAAGTTTCATCTTTCTCAAAACTAATTCATATTTGCAGAATTCGAGATATTACAAAGGAGATAGCTGCAGCTGTTATAGAAGAAGCTGTGGAGGAGGATCTAGCAGAAGGATATCATGAAATGGATGCTCGAGAGCTTCGCAAACTTAGTCGGGTAAGTTTTGTTTGTTTCAAAATATTAGAGATTATGTTTGTAACTTCTGGACTACGTACCAATGTAATCTCTACTATAATGTGGTTGGAATTAATTTTGCCTGAAAATACACTTGTACATGTAGAATTAGTTGGTACCATTACCATCTGTTAGACTAGGCTTGTCTACTGCGCGGGAGATTGATTTTACTCCAGCTATTCTCTTTAGATTTATGAGAGGATTTCCCAAGTTTTTATGACGTTATCCACATACCAGGCCAATGTGAAGTTTTAATAAGTCTTATGCATAAAATGTCTCCATGATCATACTTTACTTTACTTACAAAAAACAATAATATAAAAAATTCATCTTTTTAAATTATAAACTCCTTCTGTAAAATGATATAAATATAAATTACTGTCTCTATTGCTGAAAGAAAAAAGTTGCAGATCCTTTTTCCCAAGTTAATAGACCCATTATATTATATTACACTTATTGTTGGTTCAAATGGTAAGGAAATTGGTTTTCATAGTCTTACAAATGGAAAATATAGCTACTGTGAGAGATTTACCCTCTTTCTTTTGGTGGAAGAGATTTACCCTCTTAAATGGGTTCACTTAGCTGTGCTCAAAGTTGCTTCCGAATTCAAACCAAAAACTACTACAAAACTGTTTAAAGGTTGTGCATTTTCCATTCTTAGCAAATTGTTCCTCATGCTGTGGTATTAAAATATTTGCAGAACACAAATCGACGATCAACGTATGATTGTTAAATATGATCAAGGATCCGGTTCAAATTAACATTGGTTTCACGTAGTGTTGTTGCATTGGAGGAATTTTTTAACCATTTCTCCCTTTGCCCAAATAAGATTTATGTTTAAGATGCAAACATGGTTAGAATGGGTGGGAATTTGTTCCAGTATTCATCAAAAGGTTCCTTGGTAGACAATTTTGAAAAGCGGGAAGTTATGAAGGTTTTATTCTGCTTGATTCGTATGGTGTTTTGTTTTCTGTAGGACTTCTTACTGTCCATGGTTCAAAGTTTGTGAGCTTTCCATAGGCTTTTCAGAAATTGGGGTTTTAACTGCTTAGTTTTTTGGCTTACATTGTTAAGTTTTGCATGCCAATATGAATTATCTGGAAGAAATGATTCTTATTTAACATTAAATTCAAATATTTATATACTTATCCATGTTCTTTTGTGGAGTTGCAGGATGAAATTAAGGAATACGTGATTAATAACATGTGGAATCCAGAATACCCAACACTAGTTTACAGGAAAGATTGAGCAATCTGCAGCAGGGTGAAATCAACCTTGCACACACAATTTATATAGATTCTAAAATATCATCACATAGCTTATTTTGGGATTAAACAAGAAAAGCAAATTGATTATTTATACAACTTTTTTATTTATGTTGTCTTACACATGTTATCATGGGTTTATAACCAAGCTTATGAGTTATAGTTTCATGTAAATTAGTAACATATAGTTTTTGTGAGGTTGTAGCACCATGTTTAAGGACAACTATTGTGCACCCGTTACACCAATTTTTAAATGGTGTATTTGTAAATTCATTTTTAATGCAACTGCAATGTCAACATTACACTGATGATCAATAATTCACCCTTCTCGTGATAAGATTCAATTATAGGATGACAAGTTCTTGAGCTTCTTTCCGCAATGCCATGCAATCCATATCCTCGCCTTGTGATATTTTCGGTGGCCAAATGTCTTCAAAAAATTTCTTTTCTATGCATGTAATATTTACTTCTCATAACCATAACTTCCATAAGCGCAAGAGTTTCTCATGCAGATCTTTCGAGGAGAAGGGTTTATCACTATGAGACAACACCAATCATCCATGAAGATAATTGTTGCAATTAGCAAGACTTGATTGGTAAACATTCCCCAAAAGAATATACAAATAGAGTTTAACACATGTTACACAACTTTCCCTAAAACCATATGATGTTGAATTTATGAGTCCAAATTTTACTTATATATTGCTCAATATTCCCTTTTCCATCTAATGTGTAACTTAACTCACTTCACACTTGTCACTGTTTAAACATGGGTTAAATACAAGACCAATTTACACCAAAGGTTCGCGGAATCTTTAAAGAATGTAAACTTTTTTTTGGTGGTGGCCGGGGTTTGAACCTCAGACCTTACATATACTATGCATTGTTCATACCGATTGAGCTAAGCTCACGGGGACACAAGAATGTAAACTATTAGAAGAGTGTAATTTTAACTAAAACGTGAAGATAATCGCATACTTAGTTTAGATTTAAGATCTTTGGTCATTTGGGTATGAGATTTTGGGAAAAAAAAATTAATTTGTTAAAATAGAGAGTATTTTGGGTGTGTAAATTGACTTCCACGTTTGCAACAAAACCAATTTGGTTTCAAAATTCAAATTAACATCCAACATTTCTATGTTGAGCAAATCATATTATACTTCCGTGATAATATCGCTAAAATTATAGTTCACAGCACAAGCCAAATAGTGTCGGTTGATGTTCTTGTTCAAGTATAGTCATTTAATAAAAGGTTATTCTAACAACCATGCAACCTATTTTGTGACAACTTTTGGTACAATTTCCCCCCTCTTCTTTTAAGATGAGAGTGAGTTATCTTAAAATGATGATACAATTATCATTTCTTATATTTTAATTATAGTGAATAGTACCTATATTATTGATCTTAAGATGTAAAATCCTCAATATTTCAAATTAACATTCCACACTTCCATGTTGAGCAAATAATTATACTTGAATGATAATTTAGCTAAAATTGTAGTTTATAGCACCAGCCACATGAAGACGGTGCACCAAAGGCCAGGGTAAGTAAAAGTGGAGCAGAGGAATAAGTTGCAAACATGACAAGTGAGCATTCACTTTGACCAACTCCAAGCAATTGAGTCATTGTATCTAATACATTCATAATTAAAGTTAATAACTATCCAAATTCAATGTCAAAATAATAATAATTTAGGATGAAATAAAAATTTAGGACGACAACATCGATTAACATGCGTTTAATTGACAAAAATTGATTTTGAATAATTTGGTTTTATAGAATTGGTTATGGGTGAAAGTGATTTGAACATAAATTGATTTATGTTTGTATACATTCATAAAAAAGTGAATTTTATGAATTTACGTTTGAAAAGTTTGGTTTAAAATTTTGTTTGTGTATATATGTCAATAAATTTAAGAATTGATTCAATGTTAGAGTAGAAGCTAGACATTTTAGCTTTCTAGTACTATATTATATACACACTACATAGTAATAATTTGATAAATATATGAGAAACAAAGTAAGAATAATCGTAAAGTATGATAAATAAACAACATAAAGGTGCACTTAGGCTTCATAAGCTCTTCTTGAGGGCGTCTGAGTTTTTTTAGAGGGCTTTCAGGCCCTTAAGAATATCCTGATGGTCCAATTATAATTGTTTATTTTATAATTTAATAACATGATAGTATTTTAATGTGAATATTTTAAAGAAAAATAGTTGGGTGTTGCATTTTTTAAGGAGGAGGTGAGATAGTAAAAGTTATGATATATTGTAAATAATTATATAAGTGGTAAAAATAAAAGAGTATTACTTTTCCCATCCTATGGGATTCTCGCGCGCCCTATTTTTTCTTCCAAAAATGCCCTTGAAGTTTCCGGATTTCATAATCCGGAATGGTGTTTTCCTTTGTTAAAGAGTGAAAAAAGGAGTTACGGATTTTTCCGGATTTCGTAATTCGAAAACTTCAAAAAATAGGGCGCGCTACATGATTTTTTCGGATTACATAATCCAGACACCCCGTAAACACCATTTTTCAAGGGAAAAACAGTTTGGATTATATAATCCGAACTGTATCAGCACAAATCATAATCATAAACATGTTTGTAACATGTATAGCCATTTTAGGGACAATATTAGTCTTGCTAACTCTTATCCTTTTGTTTTGGGTCATTGTTACCTGTTCTTAGTCAAAAATCGGGTTTTCGGGCCACTTGATCGGATTGCTCCGAAACTTCCCCAGAAAATCAAAAAAAATTCAAGGACCATGGCTCCCTTAGAAGGAACTTCTTACAGGACTCCGCCCCTCAAAATCCAAAATTCCATCGTTTAGACCCATTTTTAATTTTTCATATTCTCAGAAGAATCCGAAAAAATTTGCACTAGTTTTATTTGATTTTTAGAATTTTTTGGTGGTATTTTTATATTTTTATGATTTTATTTGACAGGTTTTTAGCATTTTTTACTTAGTTTTTTTTGCTGAAATGTGAGAGAGTCTGATGGCTGATTATACATAAGAATTGTCTGGATTATAAAATCCGAAATAGTAAACATGAATCCGGATTTTAAAATCCGGACTGCACAAGGACATTTTTGAAAACTTTACAGGGTGAGGGAAAAGGCCATAAGATGAGAAAAGTAATACTCAAAATAAAAACTAAAATAAAATAAAACTCGACTCTTGACTCAAGCCCAATGATTTGTACCCATTTTACTCCTTCACAACCCTAGCTTCTTTGTTCTTACATATTCTAGAAACACTATACAGTAAACAATCTCCCCCCAAGTCTTTCATTTTATGATCATTCACAAGGAGTCATCAAGCTTCATCCTAAGCCATTAACTTTCTCTCAAATTTTTGTAAGTCTCCTACTAGGTGTTCCTTGTTCTTATTTTCATGTTTGTTTCATCAAGTTCTAATCTTGAGAAGACTTTTCTTAAAGTTTTCGTTTCGTCCCTTTTGAGAATTCTCTTTTGTGTGGAACTAGAACCCTTACTATTTTTTATTGGCTTTGTATGATAAATTGTGTTATTTAACTCTTCATTTTCATCACCTTGCATCAATTCAATTGATCTTTCTATGCCTATGATTGCCACGACCCAATTTAACATATTTATTTATTTATTTATTTTAAAAACTCTTGACAATTAGGTATTAGAGGACCAAAAACCTAAAAAAATCTTTTAAAGGGACTAAAAAAATCAAATGTTGGTATATTTTGGGGGACTGTTTACTTATTTAACCCTAATTTTTATGACACTTACCATAAATTCGTTGTCACGTCATTAAATTGTATAGTCAAAATCATAGATTTGTCAATTTTTTTGAAATGGGGACTACAATTATGAAATTAGAAATAGGGAACAAAAATTGATACATTAGACAAATTGAGGGATACAAATGTATTTAACCAAAAAAAAAATTGTGGAATCTCTGAAAGAGCATATGTTGATTAAAAAAAAGTGTAAATTAATAAAAATTGTGGTATACTTTATCTCTTTAATTCAGCCTCATGCTATTCTTTTTTCTCTTTTGACTTCTCATAATTTAAGAAAACTATATACAAATGTATGTATCTCATGAACATTTATACACATCATTATTATTATAGCCATGCTCAAGTGATTGATGTAGAACAACCAACTAATTCCTCTAATCCAAATAACCAAACAAGGTATTCAATCCTTTTCCATTACCTTCTTCAAGTTAATATTTTTCTTTATGGTTTTTAATTACTTTCTTGTAGTTCAAAACAAAAAAACCTCATAAAATAATGTATGTATCTAATCCCATGAACACAATGATAAATATTTAGGTATCTTACTGATGGAGAGAGGCTTTGGCGTGTATTCTGGTACTCAATAATATTATGCTTGATACTGATTATCTTCCCTGCCATAAAGATGTCATCTTATGGTGCTAAATTCAATATGATTGTGGTATAGCCTTTATCATCCCACTTGTTATAGTTTATCAAATACATATAGTTTGTATTACGACATATCACCCTCCTAACAACAGCATATTTGGGGTCTTATTCATACTTCTGCTATCAACTGCAATATCAATTACAGAAGTGATTCTTGTTTCGAAGATCGCTACTATCGTTATTTCGATCACTTGGTTCTTCGTGTTTTTTGTTATTTTCTCGGCGAACATGGAAGTGATCCTTACAGAAGATATAGTATTCCCGCATGGAATCCAGAAATTGATAGCAGTTATTTGCATCTTATTGCTAGTTTACGCTGTTATAAGCATAGTGCATGTTTTCAAGTCATGATTTTGCCTTCTCCTATGTGGGATAGTTTAGAATTTCATCTAGATTAGTAGAGTATCTAGCTAAATTTTGGACCTAGTTAGTATGCTTATGATGCTAGTTGTAATATTTTTTCCATTGAACCATTGGTATTTGAACATATTCTTGCACACCTTGTGCATGAATGTGTCTATTTCAATAAATTGTTTGTTTTATCCATGCAATAATTTTTTTTAGTGTTTTGGAATTATGAGGTCACATTACTTTAGAGCTGCCTTTATAATTGCTTTCAAAAGCAAACAAAGGTAGAAATTTAATAATTGAGCTTATTTTGTTATATATCAATCTTTAAATTGTTTATGATTGTTATAGAATGCTTGACTTTATGTAATTATGTTAATAATTATGTTGGTTACTATTTTGTAATTATCCTCCTAGGTTTGACTCTACCTATTGCAATTATATATAATATAAAAAAAAATAGGGAAATGCTACCGGTCTCTTTGGACATTGGTTAAGGATACTAAAAATGAAATTATATTATGTTAGTAATTATGTTGGTTATTATTTTGTAATTATTCTCATAGGTTTGACTCTACCTATTGCAATTATATATAATATAATTTTTTTTAGGGAAATGCTACCGGTCCTCCCGGACACTGGTTAAGGATACTAAAAAGGAAATTATATAGTAGTTATTGAAATTGTGTAATTAATTTATAAAAAGTCAAAAGCAGGTTCTTTTTATGGTAATAATTTCCTTGTTTGGTATGCTTAACTCGTGCCCGGGGCACCGGTTAGCATGACTCAAAAAATTATAGATGAAATTTTTTAAGGAAATCAATTCCGTGCCTTTTATTTTTGTTTTTATTTCTTACAATCAATAGGTAGAGTCAAACCTAGGAGAGTAATTACAAAATAATAACCAACATAATTACATAAAGTCAAACCTTCTATCATCCCGTGAGCTTAGATCAGTTGGTAGGGATATTGCATTTTATATGCAGAGATCGGAGTTCGAACCTCAGACACTCCACTTCTCCACAATTAAATTGTGTGAGCGTTAACCATTAGACTACTTGACAAAAAAAAGAGTAAAACATTCTATCAATTGTGTTAACAACAAACCTTTTGATCGAGTCCATTTCAATCGGGTTTCTCCATTTCAATCTGCCATACAAATATTTCAATGGAGTCAACCTTGCAAATTGAATTAATATAAAGTTTTAAAATATAATCACATAGAGTTGTGACTATGAATCAGTTTCCTTAGATGATTATTGAAGATCAAACAATTCACTCAAATTGAAATATGAAGAGCAATGATTACTCATCTTCATTGAGAATATAAAACAAACGTCAAAATATATACCACAAAACACAAAATCCTATAGAGACAAAATATAAATATAACCTCACTCGATAGTTTGGTTTGGTTGATACTATGCATAAAAATGCAAGGAAGAAGGCTTTCCATAGCTGAGTTGATGCATGGATATGTTTCAGCTTAGATGTTTATATATAAAAGAATTGCAGAAAAAACCAATATTCAGGAAACGATGCATGAGAAAATGCATGCATGATACATAGTCATTAAGGTTGTCAAAATCGGGATTTTGCTCCAGGTTAAAAGGAAAGAGTAAAATCAAAAATCGTAAAATCGCAATCAAAATTGAAAGATTTTACTCAACCACTTTTGCAGAATCGATATAAGAAATCGTAAAATCGCAATCAAAATTGATGGATTTTACCAAAACAAAAATAATGTTATCATAAATAACTTAGTTTAAAGTCCACAAAATATTTATACATAAATGACTAAAAAATGGACAAAATCCTTCAAAAACCCTTTTAAAATCATGCGATTTTGATTCAATTTAACTAGGATTTTGCCTATTTTGTGATTCAGCTATGGATTTGAGTCGTTGAACGTGAATAAAGTCGCAAAATCTTGGATTTCAAGATTTTAGTTGGGATTTTGACAACAATACTTCAATCTGTTTTGCAAATACCTCAGTCGAATCAACATCGAAGATTCAATAAATTTGAAGTTTTAAAATATAACCTCATATCAAGCTTCTATGTACACAAGGTCCGGGAAAGGTCTTACCATTTGATGCATTGAATGCAGTTTTACTTTGTTTCTTAAACAAGAGGTTGTTTCCAAGACTTGTACCCAGACGTTTCAATCACATGGCAACAAACTCGAACTTGCACTAAAGTTCTCCTTTGTGTGTTTACCTCAAAAAAAAAAAAGGGAACCACTCTACCATGCCATATTAATCTCTAAAATCCATTAAAGTTCAGCAAGTAGGGGATAAAAATTGTTATTTTACCAAAATAATGGGATAAAAAAAATTAAATACAAAATATTTGGAATCTCTAGAAGAGTATGTGTTTATTGGAAGAAAAAAAAAGTGTAAGTTAATAAAAAAACGTGGGCAAAAAAAAAAAAGTGCAGATATTCCAAGCTAAGATTTTCTAAATTTTCGTCAAAAAGATTTTCCAAATTAAATTAAATGGGAATTTTTTCCGATCTCTTCGGCCGGTTTATCGAAAGAAAAACCACATAAAAAATGTAAATAATGTTAATAATTCTAAAATCAAAACAAAACAAAAAAAATCTAAAAAAATGGAAATGAAGGTGAGTCTAGTCTAGGTTTATCAATATTAATCCTTAAATTGTGTAACTGATTTGAACACCTATTCTCATAATTGCTATATATTCATGAAAATTTACTTAAATGTCTCTCTATTCTAGCATTACAAGCAAAAGAATGGCAGTGGAACAAGTGATTCCCTCAGCTCCAATTATGCCAAGGTATACTTTATCTCTTTAATTTACCCTCTCATGCTATTCTTTTCTTCTCTTTTGATTTCTCATAATTCAAGAAAGCTATATACAAATATTTCAGTTGCGATTCCCTACTGAAGTTAGAGAAAAACCCTAACTTTAGTTGCGATTTCCGATTGAAGAACGTTGATGTGTGGTGAAATGTTTCTGGATATGAAAAATGCGATGAGGGAGAGAAATGATTTTCTATGTGAAAGTGAAGAGTGAGAAAAGAATAAAGAAAAATATATTAACATTGTCTAAAAAAAATAATGCTATGTAATGTAATTTGCCTCACTTGCCTCCCAGTATCGTAAAAAGTCTTACCGTACTTACCATGCTTGTAACACTTTTTAGAAAATGTTTCAAAAATTGTTAAATGTAAAGAGTCTTACCGGACTTACCATGCTTGTAACACTTTTTAAAAAATGTTTCAAAAATTGTTAAATAGTAACACTTTTTTTCTTTGTTACTTTGTCTATGTTACTAAATATCATATATGTAGTAGTGAATGTTTTTTTTGACCAAATGTAGTAGTGAATGTTTGTATCTCATTAATATTTACACACATTATTATTATTATTATAGCGATGCTCAAGTGATTACGGTAGAACAACCAACTAGTTCCTCTAATCCAAATAACCAAACAAGGTACTCAATCCTTTTAATTACCTTCTTCAAGTTATTATTTCTCTTTATGGTTTTTAATTACTTTCTTGTAGTTCAAAACAAAAAAAATCTCATAAAATAGTGTGTGTATCTAATCTGATGAACACAATGATAAATATATAGGTATCGTACTGATGGAGAGAGGCTTGAGCGTGTATTCTGGGATTCATTAATATTATGCTTGATATTGATTATCTTCCCTGCCCTAAAGATGTCATCTTATGGTGGTATATTGAATAGGATTGTCGTTGATGCCTTGATCATCCCACTTGTTATAGGTTATCAAATACGTATATATTATATTACGTCAAATCACCCTAGTAACAACAGCATCTTTGGAGTCTTATTCATACTTCTGCTATCAACTGCAATATCAATTACAGAAGTGGTTCTTGTTTCGAAGATCGCTACTGTCATTATTTCGATCACTTGGTTCTACGTATTTCTTCTTATTTTCATTGAGAATTTGCTAGTGATCTTTACTGAAGATATAGTATTCCCGCATGGAATCCAGAAATTTTTAGCAGTTGTTTGCATCTTATTGCTAGGTTACGCAGCTAGAAGCCTAGTGCGTAGTTTCGATTCATAGTTTAGAATTTCATCTAGCTCACTCAATAGAGTATCTAGCTGAATTTCTTAAATTTAGAATCTAGTTATGATGCTGATTGTAATTTTTTTTTTCATGGAACCATTGGTATTTGTACTCATATTCTTGCACACCTTGTGCTTGAATGTGTCTATTTCAATAAACTGTTTGTTTTATCCATGCAACAAAAAATTTAGTGCTTGAAATTATGAGGTCACATTACTTTAGAGTTGCCTTAATAATTGCTTTCATAAGCAAGCAAATGTAGAAATTTAATGATTGTGAATATTTTTAATATATCAATCCTTAAATTGTTTATGATTGTGTTAACAACGCACATTTTGATCGAGTCTGGTTTCCTCCATTTCGATCTCTTTTACAATTATTTCAATGGAATCAACCTTGCAAATTCAATTAATATAAAGTTTTAAAATATAATTGCATAGTCTTGTGCCTATGTGTTGTGTGTATTTTAGAGGGAAAAATTGAATATTTATCCACCATTTTATTTATGTCACTTATTAAAAATAATCAATAAGTGTCAACATGAAAAGGATAACAAACAAGTTTGGTCAACCTTGTCTGAGGTATTTCCTGACACATTATGGTACCACACAAGCACATTATCAAGTAAAAGTTTGCCAAGGAGGTTCCAAGATTCCCTCGTTTGTGCACCATCAGGGAAATGATAGAAACATGTAAAGCATCATCCCAGTTCAACCTTTCTGAGTCACCTCTAGGTCAATAAAATCTGATCAGTGCCATTGTAGTGAGCACTCAAATGGATGTCTCCAAAATAAGGCTAACCCACCACTTCTATAAATGCTGCATCGAATCTCAAACTCATCCTTATCTCCTCAATTTTGTTAGCATGTACCAAAGTCACGCACACAAAAATACTCCCAGTTGGTACGTCCGAATGAGGTCTCCAGTCAGGTTACCCAAATCCGAAAGCTCCAGCTGAAAAAAAAAACTCATGACTCACGGCAGGCCTAGTTGTTGAGGTCCTGTTCTTGAAAAATGCTCACCATTCTAGTTTTGTGATGCGCTCGTTGAATTGCTTATGTTGTTGTCTGGGTTGGGTGGATTTGATTTCTCATTATTGTGCCTTTGGTATCCACTCTTGTACTTTTACAATCACTCTCTCTAGCAAGGTTGTCAGGCTCGAGTTTTTACCTCAATTTGTTTTGTCCAAGAAATATGACTCGTAAAATCGTATGAATTTTATCTAAAATTAAAGGCTTATTCCATCCCGCGGTCCCTTAACTTAATTGATTGTCTCAAAATGGTCCTCTAAATATAATTTGTCCCATTTTGATCCCCTAAGTTTTCCTCCGTTACATATTTTAGTCCTTTCTGTTAGTCTCTCCCAAAAAACGTTAAGTTATTTTTATCCCTTTCTCTTCATCTTCTTCCCTCATCTCTTCATTATCTTCAACAACTTTATCTACCTTCAAACCCATAAAATTCAGCAACAACATATGATCATTTATAATCTTTCCCTATTTGTCTTGAATTTCCTAAAATTAAAAATCACCAACAATCTTCATCTTCTTCCCTCTCCATCTCTCTACTTCATACCCGAAACAAAAATTCAGCGGCACATAAACATAAAAAATTAAAGTAAAATTGTTTAATTTAATAAAACATTTCTCCCTTACTCTCTCTCTCTAACCAGATCTCTTCTCTCATTTCTCTCTCACTCAACATTATCAATTGAAAACATAGAAAGATTGTTTCAAATCTCTCCCATCCCCTTTGAATCTCAAAACCCAAATTAATTTCAACTTCCCCTTCTCCCAAACCTGAATTTTTTACTTCATTTCTTTCATATGTGTGATATGCATCTGATTGTTGTCATTCAAATTCTTTCAGGTCTCTAATTTTTTGATTTCTGGGTATGGTTCGAGACAAGTAAATTTGCTCCAAACCATGATAGTTCATACGCCCATCTATGTTCAATGGCTTACGGAAATTGAATAAGAAATTAAGTTGAAAATAATGGGGTTTGAGTGTTATACAACCAACACGTGAAGGAAAAAAAAGGGCATGGATTGTGGAGTTAAGGCATTGAGAAATAATGGTTTAGAACTTTGGAAATGAGAAAGAGTTTTGTTTTGAAAAATGTTGATTTTGGGTATGTTAGTGTACCACGTTTTTGTTTGTTTTGAAAGTAATGGATTTGAGTTTTTATTTCGGTTTTGGGATGTTTATAGTGATGGTGGAGTGAATGATTTTGGGTTTGGGTTGATGATGATGAAGGAGGGTGTTTATGATTATTGATGAAGATGGCATTGGTAATTTAATGATTAAAGAGTGGGTTTAATTTTATTTGTTTTGATTTTCTGAGTTTTTCTACGAGGGTAGATGAAGTTGTTGTTGAAGATGATAAAGAGATGATATAAGATGAAGAAAAGGGGAGAAAGTAATGTGTTGCTAGTTCATTGTAAGATACGATAGACCTTCATGATCCAAAGGCCATCTTTTTAAATAATAGGAACAAAGGGTTAACATTCATAAAACCAATAAGGTTTATGGCAGGCCACTTTTAATATTGGTCCACCTAAGACATTTAAGGTTAGATGATAACTGAGAGGACCAAAAACTATAACGGCAAAAAACTTAAAGGACCACTTTGGGACGTTTTTTTAGTTAAGGGACCATTGTAAGACAAACAATTAAGTTAAGGGACTGATAGATTGATTAAGCCAAAATTAAATTATATTAAACTTTATACATAATGACATATAATGTTATAAATAGGTCAATAATAACTTAATTATAAAGTCAAAATATACTTAGTCATCCGAATAAATTGGCATGCTCAAAATCGTATCAAAATACACAATTATCCCATAAATACATAAAAACATCCAACAAATAATCCAAAAAAACATGTTAAATGGACTTCAGGGCCAGAAAAAAAAAATTGGATAGAAAGAAAAAAAGAAATTGCAAACTCAGTAAAAATCGAACAAGTTTATCCAATTTCACCGATTTTGCTACGAATGAAATCGCTTAAACTCTATGCAAACTCCGATTTCAAAAAAAAAAAATTAGTTTACCACTGAAGTAACACTAAATTCAAATTTAAAAACAAAAACTCGGATGAATTTACGAGTTAATAGTAGAGTTTGAGAACACTGGTCTTCAATCAATATCTACTTAAAGCTCTCTCTAATCTAGGATTGCAAGCATAAGAATCGAAGAAGAACAAGTTATTCTAATTGTTGAATCTAAGTCCTCTTATGATCCAAATAACAAATGGTACTTTATCTCTTTAATTAACCCTCATCCTATTGTTTTTTGCTTTTTATTTCTCATAATAATTAATGAATATATACACATTATTATAGTGATTGTGACCAAAACATTAAAGATCAAGTGATTGCGGTAGAAGAACCAACTAATTCCTTAGATACAAATAACCCAACAAGGTACCCAGTCCTTTTGGTTTACCTTCTTTCCCACTATTATAATATTCTTTATAGTTTTTACACTCTTGCAGTTCAAAAAGAAAAAAGGAAAGAAAAAAAAAAAACTCATAAATCAAAGTATGTAACTAATCTCATGAATACATATAAATATATTGGCACATTACTAGCGACGAACGGAGGTTTAAGCAAGTAGTCGTGACCTCGGTGATAGTATGCTTGCTTACCCTAAATTAAAGATGTCATCAAATGAGACTGTCGCGCTGCTCGTCCGTCGCTCTTGTTTTAATTACTCAAGTATGTCTACTTTGCGTTACGATAAACCACCCTAAAATCTAAACACAGCAGCATATTTGGATTCATACTTCTGATAACAAGTGCAATATCATATGGAAATGACTATTATTTCGTGGACAGCTGCTATCATCATTTTGATCGTTTGGGGCATCATTATTGCATCACTTATCATTGCTACTTGGTAAGTGATCTCTAGTGAAGATATAGTATTCAAAACAAAAGGAATCAAGAAATCATAGCAGTTATTTGGGTCATATTCCTAGTTTACACTATTAAATGCATTGTGTACAGTCTTGTTCAAAAAAAAATGCATTGTGTACAATAAGCATTCATAATTTTGTTTTCTTCTCCTATGTAGACCAGCTGGGAATTTTGTTTATCTAAGTAGAAACGTCATTTATGAATAAAGTACACTGAATGCAATATTTTGGATTTATGATGAGGCCACGTTACTTTGGATGTGCCTTTCTTCGAATGCAAGCAAATGTAGAAATTTCATAATTGTGCAGGATTTTGACAAATCAATATCATACGGTACAACATATTATCAATAATAATGAGAAAATGTCCCACATCGGATAATATGAAGAAATATGGAAAGGCTTAATCATATAAATAAAAGCCTTGTGTGTTAGTATTACTTGCACCAATATTATTTCTTTCTGTTTCTTATACATATGCTTCCATGTCAGCAACAACCCAAATTCTAGCTTGACTTTCTATAAATTTGAGTATCTTAACAAAATGCAAAGATAATAATAAAAAAACAATTGTTCCTAATAGAATTCAATTATGAATCATTATGTAGTCCATTCATATTTAACATCAAATTCAAATATTTACGGTATCAATTGAGCGCAGTGTTGGGCCGTATTAAGGGTTGGTGCAGGGCAGTGCTGGAGGGAGAAGGTCGGCAGGCGAGCGGTGGTGCAGTGGAAGAGAGAGGGATTGTGAAAGTTTGCAGAGAAAGAGAGGAAGATCTAAACTCTTTAAGGCGGGGTCCTGAATTCTTCACCGGTGAATTTGTATGGGAGTGTAGAATTGGGTTTTAACTTGTTTGGCCTTAACTTTGTTCTTGGTGTGAATCATTGTGTATCAGTTAAGAGCAAAATGTTAGAAGTGGATACCCCTTTGTTCTTGGCAGAATATGCAGCATTTGGTTGATGTAGTTAATCATCTGAAATCTCAGAACTAATCAACTTCTCTCAATTCATGGCTTGAAGTCATGTGAACTTGAAACCAAATTGAAATAATTGTGCCAATTTACCTCCCTAGCACATGTTTTAGTAACTGATATGTTTTATTAAGCAACTCATACACTTTGGATTGTCTATAGTCGCTATAAACTTTTGCATCTTCGAATACACTTTGAATTCCGTAATCTTTGTCATGTGAAAAGTTTATTTCATACTTCACAATTAACTGGCATAACAGTATCTTACCTTACCAGGAACATACATCTCAAATGGATTATAACATGTGTTTGGTTCAATACATTATTCTTTTAATACCCAGCCTTTCAAGACTATTGAATGTACAGAGACAGAAGATAAACCATTTGAATTTAATGTAATGTCTTTTAAAATTGTTTGACAATTATGTTCTTTACTTCATCTGATATATTAAATTATACATTT
>Ga0315914_1006487_pt1 | contig 16563 bp, 10 predicted proteins | sample MpolenodulesMG_FD_203920 | JGI IMG/M metagenome (GOLD analysis project Ga0315914, IMG submission 203920) | Medicago polymorpha root nodule microbial communities from Los Angeles, California, United States - elongated nodules | ecosystem: Host-associated > Plants > Roots > Nodule | place: USA...
TTACAAAATATTCTTCAAAACAAAATTGGATTTCATGCTTGTATCACAAAATAGGAAATTTGATAGAGTATTAAATACACATATTTCTTCTTTTAATTAATTATCTTATTTATCACTTTAATTAAAATAAAATAAGTGGAATTTGTTCATTTAATGCTCCTTAACCGGAGCACTGGATAGCATTACCCAATATATAATCCAACTATAATCTATATCAAAAGAAAAATCATCCATGCATCAAATTAGCAACCAGGCTGAGAATAGTAACAAGTTATCATCCACACAGCTTTCTTGGTCAACCGGTTAAAACGTCTCAAAGAACATATTAAGATTCCACGTGGCTTTATGAACATGTGGTAGCTAAAAACTGTAGCAATGTAATTCTTTTTAGAACTCACATATAAATATATGAGTGAAATGCTAGACATTTAATCCTCATCTCAAACCTATTCTTGATATTCAATTCATTCATTTCATTACAATTTCAAAGATGGATCCCCAACAGATGAGCTATCAGGCTGGACAGGCCCAAGGCCAAGCTCAGGTTTTCTTACCTTCTCTCAAATTTAGTCTTTACTCTTTAAGTGTCAATTTTGAGAGCAATTTTCTCCACTCCAAATTTCTAAAGAAAATCATATACCATTATGGAAGTTTATTTCTTTTTGTTATAATTTGTTCGAAAGTGTACTTTCGGATAATACAATAATTGTTTTTTATTTATACATCTGAATTATTTTAGGGATCGGTGAAATTCCTCCCTCAAACAACGAATGGTGGTTTAAACAATTAAAACACAAACATTTAACCACAACTTTGTTTTTTTGTTTTGCAAGGGTTGTTTAACAACCAATTTAAAACTTCGATTGCAAAATTGCAAATTTTTTGTTGTCTCGTGTTTTTAAGTTACATAGTTGCAATGCAATTACAAAGAATTTTATATGGTCTCTGAATTTCAGGAGAAGTCTAGCAACTTGGCGGACATGGCTAGCAATGCTGCTCAATCCGCAAAAGAAACCGTGCAAGGGGTTGGAATTTTCAATTCATCAACTTGAATGCTTTGTTTTTGGTTTAGATTTAAATTTTCTTTATTATATAGTCCACGTAACTATTTTTATTTTATTTTATGTAGGCTGGTCAGCAGGTGATGGCATCAGCACAAGGAGCTGCCGAAGCAGTGAAGAATGCAACTGGAATTAACAAAAAGTGATCCAATTAAGCAGAAGGGATCCTAGTCATTCAGTTTTACTTTGTTTTTGTTTTTGTTTCCTAGGGCATTATGTATAAAAAGTGCTCTAATTTTGTTTTGCTCCTAATTAGGAGTCTTGTGAATAACTCTTTGTTTCAACAAGAGAACTATGATGTAGTTCTCACTTAATTCATTAATCAATGAAATTTATATTAGAATAATCAACTACTTTTTTATTTATAATTTAACAATGAATGAAACTTCTAAAATACTGGAACTAAATCAAATACGGAGAAATTCTAATATAATCACATGAGCAAATAAAAAGTGTTTGGTCACACACACAAAATCCCTAAAACCCTAGTTTCCATTTCCTTCTTTCCCTCACTCAAAATCTCATTCCTTCAATTGGTTTTTTAACAACAATGACAAATCAATGTCCCGTTCTTCAACTTCTTCTTCGCACTCACAACAAAATTCCCAATCAATCTCATCCACTTCACACTTTCTCTTCCATTCCCAACACCAACCATTCCAAATTCCATATAAACCCTAATTTCAACCATTTCTCTTCCGAACCCGTTCTCGCTAACACCGTGGATATATTCTCAAAACTCAAATATCTTAGTGCCATCAACAAAGAACTCAATTCAAATCACGTTTCGATTAGTCACGATGCCATTATTAACGCGAGGAAGTTTGAAAAGGGTGGAATGGATGGGGAGGCTGTGAAATCCAGGGAATTGTTTGATAAGGATACATTTGAGAGGATATATTCTCGCAAATATTTCAAATTCCCCACCCTTTATCAATTTCCTTACGAACCCTATCTCGCAAAACCTGAGTTCTCTAGTGAATTTGTTGAGTTGGCCTTGCAAAATTTAGAAAATGCGCCGAATAAAGCTTTAATATTTTTCAGGTGGGTGGAGAAGAGTGGGCAGTTTAAGCACGACGAACGAACGTATACTAAGATGGCGATGATTCTTCAAAGCGAGTATTTGATTGATCATTTTTGGAAGTTAGTTTATCATATGAGGAAAGCTGGATTCAAGATGGGAGAAAACACCTATCTTTCCTTTCATGAAAGGTTTATTTTGAAGAGAATGCTTAAGGATGCTGTTAAGCTATATGAGTTTGTTATGGCTGGTCCTAACAAGTGCCTAGGTTGTAGAAATCTATTGAGTAGTATTGTTTCTTCTAACGAGTTCGATATGGATTTGTTGGGTTTGTTGCTACTGGTCTTTTGCTTGGTACTATTGCATTTCGACTTCGTGCTGCTGGTTACAATGAGCAAGCTGATGAATTCGCGAATAGAATCAAAGAATCTAGGTGGTCTACTCCATATCTTAGGATGCAAGATTATATGTTATTTTACCGGAACTTTGAAAAAGGCTTTGAATCTTTGAAAGAGATAGTTAAAATAGAGGGAGTTGAATCTGCAACCAATGCTTTTGATTTGTTAATGAATTCATATTGCGAAAATTGTCCACGTCTAAGGTTTCCTCCTCTTATTGACTGCTTTATAGATGCTCAAGGTAATTACTACCTCAAAGGTTCCATCTGAATATTTATACCACTGTATGTTTATCGCCTTTCGAGGAAGAGGGCGGCACGAAGAAGCACAGAGTTTCCTTTCCAAATGTCCAAGCGACATTCAAGACTATGCTGATCTCTTAGACCTCTCTTGTTCCATGGACTCACCTTCTGGTATGTTGGGCTGTAATTGGCTGCTTAAGTTTACAAAATGTAGCTCATAATGTAATTCTTGTAAAGAACGTCCCATATTAGTAACAATGTAACATCCCATAATTAATGACTAAAAATAATTAAACTTTAGAAGTTAAGCTAGTAATTTTAAAGCTTAAAGATGGTCCTAAATTAGATTAAGACAAGTTATATAAGAATACAGCTAGTGTGTACCCGTACATCGTACAGGGAAAACTTGTTTTCAGTTAAATTAAAAATAAAATAGTTTATACTTTATATTTTAAATTGTTTTAGATTTAACGTAAAAAACTTACTGAAAACATGAAAAAATAACACATGAAAGTTTCTAAATGCACCTAGCATTGAGAGTTAAGAAATGAAGTACATAAAAGCTTCAAATAGATAACATCGAAGAAGCTTTGAAAATATCCCCCAATAAGTCATGCAAAAATGCTAAGAATTAGGACACATTGATCTATTGATTGCTATATAAAGAGACAGTTTGATATATATGCTACCTAAGGCAAAAGGTATTGAGATGAATATCATCTTTGTTTTCACAGATGGATAGTCAGATAAAATTTCATAATATTGCAGGGGACACTAGTTGCAATTGCATACACAGTAAATTCTTAATCTTAGATTTCCTAGTTCTTGTTCATATGTACACTTTAGGGGTGCTCACTTAAATCTATAGTTTGAAAGTTGCCCCTAAATTTCATTCAATTTGTTGAGAGAACATTGAAAGTTGTACTGAATAAAAAGAGTGCAACTTTCAAACTATTTTAAAAAAACTAATACTATTAACACCAAAACTTAGATATTCAATTAAAAATTACAAAATAAAGAATAATAAAAAAGGTTACTACTAATAGAAAGATTTAAAATAGATAAGCACTCTATCTAAGCGATAAATGATAAACTTAACATAGAACTAACATTGTTCTATTATATTGTATGATGTCACACATGTCAATGTATATATATTTTCGATCTTTAATATTAAGTGACCTAGTTGAATATTTCTCTCTCTCTCTCTCCAGATATCATGACATTGATACAGAATTTCCACCGCTGCTAAGCCAGGAGCACAAAGCGGGTTCACCCCTTCCAACCGGATTTTTTTCCAATCGCATGAGCCGGAACTTCCCTCCCTGATCAGATGCTTAAGGGGCACAAGTTGAACAAATTCACTGTTGGTAACGCAGTTGACGTTGTCGCACATGCGATGCACAATTTCGATCTTTAATATTTTTAATTATTCATTAGAAAAAAATCTATAAAAATTTGATATTTTGAAAATATTCATCAAGACAAACTCAACAACATCTTATATGTTATTTTATCTTTGTATATTAGTAGAAAAATATGATCAAAATATGTTATGTCAATAATGTGCATTATCTAATATGGTCACTTAATATGGGACAAAGGAAACATATTTCATTTTGGTATTAGTTATTAAATGCCTAATTTTGAGTATTTTAATCATTTATGAAACTTTCATATCTATAATTTTACAAAAATTTATTATTTATGGTTTTTACGAAATTTATTTATCTTTATTTTGGTAGAATGATAAAGAAAAAAAATCTAAAAACATGGATCAGTCAGGGGCATCAATCCTCAACATTGACTCCAACTTCGATGGGGGAGCTTGCCAAAGAGTCACACATACCCTTGAAGAGCGTACTAGCTTGGTTAAGAAATCCGCGCAACAGTTGCCTTCTCTAAGCAGATGCTGGAAAGAAATGTTAGGAATATGCTCATTTAAATCAAAAATCTTCACTAACAAGGAAGTATATAAATGCATATGCGAGTGATCCGGTTGTATGTTGAAGAAGATGGAGGCCTTCAAAAGAATCTATCTAGCAAATAACCTGTTTAATAGAGTTGTTAATTACCAACATCAAACCTTAATAGTTCAGAAAAATGTACATCCCTTGCCTCTCATTAGAAGAGAAATTTATATGACAGTTAATTAATATTTTTCAATTATTTCTTCAAAATTATTTTGAGTAAATTACACTCCCCTCCCCTCAAAGATGCTTGAAATACGTTCCCCTCCCTTCTTATGTAAAAATATACACTTCCCTCCCCTCTTATGTCAAAATCTACGCTTTAGTCTCTCAATAATTTTATTAAAAAATAATCTAGCAAAAAAATAATCTAACACACTTCAAAGAAAAATAATATTGCGAGTTCATTTTAATATAATCAAATTTTGAATACATATCTTTCTCTATTTTTTATTCACAATTTCATTAACATATAGTTTTAAACCCTATTATAAAATAGGAAACAATCCAAAATAAAATTAAAATATATGAAAAATTACTAAAGTGGATTAAGTATGATTATTTAAAAGTGAATTTTATACTCTAAATTATAAAATAATAACAAAATATTTAAATTTAATTGGCATTGACATTTAGATTATAAAGAAACGAATTTATATTTTTTAAATGGTGATTCAAAATTAATATATATTATAAAAATATTTATTTATGTTAAAATGGATTAAAGTGTAGTCCATATTTAACTGTTAAGGGAGGGGTTGTAATTCAAGCATCTATTAGGGGAGGGGAGTATAAATTTTACTTTTCAAGGGAGGGGAGTGTATATTTTAACATAAGAGGGGAGGGGAGTGTAATTCAAGTATCTTTAAGGGGAGGGGAGTGTAATTTACTCAATTATTTTTGATATTTTTCGCTAACGTTCACTGGTTAATCTATGTGTCGCCAATGTTCACCTGGTTTGCATTTTGCTTGGTTTGGATTTGGTACGATGTATGCAACTATATTAAGTATTTGGTACGATGTATATATAATTGCTATATTATTTTGGTAAAAAGTACACTACTAAAAAGTCTAGGGTTCAAACCCCAGCCACCACAACAAAAAGTATGGATTTTCCTGCGGAATTACATGCATATTTTGGTGAATATTCCGCAGGATCAAGTTCCCAAGTAATACCTTAATGGATAATTTTTTCCTTAGGATTTTAGGATCCGTAGGAAATGTGAAACAATCCGCAGGAAACATTCAGTCAGATCTGACAATATTTCCTGCCTGTAACCATGTTTCATGCCATTTTACTCGTAGGTGCTTCCGCAGCAAGTAACACATGAAAATCCGTATGAAACTATTTTCTGCAAAAACAATTAAGAGAACAAAAATCTGCAGGAAATTGATTTATTTGTTTTAAAAAATAATTCACTTGAATGTATTTATGGTGGGATGCTCCTCCAATTGTTGTACCTCGAACTGATGCTCGTTCGATTATTGCACCTGTAGTTATTTCTATTAATCACCGGAAACAATTTACCACAAAAAGAAAGTTTCCAACACGGAACGATTTATTTGAGTGGGCTTGAGAAGAAATGAAGCTAGGATTTTTAACTGTCATTAGAAAACCAGATAAAGGTGGAAATGGAAGAAATGTTTTTGTTACAATGATATGTAAAAGAGGAGGTTCATACACCAATAAAAGAAGTTGTCCGTGCGTAAGATATCTGGTTTGGTTAAATGTGAGTGTTTGTTTTGTGTTAGAGGTTATTTGTTGATTGTTGGTGATTGAAGCCTTAAAGTTGGTGACGGAAAACACAATAATGAGATGGTAAATGAGTTGAAACGTCATAAAATCTGTAGACTTCTAAACCCAAATGAAAGTATATACCTTCATGACTTGACAATCTCGAAGTTTCCGTCGAGGCACATTCTTACCAAATTTAAGGAATAGGACAAGTCAAACTTCAACTACTATCAAACATATTTATAATGCATGCCATATGTATGAGTACATATATACACCATCTCATGAAATCATTGGTTAAGAATAAGTATGTGTATCACTGTAGGAAGTATGCTTATTTTGATGATATCAGAAATATTTTCTGGGTGCATCAAGATTCCATTAAGTTATCTAACACGTTCTCTACTATGCTTGTGTTAGATTCCACTTATAGGACCAACATATACCGTCTTCTATTGCTTGAGTTTGTTGGTGTAACTTCTACCGAGATGACATTCTATATTGCCTTTGCTTATATGATGTCTGAGAAGAAAGATAACGTCAATTGGGCTCTAGAGATGTGTCATGATCTGTTAAATTTTAAAGATATTTCACCCAAATTTGTTGTCAGTTGATAACATGCAAAATGCACTATTATTTTAGCTCGACTGACACATTTTTTTATCTCGATTTTATAGATTTTTGCAATGTTATGCTGGTAATGTGTGTCTATTTCAGGTATTTGTCGGTTAAAGGTCGCCGCGCGTCAAAATGATTAAATACGGTGAAAAAAGGGGTAAAAAAGGAAGAAAAAAATGTTAAAAAGTCAGAAGTCAGGTGGAAAGTCAAAGCCAGACCAATTCTTTCTCACATTTCAGAATCAGTTTTCTCACTTCCTCCATATTCTCCACTACTTGAAACATGATCAGAAGCACTTCGGAGGATATTTTTGCCTATAAATAAACCTGAAGAACTCAGTTGAAGGGACCAAACTTTTTTGAGAGAAATTTAGTTATTGAGAAACAACTTATTTTTATTGCTTATTGTAATTTAAAGCTTTCGTTTAGCTATCGTACAATTTTACAATTTCAGAACCTATGTTAATTGCAATTTTGAATTAAGTAACTATTTCAATTGCAAGTTTCTGTTTTCATCGTTCCTTTTCATTCCAATTAAGTTTTTTTTCTTGCCATATTTTCCAATTGCTGTGTTGCTACCTACCTTGCTTTAACTCAAGCCGTGAGTCTATATTGTTGGGTGGCTATTTAATTGAATTTCCATTGCTAAGGATTCAAATTCCTGGCTGCACCGTTCATTGCATTCTCAATTGGAGAATTGGTATTGCTTGCTGGTGCTGTTCCATTTTCCCTTTTATTGTTACGGTTTTATCTGTTTCAGAAAAAGGAGTTTCATTCAATTTCAATTGTTTGGGAATACTGTAGCAACGCCTATTTCTTTTAATTCAAAGTATCCAACTGGTTCAGGTCAGTTTTGCTACTATTCACGTTTATTTTCTTATATTGTTCACTGTTTAGAAAATGTTTAGTAGCATGAAGAAAAGTATGCTTGTTATTATCACCATTATGTCTGAGTAGATTTTTATAGAGTTTGGAATATGATGAATGTCGTACCAATGGTGCTCTGTTAATTTTTATAATTAGTAATTGTAGCATGAATTATTTTTAAGCTTGAAAATTCTGATTTTTAACGATGAATATTTACGGCAAAAGCTGAAATAACGCGATACTGATTTCATATTGAAAGAGTGAAACATGTATCTGTCTGTAGAGTTTTAGAAATTAATTTTAAAATTCAGCAACAACGTTTTTATAATTAATTTAGAAATTATTGATTTTCAAAAATGATATTTTAAACTTGTAGCCGTACACGCGAAAGCTGGCGTCTGTAAGTTTAAAATACGGTAACGGGCGCACGAAAGCCGACGGTACCTTTAAAATAAAATTTCTACTAAAAATAACTTTTCGCGCATAAATTGATTATTTTTCAAACAAAGTTTTGAAGTTGTAAGGCGTACACGCGAAAGCGGTCGAATATATTACAAAGTCAAAATTCGATGCGTACATGCGAAAGCTGGCGACCCCTTTAATTTAATCCTTTTTACGCACGAAAATGTTGTCTTGTTACAATTATAAAATATAACTTAACAAGTATTCACAGTCGACGCGAATTATATTCCGGCCTCTTGTCTTTAAAAATTAATTAAAAAAAGTTATTTTCCCAATTTTACAACCAAATTAATTTGCATCGCCTTAGATAAAAAACGTAACAATAGATTTCGGTACTTGACATTGGTCTTTGTGGGATTCGAAATCTTTTATACTAAAACCGATATTTCCATGCACTCGCGGACCTATCAAGTTACTGGGATATTGCCTTGATGAATGTTGTTGATACTGTATTCCCAAAGGCTAGTACTATGTTGTCTGACTATCATATTGGAAATTTTAATAGAGCAAAACATAAGACAAATTGCAAAGTTAAGAATCTCAAAGGACTGGATGGAAAAAATATCAATTCAAGAGAAGTGGTGAAGACGGTAATGAATGCTTAGGTGGCTATTGTGAATTCAAATACAGAACAAATGTATATTTGATAATTACAAACAATTCAAAATTGTATGCAACATGTTTCATAAGTTTTTGGAATATGTTAAACCTACTATTTTGGGACTAGGGTGGGAATAGGTCAAACCAAGATTTGACAGGCTTAAGCATGGCCTACAAATTTTTTTGTGACCTTAGCCTGGTCTATGCCCTTTTGTAGGCCTTTTTTTTCTGGCCTCGCCTGGCCTGGAAGCCTATACATATCTACTTCATATTAAAGTCATTAAATAATCCATTTTATCTACTTTTAAATAAGCTAAATCGGCCTTAAAGCCTATTTGACTGTAACGTTTGTCTATCACTATAAGGCCTTATAAGCCTGTTTCAATATAAGGTCTTAAAACATATTTAAAAAGTTCATTATTTAAGTTGTTTCTTGATTTTTATGTTTAATATTAATGGTCGGCCTATCAGGCTTTGTAGGCTTTTTTGATAGCATAAGCCTAGCCTATTTATTTAAATAGGCTTTTTCAAAAGCCTAAGCCTAGCATTTTTAATAAACGGGTCAGGCCGAAGACCCTTGTAGGTCGGCCTGACCTATTCCCAACCCTATTTGGGATTGGTGAAAGAATAAGTTGTGAGGTTTTGAGTAAACAAGTTAATGCATATGGGAAATACAACGACAAAAAGAGTAGAATCTGCGCACAGTCGGTTGAAAAAGTATTTGACTAGTAATATGAGCAATTTATGTACAAAGTGGTCCTCTAATCACAATATGTTAGAGTCACAACATACTCAAAACATCTGAGCATGATCTTTCCTAATCATTGGTTCAAAGGAAAGATGTTGTGTTCTAAGTTGATTAGAAACATATCAACAAATGTTTTACATTATCTCGCAAACGAGGATGATCGAGCAGTTGAGTGTTGTCATACCCCATTTTTGACCTATTTTCTTTTTTTTATTCGCCTTTTGGACCGGAATTTTTCATCGTTTTAGACGAAATTTCGGCAGAGGTATTTTAAAATGTCTCATTTTGTAATTCCGAAGGCGACGGTTTTTTAAGCTTTTTTACTATTTTTATTTTTTATTCATTTTTTATTTTATTTTATTTAAAATTCTTTTTTATTATTTTCTCTTTTATTTCTCATTTATTTTTTTTATTTTCTTTTTTTACCTTTTTATTTTATTTATCCTTTTATTTTAAATCAAAATTGTCCAAAAACATTGGATGTTGTCCAGGGGCATTTGTGTCCAACCAAGTACCATCACAACCCTAATTTCTAACTATATAAACACAATCAAAAGAAAATTTGAAAATGGCAGCAACAAACACCTCATAACTCATCCTTAACAACAATCCTCCAAAGTCACAACAACATTAACATTGTCGAATCAAACAACCCTTTTTTCGAAATGATTCACACAACCACAAACATGTAAACTGAAAACTTTAGCACCATACACAAACACACAGCCGAACCATCACGCCAAACAACCAACACTTTTAAACTGAATCCAAGTTCAAAGAAAAGAAGGTGGGGATTTTGTTTTAAAAAGAAGCTAGATCTAGGTCTGGATCAAATCGTTTTTTTAATTTTTTTTCCGGAAAAGAAGTAAAAGGAGGAGAGGAACCTTTTCTGTTAATTTTTTTTAATTTTTAAAAATGAAGTCTTGAACTCCGGCTTGACGGCGCTATCGCCGACCACTGTGTCGGAACTTCTAAGCTTCGCCGGAAATAAGTTAGAGAAAGAGGAGAGGGATTTGGTTTAGAGAGAGAAATGGCAAGGGAAAGTGAGGGAAGCTAGGGTTAAAACCATTTTATACCTCACTCTAACTCTACCCATTCCCCTCTAAACCGACTTAACTCACCAAACTCGGCCCATTCCCTTCCTTTCGTTCTTTCATTTTTTCCTTGCTACTCAAACCCCCTGTTTGTTTATTGCACCCCCTTTCTTTCTTCTTATTTTTTCTCTTTTTTATTGCATTTTCTTTCTTTTCTTTTTCTTGCTTTATTTTTTTATTATTGTGTTTTTTTTACTTTTAAGCACATATACATATGTGCAACATTACCTAGGTTTATTTCTTTTCTTTTTTTAGTTTATTTTGTTGCTTTTATCATTTTAGTTTATTTTAGTCGCTTTATTTTATTTTTAGTTTATTTTATTGCATTTTTCTTATTATTTTAGTTTATTAGGTGTTTATATTTTTTCTTTATAGTCTAGTTTACTTTATTGCTTTTTTATTTTAATTTATTTAGTTTTATTTAATGCCTTTTTTTGTTTATTTAAACTTTTATTTATAGTTTATTTAGTGTTTTTTTTCTTCTTTTTAGTTCATTTAGGACCAACATCATTTCATGCATTTATATTTATTTTATTTTTTTTCTTTATTTTAGCATATTTATTTATTTCATGCATTTGTCATTTTTTTCTTATTGCTTTTTCATTTTATTTTATTTATTTATTTATTTATTATGTTTTGGAATGTACTTAAGGATGAATGTAAATATAAATGAGAATATTGCATTGCATACATATTTATTTATTCCGCTTATTGTGCTTTAGAATGTATTTTAGGGACAAATGTAAATATAAATGAGAATCTTGCTTTGCATGCATATTTATTTATTCCGCTTTATGTCCAAACAAAAAAATAAAAAATAGTAGTCTAGTTTAATCCAAGGAAAATGTGACTTTCATCTTGATCCAATGTCATTATGAAAAATCCCTCGCACTTTAGTTTATTTTATCACACTTTTTTTTTTAGACTTTAATTAGAAAAACCTAAAATCAAAAACATTCAAATATTCAGGAACTCAAAATTTCTTTTTGTAAACAAACCTTGATTTTCAATCAAGTGATTCCTCATCTTTTTTAATTAAACTTCAATCATTTTTAATCATATTTAGACTCTATTTCTTTAACTTAAAATCAATCCATCACACTTCATTTTGTGCCACTTTGGCTTTTTTTTACCTTTAAAATCAATCAAACAAATCACTCGGCTTTTTACCCCAAACTACATGATTTTGATCTTGCTCGGTTACGTAGGAAAAATACTTTGTCTTTCCAAATCAACAAAAATACAAAAAACAATTTCTTTCTTTCTTTACTTACACTTAACTTTTTTGCAAGCAAATAACCATTTCAGCATAAAAATAAATAAAAGCAATAAGTTCCTATATAGTACTATAGACGTTTAGGGTGCTAATACCTTCCCTTTACGTAACCAACTTCCAAACCATTAATCTCTAAAAACATAGGGTTTATTCGATCTTTTCCCCTTTCCCTTGGAAAAAATAAAAGCTCGGTGGTGAACCAAAAATTGTGAGTCAACGCTAACCAATAGCCTGTTATCCAAAAATCACTGCGACAAGTGTGATATGGATAAATTTAAATGTGGGTGTTTAATTTTCATCACATACAAATTACACTCACCGAAAAAGGTTGTGGTTTCAGTATCAAGAAGATAAAGAACAACACCCCATTTTGTTTTGATGAAATTATTACTCTCTGAAAGAGATTGCGGTTTTAGTATCAAGGTGATCCTAAGGATAGAAAGGCAGTCATATATCTTCTACCATAGTGGGATTTGCTTCAAGTCCTTTTATTAAACTGTGTTTGATTATATTTCTGTTTTCTACACTCTGTTATGGTTCTAGGACATTTCAAATTATATAAGCCGAACAAAATATATATTCTTCGGCTTATATAATCTGAAAGGCCAGTTTTCAAACCCCATGTAAACATACTTGGACTGCATGTAGGAGGGGCATTTGGCACATTTCCAATTATATTAGTTGAACTAGGTCTTACATATTTGAATTATATAATCTGAAACGTCTTAGAACAAGAACATAATGCATTTTCACTAGTTTTCTACTGCATTCCAACTAACAGTTTTGTATACAATGCATGCTCGGTTCAAAGATGCCGATTACAACATGAAGCTACACATAAAAGAACAATTTTGACAGTTTGTTTTGCAAGAGATGACCTCTACGCGCCCCCCTCCAAAAAAAGGCCAACACAAAAGGGGCGCAAAAGAAGAATAAACATATTGTACGTTAAACAAAGCGATCACCTTTACGCTGGGAGCATGTTGACTCTCGGGGATCTAAATACACAAGTTTCACATACCAAGTTAACAGGGTCAAGTATGAAAAATGCACGTAAAAGTAATATGTGTCCTAATCCTCCTAAACAATGTCAGGTTAAAGTCAAATTCCCACACAAAGACCAATTTTCTTCGTTCATGCATGAATTTATTGAGAAGGTAGTTCATGTAGCTGGTGATGGACATTGTGGATTTCATGTAGTTGTGGGTCTACGTAACACGTTTTTTGACGATTATTATATGATCCATTATCAACTTCTAAAAGAGCTTAACATTGAAGATAACAAATGTTATCGTCGATTGATTGGGTTAGATAAACGGTTCAATGAGTTCTTACGCGCTCTGATCGGTGATTGTACTGGTCCTGCTCCACTGGACATGAGTTTCCTTATTGCACAAAGATACAATAATATGGTGGTTCTATTGTCCATCAATAAAGGGCAATCAAAAACCTTTTTCCCTCTACGTGGTGCACCTTCGCATAAAGACCGATTGATGCGTGTTGCACATGTGAATGACAACCATTTTATGATGGTATATTTGAAGGATATTTGTCCAATTCTTCCCACTTCCCGAATATGGAGATAACACTGTCAAGAAGATAAAAAGTCATGGGAGGAAAGATATGTTGGTAGGATGATTACCTTTAATGAACTAAGTCGAACGACGAGGTATGAGGTAATAGGAGATGATGATTTGTACCTTGCTGAAAACCTTGACCTTGAAGAGAAGGTTGGTTCTCATGTGAAGGTTGGAGATGGAGTCTAGATTGAATAGGATGAAAGTCTTGGACTTGATGATTGTAGTATCTGTATTGACCTTGGGGTTCATTAGTTGAAATGTATATCATTAACAACTACATAACAGTTTTTTTATATAATTATAAGCTCATTGTCTTTTATATTATTTTATATAATGAAAATTTGTTGAATCTATAAAGACAAGAAATCAGTGCAAGCAATTTGTTGAAATCTGGCATATTTTGGATTAGAGAATCCAAAAAATCCAAAAAGTTTGTTTGTATTACTAAATCCGAACAAAAAGTATTTTTCAAAAAAAATATAGGGCGCGCGAGTAATTCATCGGTGGGAAAGTAATAGTCAAAAGGTGTGTAAGAAGCATGAAAGGTGTTAGATAATAAAGAAGTCCAATTACAAAAAGGCTCAAACCGAAAATCATAATTGACCCAAACAAAAACGAATTCTGCTATTCTTCCAATACATTTTGCTGATTCCCAACTGAAATTCCAAAATTACCCATGCATGAGTTAATTACTCGCGCTGCGTGCTGTTTTAAAGGCATGCAGAACCTCATTTCCCATCTACAATCTCCAAAATCTCTCTCAAATCACGTAAATCCAAAATTGCTTCAAGTTCAAATCAAATAACACTCTAATAACAAGTAAGTTTTCATTATCAAACACCATTAACCTTTTTATGTTTATATGTTGGATTTTTCCTTTTAAATTAGATTTTTTTAGTTTTAGGGTTTTGTTTAAATTTTGATTTTTTTTGCAAGAAATGATACAATGTTACATGTAAATGACTTATATTGCTTAATTGTTTAGATGCTTGCATGTTGATGTTGTAGTTATGAGTTTTAGAGTTTATGTATACTTTGCATTCCAAGTGTTTGATAAAATGTTTGAATGAGTTTTTCATTGACTGTTTTTTTTGTGGCATAGATTTGAAACAATGACTGATTTGTTCAGTGTTTGCATACGCTTCAACGGTGGAAATCCTCAGATGTTCAAGGTTCGATATATTAATGTCACGTTAAAAGGTCTCAAGGATCGACTGGATGAAATCAACCAAGGACTCAACCCCGGAGACACAAGGAGGGTGGAATACATTTGGTATGAACGTCCAACGTTGGACGACAGGAGAATAACGTTCAGTCGGCTAGAATTAACAAATGACGACGACGTGAGGATCATGTTTTCGATTTTTTGGCAGCACAACATGCTCACGTGGATCGATATGTTTGTCACGTTGCTGAGATTGCCTGAAGATATTCTCAATAGTTTAATTCCGCTAGAAGATTATGATTAGGTAGTATCATTATTATGTACTGTCTTTATTTTGTTGGAATTTAAGTTTAATTCTTGTAAGTTTGTTGAAGATGTTGGTATTGAAGATACTGAATGTAGTGATTTGCAAGTCACTTTGAAAAGATTAAGGGAACACAACATGTATTCTGCATAATCAACTCTATAGGTTATCACATCGAATTCCTTCGTATAGGATGAGTGTCACATAAGGGAATGTACCTCTAATTGGTTCCTTTGAGCTTGATCATGCTCCTCTGTCAATTGAAACTTGTCAGTTGGTAGGGCAGTAAGATTAAGTTCAAATCAACCTGTTTGAATACATTCCTTTCTGTGATGACTCATTTTAAATGAGGGAATTCGATGTGATAACCTACAGAGTTGATTTTGTAGAATAAATGTGTGTTGTGTTCTCTTCATTCTTTTGACTTTTCAAAGGGCGCTACAAATCTCTACGCTAAGTATAAGACACTTTAATGCCACCATTTTTTGCAAACTTTCAAGAATTAAATTTAAATCCAACATCATAATGATATCAGATATTTAGGAAAAATGTAATGTTATGTAGATGAAATTAAAACTAAATAAAATTGTGTATTTTTTAATTGATTTTGTGTAATTGTGCCACTTTATTCGTATTTATTTATTCAATACGCAAATTTTATTCGGCTTGACTTTATTCGAATTTATTTATTTAATTCACAAATTTTATTCGAATTCACGCTGAGTTTAATTAGTCTTTATTCAATTTTATTTATTTAATACACAACTTTTATTCAAATTGACTTTATTCGAATTTATTTAGTCAATACGCAATCATAAAATAAATGCAAAAATAAAAGAACAAAAATAATAGACATAAAATCTCATTTTATTAATATAATTGATACATTTACAATAAGGTATGTTTCTTGTCTAGGGAAGGTACGTTTCTTTTTACCCCAAGAAGGTTGGACCAACCTTTTTTCGGTAAAAAGAAATCAACCTAAAAAGAAACTCTCTCGGGGTAAAGTATGTTTCTTGTCTTATGTGAAGAAAAAAAAACCTTTGATGTGAACCTTCTTTGCAATGCGTTATGAAAGGCCAAAGATGGAAAAACAATGTTGTTGTAGAAGGAAGAAGAGGAGAGAGTGAAATTAGAGAATGTGAGAAATGGTGAAGGTTGAAAGAGTATTTATAGGGGGATTGTAAAACATAGGTTTTAACTACACTTAATGCAATCAAAAAACGTGTAAAATCGTGTTAAATCTATTAAAAAAGATTAACCACCGTCCAGAAAAAAAAAGTGTTCTGTGTTCATAACCACCAGCCAACCTGCGTGACGCCACCGGCCAAAGGTGCGTAACTTACCTCACGCCACTGTCCAGAGTTAACTCACGTAGGGGTATTATAGTCATTTCAGTTGGGAATGAGCATTTTTGTTTGGG